>VOFG01003576.1_pt1 | contig 27155 bp, 40 predicted proteins | sample 5384171 | NCBI WGS metagenome assembly VOFG01 (sample SAMN12384726, study PRJNA508395) | human gut metagenome | isolation source: healthy gut F | host: Homo sapiens | reverse complement strand
AGATGAGCTTTTGCAATTTGCAAGCTTGCTGTGGACAGTATTGGCGGAATATGACGATAAAACGGAGTAGATTTGACGTCTCTTGGTACAGATTTGGATTTAACAGGTGTTGCGTGGAAACCGATTGGCGGCGTCTTTGACGGCGACAATCTGCCACTACTTCGGCTTGACAGAATTTTGCGAAACGGGCATACGATTTCCAATTTGGATTTTTCAAGAACTTGCAGGAAGGCAGAGTATCCACGGTTTTCGGATTTTTCAGCGTGGCTTGCGGCGCTGAAAATTTCCGGTTTGACGATTCAAGGCAAGTTGGATGTGTCAATTTGGGGATGTCTATTCACTACTTTGGAACGGTAGCAGGTGTTGCAGAAGACAGCAAAATTTCTGACTGCGTTTCCGGATGTATCGTTCACGGATGCAAACATATATATCAGCAGCACTGCACGGCTTTTGTGCGGATAATACGATAAATGGTACGATTGAACACTGCTAACCTTGACTTTATGAAAATGGAAGATTTCTTCAATGAAATCACTGCTGCTGGTGGCAATTATCGATTTAATTCTAATGGAACGCCCCTTTGCCTGCACCTAAGTATACAGTTTCTTTTGTTATAACACCTGCTGAATTGACGAATGTAGTCATTAAAGTGAACGGTCAGGAAGTAGCAAACCCTGTTGATTTGGAAGCGGGTACTTATGCTGTCGAAGTCAATGCAGATAATTGCGGGTTTTCAATTCCAATATTACGATTACGGCTGATACAGCAACTCATACGCAGACCATTACAATGACTTATTTGCCTTCCGACTACACTAAGTTCATCGAAGCCATTGCTGCCTTTGTCACGAAAGTTGAGACAAGCCCGTTCAGCGATGTGTCCACCAGCGCCTACTACTACGAAGGCCGTGAAGTGGGCGCAGGAAAAGGGGGCATTACCGGCGGTATCGGCAACGCGGCACTTTGGGCCGAACCAGCCTTGCACCCGCACAAATCGTCACCTTCTGTGGCGTGCCGCAGGTTCTCCGTGGTGAACTACGCCATGAACATGAGCGATGTCCCCATCGTATTTGCGCCGAAATACAGGAGACAGATCATATACGGAAAGAAACAAACAGGATATCGGACAGATGCTCAGAAAGCTGTGCGAATATAAGGGTATCGAGATCCACGAAGCAGAAGCGTGCAAGGATCATATCCATATGCTCGTATCCATACCTCCGAAATACAGCGTATCGCAGATTATGGGATATCTCAAGGGGCGACGCTCAGGGGCTGCCCCTTCCGTTTCACGATGCACACGGCACGCAGCGGGAGGGGCTCTTGCAGTTCGATGCGGCGCACATTATCAGACGGACGAATGAACGCCTCCGGCACGATGCCGACGCCAAGACCCGCTTCTGCCATTGGGATGATCTGATCCGCCGTGGCGGCTTCGATGGCTGGATGGAACGCAAGATTTTGCGCGGTGAAAACAGAGACGTAGAACGCATGGGAGGTCGTGCCCGCGCCAAGGGTAATGAGGGGGTACGCTTCCAGCTCCGAAAGCGCGACCTTTCGTCTGAGTAAACCGGAAAACGCCCGCGCACAGACCGGAACCTCTTGAATTTCCTTGACAATCGTCTGCGTAAGAGACGGCGAGAGCGTGACCGGCGTTGTGACCACGGCAAAATCCGCTGTTGTTTCGTGCAGCGCCGCGACAGCCTGCGGCGTGGAGTGGTTGCTGATGCGTAAATGTACGCCGGGGTACTTTTCCTGATATTTTTTCAGAACCGGCAGGAGAAGACACCGAAGCGCCCCCTCGCTTGCCGCCAGAAACACGTTCCCGCGCTCGAGCGTCCGACTCTGCGTCACGGCGGCTTCGCCCGCTTCAATTTCCGTACAGGCGATCTTTATGTGCCGGTACAGCTCCTCGCCCTCCGGGGTCAAAATCATGCCCCGATTCGTGCGCGAAAAAAGCGGACAGCCGATCTCCGCCTCTAAGTTCCGAATCGCGCGCGTCAGATTCGGCTGGCTGTTCTGCAACGCCTCCGCCGCCTTCGTCAGATTGCCGCACCTGGCAACGTGATAGAAAATCCGGTAATACTCGTAGCTGATATACATGGCACCCTCCGTGCATTCGTTTCTCTTTTGCTATTCTATTTTGATATATCGAAAATGTCAAATATATATTTTACATATTTCGTATTTCTGCTACGATAGGGGCGGTCAAGAGAAAAAATGTAAGACAGGAGCAAAAAAAGATGGAACGGACGATCATCTGCATCAGCCGCCAGTATGGCAGCGGCGGCCGGGAAATTGGCGAAGCAGTCGCAAAAAAGCTGGGGATTCCCTGCTACGATAAATGCCTCATTCAAAAGCCGCGCAGGAAGCGGGGCTTTCCAGAAACCGCCGTCGCGGAATACGACGAAAAGGGCGAGGATTTTGGCATTGCCGTCTCGGGCAATCCCTTTGCGGACACCGCCGCGCTGGGCGAGGCGTTTTACTCGGAAGAAGCGCGGGTCTTTGACGCGGAGCGCCGCGTGATCTTAGAACTTGCAGAAAAGGGTGACTGCGTCATCATTGGCCGGTGTGCCTCCGCCATTCTGCGGGCCGCAGGCTACCGTCCGCTTTCCGTTTTCATCTATGCGGATAGCGCCGACCGGGCAAAGCGCATTGCCGCGCGAAATAATTTGGATGAAAAACGCGCCATTCATAAGGCGCAGAAAGTCGACCGGATGCGCAAGCACCACTTTGATTTCTACGCGGACACGCTCTGGGGCGAACCCGAAAGCTACGATCTGATGCTCTCTTCGAGCGAGTATGGCATCGACGGCGCGGCGAGCGTCATTGCATCCGCGCAGGAGGCGATGCGCCATGAATAAGGATTTGACGACCGGCAAGCCCGAAAAAGTCCTCTGGCAGTTCTGCCTGCCGCTCTTTGGCAGCATCATCTTCCAGCAGCTCTATAACATCGCCGACAGCTTCGTCGCGGGCAAATTCATCAGCGACAACGCCCTTGCTGCCGTCGGCAACAGCTACGAAATTACGCTGATCTTCATCGCTTTTGCCTTCGGCTGCAATATCGCCTGCTCGGTTCTGGCGGCGCTGTTTTTCGGCGCGAAGCAGTACAATGACCTCAAGACGACGGTCTATACGGCGCTCATTTCCAGCTGCGTGATCTGCGCGGCGCTGATGCTTGTCGGCACGCTCTGCTGCGACAGTTTGCTTCGGCTCATCAAAACGCCGGAAGAGGTTTTCGCGGACTCAAAATTATACCTCGATATTTACATCTACGGCTTGCCGTTCGTATTCCTCTACAACGTCGCGACGGGCATTTTCTCCGCGCTGGGCGATTCCAAAACGCCGTTTATCTTCCTCGCCTGCTCGTCGACGTCGAACATCGCGGTCGATATCCTGTTCGTTATGGCGTTCAACATGGGCGTTGCCGGTGTTGCCTGGGCGACGTTTTTGTGCCAGGGAATCAGCTGCGTGCTGGCACTCGTCGTGGTCTTCCGCCGCTTTGCGAAAATCCCGACGGAAGGAAAAGTAAAGATCTTCTCGTGGAACCATTTTGGACGGTTCGCGGTCATCGCCATTCCGAGCATCTTGCAGCAGAGCTTTATTTCCGTCGGCAACATCATCATCCAGAGCGTCATCAACAGCTTCGGCGCGGCCGTCATGGCAGGCTACTCTGCGGCGGTGAAGCTCAACAACATGGTTATCACGTCCCTTACCACGCTCGGCAACGGCATTTCCAACTATACGGCGCAGAACCTCGGGGCCAGCAAATATGATCGCATCAAGTCCGGCTTTCGGGCTGGTATCAAACTCGTCTGGGCGCTGTGCGTGCCGCTGGTGGCACTTTATGTGTTCGCCGGGCAGCCACTTGTACACATCTTCCTTGAGAGCCCCACGGGGCAGGCAATGGATACAGGCATTGCGTTTCTGCGCATCATCGCGCCGTTCTACTTCATCGTGTCTGCCAAGCTCGTCTCCGACGGTGTGCTCCGCGGCGCGGGCCTTATGAAGAAGTTCATGATTGCGACGTTCACCGATCTGGTCCTTCGTGTGGCGCTGGCAGAGATTCTTTCCCGCACGGCGCTCGGCACAACGGGCATCTGGATCTCCTGGCCCATCGGCTGGACGATCGCAGCGGCGCTCTCGATCGTGTTCTACGCGACTGTCCGCAGCATTGTGTCGATTGCTTCATGATACCACTTGGTCGTATCCAGATCGCGGAAGCTGCGGCTGGGGCAGTCCTTTTCACCGGAGGAGATGATCGCGGGAGGATCCGGCTCAGGCTGTCGCCCAGCACCACGGTCGAATTTTTTCCTGTCCGGCTGCGAAGCTTGTTTCGTTCAGCTGCTTCGTCTTGATCGTGACCTTTGAACTCGAACTGCCTGCCGCAAGTTCAAATCTCAGCTGACCGAGCAGTTCGCCCACAGCGGCCTCGCTGCGTTCGGCGCAGGCAAAAACGATTGTGCCAGGCACGGACTCATACCAGGAGGTAAGCGTCGCCGCGCCTGTGACGGAGGAGAGCGTCAGTTCTTTCTGCATTGTACGAGATCTCCATGATGCTGCTTGCCGTCGGCGCAATGGCGGTCAGATCAAGCGTCACGGTGCTGCGCTGCGCGCTTGTGCTGCCGGTGCTCTGCGGCTGGCTGACGCTGTTGAGCGTACCTGCGGTCTGCTTATTTTGCCGCCTTCATCTGGCTGGATCGGCTGGGCCTTTTGCGGTCTTGAGCGTTCCGGACGCAGCGCCTTTTCAAAGACGCTTGTCTTTGCGTATCTGCAATGGAGTCGTTCGTATGGACCTCGGTCACGCTGACCGGCGCAATATCGCCGAAGGAGCCGATAATGGCCGTGCGGAAGCGGCTCGCTTGCTCATCGTAGTGCAGCCAGTAAAGCGTCGTGCTTTCCTTTGCGGGAAGCGCCCTTTCCCTGTGTGCTGTACATGAAGTGAGGAAGAGTTCGCCGTCATCCGCAACGTTCAGCGAGCAAAGCGTCGCCCAGTTGGGTCATACGGGAACTGGAAGCCCAGATCCGTCGGAATGTACTGATAGGTTGCGTAATAGTCGCCGTCCTGCGGATAGATCATAAGCCGCCAGATGCCGCCTGCGTTGTCGATCACATAATAGGCTTCAGCGTCCACAGCCTCACCGCTATCGGGATCCTTGAACGTGATGGAGCCCAGCGAGTGATGCCGGAGAAGCCATCCGCGTCATAGCCGAACAGGTCATACACGCTGATGTAGCTGCTGGCGCTGCCGTTCATCGGATCCTGCATCGGGATGATGTTCATGGGTAACCACCGGTCAGCAGATCGCCGTGCAGCGACTCCGTTCCGGTATATTTGCGGGAAAAGGGCAATGTCGTCGTATGCGACGGGGCCAATCTCGTCCGAGAACGGTGCGCTGCCGGTGTTCAGGATCTTGCCGGTGGCAAAATCGATCTCATATGCACTGCCGCCCACGTCAAACGCATAAATGCCGTTTGCGCTGGAAGCGCCTGCCGAGTCACGCGGCTGCCGATTCCGTCAACCGCTGCGACCTTTTCCCCATGTCTCGCTGTCTGCGAGATTCCACTCGAAGGTCTGCACCTGATTGTCTGCTGTCAAAAAGTCCGCGGAACGTGTAGTTCGGCGCAAGCACCTGTACGGTGCAGGAAGCATTGACTTCCCTGGGATTTTTTAGAAGCCGCCTTGATTGTTGCGGTGCCGGCGCTGACGGCCTTGATCTGGCCGTTATTGTTGACCGTCACGACCGCAGGCGCGGAGGACGTCCAATCCAACTTATCGTCGGCGTAATACGGCTCTGTGGAAGCTTCAAGCGTATAGTTGGAACCTGCAAGCAGGGGGGACGCTCTCCGGGGAAAGCGTGACGGAGGTCAGCGCCTCTGCGGGCTCCTCGCCGCTGATCAGCTGATATGCAGAGGCGTTGTAGGCATAGTCCACAACCTGAAGCAGAAGCTTCTCGCCGCCGCTCAGCTTGGAGAGATCGAACGTGCAGTCGGTCGTCTTGCCGAGTGCGTCTTCCGGCTGATTCGGCAGGATATAGCTGACCGGCGTCAGGTATCCGTCATGTTCCAGAGGATGACAGCCGCGACATAGCGGTTATCCATGGCCGTAACGGCCAGCGTCTTCTGCGTCAGATCCTGACGGACGGAGATGAGTTCCGGCGCGTATTGTCGATGGTCAGGTGCGTGCTCAACTTTGCACCATCCTTGAGTTCATCCCAACGATAGCTGCCATCGGCATTTGCATAGTATTCCGGGGCCATCGTCAGCGTAAGATCCACGCTGGTGCCCTCGGGAGCGCATTGCCGGAGGCGCCTGTGCCGCTCCAGTCAATGCCGTTGAGCCGGGTATGCTGCCATGCGTTTTGCATTTTTCGGAGTAGTACGAAGCAGTCGCTGCGCCGACTTCCTCGTCCAGATACGCTGTCTTCGTGTTTTTGGAATCGACGATCTGGAGGCGGGAGTTGCCCGCGTTACGATTTAGCGAGAAGCGTGCTGATGCTGTTGCCGCCCTGATTGTTGAAGGCGTTGCGGACGCTCAGATACTCGTCGTCAAAGTCAACGGGGTTGCCGACCATTGCAGAGGATTCTGTCTCACCGGCATAGAGAATGTTTAGGAAGTTGGAAACGGTGTGTGCCATAGCTGTTCGTCGCCGAGATAGGGCGCGCGCGTTTCCGTGCCGTAAATGCTGTCGATCAGAGAACCGACATCATACATCGACGGCTCCGACCAGCTTCCGTAGTAGCCGAGCACCGGGATGGAATGGCTCGTGCCGGCGGCGCCCTCGTCTGTGGCGAGGCCCCTGCACGCGGACATAGCCCTCCACATACGCGCCCGTGGGATACGAAGTATTCAGCGCACTGCGGTCGAGCAGGCGGATGTGGCAGACGACCTCAGCCTTACCGTTTGCAGGAACAAGGATCGTCGCCTCCTGAAGCAGATTCAGGAACAGGTGCATCATAGGCCGTCACAGCGCCGTCGCCGTTCAAATCGGCAATGGCCTTGGCGTTGAGAAGCTTTGCGCCCGGCTTTTTTCGACGCGACATCCAGCAGCAGCTGGCCGTCTTCCAGATCGACCCGGCCGTCGTTGTTATAATCGTAATCGCGGCTCAGGCTGTCGGTCGTTTCTGCCGTTCACAGTCCACGTCACAGCAGCGCTCAGCGGCGTCGTCAGCGTGTCCATGTAACTCTGCCCCTCATAGTCGAGCAGAGCCTGCGTAAACAGTTCGGCACTCAGCGCATAGGCGTGCGTCCGTCCGTCGAGGTTGTTGACGGTGAAACTGAAATCATAGCTGCCCGTGCGTGCGGGTCGTCGCCAAGTTCTGCCTTGACCTTGCCGTCAGCCCAGGATGCGGTCGCATCAGCCTGCATTTTAATGTAGGAGTCCGCAGAGGTCGCCGCCGCGGCGTTGACCATGCCTGCGCCCTGCTGAATGACCGGGTAATATGCGTCGTTTTTCATTGTTGACGACCGGCTCTGCCGTGGACATCATGATCGACTGGGCCAGCGCGCGGTCGGTCAGATCGCTGCAGGAAAAGGCCCTTTGATTCAATGTACTGCTTGACCAGTGCGCCGATACCGGCGATCTGCGGCGCAGCCATCGAGGTGCCGCTCATGAGTTCATAGTCCTGGTGGCCGCCCTGCATACCGCTGGTGCTGTTGTGCAGGCCGTTGAGCGAGTAGAAATATTGCCGCCGGGCGCAGCGATCTCCGGCTTCAGCGTCAGATCGCCCGGAACGCCCCAGGAACTGAATTCACTGATGGTCTTATAATCGCGGTTGAACCGAACCGGTTCCTTGCCGCGCACTTCGATCTTGCCGGTATAATACAGGACTGTCGTGCCGTCCTCTGCATAAACCGGCTCGGCCTGCGTGCGGACCAGTTCGCCGTCGTCCTGTGTGATCGACACGCACGGGATCGTTGCGGTACTGCTGCTCAGGTCCATATTGATTGAGCCAGACTGGTTGTTGTAGACCACGCACGCCAGCGCGCCTGCGGCGGCTGCGGCATCATGCTTCTGGTAGAACGAGGACTGTCCTCTGGAAACGAAGACAATCTTGTCCTTGACCGCATCTGCATAGGCAAGCAGCAGGTTGTTCCCGGCTGCGTCCACGGCATACTTCGTTGCATCCTCAGAGAAAAACACGAATTCGTGCTCTCCCACGATCGTGGAGATCGGCTTGTTCGTAAAGCCGGTGGTTTCGGACGGCGCGATCGGCTCCTGTCCGATCAGGAGGTAGTTGCCGATAAAGCCGTCGTTATCGACCGAGGCGACCGTCAGGCTGTTTGCATAGCTGCCCGGCTGACCGTCCGTCTGCATACTGACGCCGTCGCTGCAAAGATAGCCGATCGGATCGGCGTTCTTGGCCCAATAGCCGGCATTGCCGGAAGAAACCGTCACAACGGAGGAAGCGTTCTCCAGATCGTCGAAGATCTTCTGATAAGCTTCCGTTCTCGCCTTGCTCGGGCCGGGACTGGCAGAGCCGAGCGAGAGGTTGATCGTATCCGCACCGAGAACGATTGCATCCTCAATGGCTGCCGTATAGTCCGAGTCATACGCGCCGCCCTCGTCGCCGAAGACCTTCATGACCAGCACCTGTGCATCCGGCGCTGCGCCGTGCATATGTACGCTGTCCAATGCAGAGAGACATATCCGCCGTTTCCGTCCGGCAGATACCGGTTGGCCGCCGCGATACCGGCAACATGGGAGCCGTGCTCGCTCTCCGTGTCCGTCTCATGCGTTACGTCCAGATCTTTGTCGATGTAGCAATAGCCGTATGCGACCTTTTCTGTCCGGTACAGATCCGCCGCGCTGACGCCTTCCTTGATATGCAGCAGACTCAGCTTTTCGTTGATCTCGTCCGCATCGAGCAGATCGAGAGAGGCCTTATAGGCTTCGACGGTTCCTTTGCGCGCGCTGCGTTCTGCTCAAGCGCGTATTCATACGCACCATTGTCAAACGACTGGTGCGACGTATCCAAGCCCGTATCGATAATGGCGATCCTCATTCCGGCCCCTGTATAGCCGGTAGACCATGCCGTGGTCGTGCCGGTCATGCCGGTTGAGATCTCCATGTTGGGCTGCACGGTGTTTTCGGACGCGGCAGGCTCATACTGCTGCTCCAGAACCACATCCGCAACGCCCGGGATCTGCTTAATCTGCTCGATCTTGCCGTATTCCACATTGGCAGAGATCAGGTTGGCGACCAACGTCAGATTCCAGACAACATCCAGATCCTCCCGTCCGAGGATCGTGGACGAGATTTTCCGAACAACGCTGTCCTGCTTGCGCTGGAGTGCTGCGCGGTAAGACACAGCAGCCGCATCCTCGGCCAGTGTCCCCTCCGCAGCCGCGTCGGAATAGGCTTCAGTGTGGATGTGTCCTCCAGGATAATGGAACACGAACAGATCGTGCGCCTGATAGGCGGCCGTATCCTCTCCCATTTCCGCATCCTCAATTTCGCCCACCGCCACATCCGGGCGGATAAGCGTATCGAGCGTGTCATTCGGCACCTGCTTGAATGCGACCGCTGCTTCGCTGTTTGCCGCAACCGCCGCCGGCAACAATCCTGCCGTCAGCGCAAGCACCAAAAGCATGGCCAGCACCCGTGTGCCCCACATCTTCTTCATACTGCGTCTCCTTCACTTTGCTTAATTAGTTTCCGCAGGAGTCCTGCTTCGTTTTTATATCACACCCTTTCACATTTATCAACACTTTACCGTGTTGACTCTTTGCTTTTTAAAGTAATTCTCAACAAATTTTTCTCCAAAAAACTGTCGTTTACAAAAATTTACCTCCTGTTCTGGCTGTAAATTTCTTGGATTTTTTCTTCCAAATACTTTCACGTATTGCACTTTCTTCCAAGCGCTTTCCACAACGTGCAGCCGCAAAAAGTGGAAAAGGCTTCCTTTCAAAATTCCGGAGGCTTTTCCGCTTTGCGGCCTGCCATAAGAGCCAATGCCCACCTGAATGCCACGCTTGAAATGCTTCGTGAAAACCGGACTTTTCAGCACGCAAATGCACCCGCCGCTGTAGCAGCGGCGGGTGCGGGTTATCGGTGCAGCTTATTCAAATACAACGCCGAGAGATTTGCAGACGGCGGCACAGCGCGGGCAGTCTCCCAGACGGCCATTTCGGTGTCAGACAGCGCGTAGTCCGCATACGGCTTCGACATCTGGTTCAGCAGCACGTTGCGGCCGTCGTCGCCGTCGCGGTGCGGCATCTGGAGCCAGATCTCGTCGCAGGTGAACGCGCGAGGATGGGCGCAAAATACCTTCGTCATGGCATCGAGGATGATCCACAGCGCGCTCTGTGCCGAGCGGCGGGCGGCGGAATCCGCGCCGTCGCAGTACAGGCGGTCCTTGATGATATCGAGATAGAGGCTCGAAAGCGTCACGACGCAGAAATCGTTGACGGCGTGGGGAGCCGGTCAGGAATTCATATCAATCTGATAAAAAGTGTTATAGCAACTGCGCCAGAAGCGCGTCGGCATTACGCCGGAGAAGCCTAGGATAGTCCGCTCTGCCGACGGGAGCAGCCGGGCCGTTCCGATGCCGATGGCTTTCATTCCACTTCCCGGTGGGCAGCCTCGATACCTGCGACTGGGTCCTCGAAAACCAGGCACTGCTCAGGTGGAGTCCCAGAGCCTCCGCTCTTTGAGGCACCTCCAGGTTGGGCTTGCCGTAGCGTCATGGCCTCCATCTGGTCATGCGTGACGTAAACAAAGGTGGAACCTGTTTCAACGTGCAGCCGCTGCAGTTCGCGCATTTCAGACGCAGCTTTGCGTCGAGGTTTGAAAGCGGTTCGTCCATGAACAAACGGTGGGTTCCGGCGCAAGCGTTCTGGCAATCGCAACACGCTGCTGCTGGCCGCCGGAAAGTTCCGCCGGGTAGCGATCCATGAACATGCCGATCTTGACAATGCGGCTGACACGGCGGACAGTCAGGTCGATCTCTTCTTTCGTCAGCTTGCGCGTCTGCATGACGGCCTCACCGTCCCTACAGTACCGATATTCCGCGTCAAGCGTGCGGCCAGGAGGCCTGCGCGCTCTTGTGCGGCAGCTTCGGCCTTGCCTCGAGCGCGGTGATCTCGGCATGGCAGTCCTGCTTGGTTTCAGATGATAGTCAAACAGCTTCTTTGCCGTATACTGCGAGATTGTAAACGCATCGATCAGCTTTAACACGGCCTTCTTTTCTTCCAGCTTTCCGTCCTTGTCGCGGCACTCCTCGAGCACGGAAACGACCTCGGCGGGCGTTTTCAGGATCTCGGCCAGCCGCGCGGCGTTTTTGGCCTCAAAGTCGATCTTTGCCATCGGCTCTTTGACGTTGGACAGGCCGAAGGAGATGTTTTCATAGACGGTCATATTGGGCCAGAGCGCATAGTTCTGGAACAGGAAGCCGACCCTGCGCTTGTTAGCCGGGACGTTGATGCCGGGTCGCTGTCAAGAACGACGGTGTCGCCGATGGTGATGCGGCCGCTCGTCGGCGTTCCAGACCTGCGATCATGCGCAGCGTCGTGGTCTTGCCGCAGCCGGACGGGCCGAGCAGCGTTGATATGTTCAAGTTTGATTTCAGGCATGGATTTATCCTCCGATTCCTTTGTCCAGGCTTGCGCCCGTGATTTTGTTGACGAGGGTGTTGCAGACCAGAATGGTCACGATCAGGATCAGGTTGATGCCGCTGGAGAACGCATAGAGGCCCATCTCGTCGAAGTAATCCAGCGTCGTCGAGAGGATGAAGCCCTGCACGCACAGCAGCATGAACAGCGACAGCTCACGCAGGCACGTCATGAACGGCAGCAGGAAACCGGAAATGATCGAGGATTTCTGGATGGGGATGATGATGCGGGTCATGCGCTTGATCCAGGGAATGTTCTGAATGATGGCCGCCTCTTCGATCTCGCCCGACAGCTGGAGCATGGAATTGAGGCTGCTGCGGCTGGCAAACGGGATATATTTGACCGTGCCGACGATGATCAGCAGCGTGTAGGTATTGAACAGGTTCAGCTTTTCCGTCGAGAACAGGATGAAGAATGCGACGCCCACAGCGATGGACGGCATGAGATACGGCAGGAAGGCGACGGAGTTCACATAGTTCGCCCAGCGGCTGCGGCGGTTCTTCGAGACGGCGTAGCCGATCATCGTGCCGATGGAGCCGGCCAGCAGCGCACAGCAGCCACGGAAACAAGGATCGTGCCTTTAAACGCCCGCCAGATCGTCTCGTTATACAAAATGCCCTTCTGGCCATACATACCGTTTTCGGTGACGTTTTCCGACGTGACCCACCATTTTGTCGTGAGGTTCGACGCGTCGCCTGTGTACAAGAACGAATAATCGCCCGGATTCGGCAGGAACGTCTCAAACGCAAAGGAGATAATGGGGAAGATGCTTGTGAAGAACGTGAGAATCACAAGGATCAGCGCGATAACGACACGACCGGTTTTGCCGAGCGTGATCTTGGAGATCTGGCCGGACTTGCCGGTGACGGTCGTGTAATTCTTGCGGCTTTTAAGCGAAAGCTGGTTCAGCAGCATGATTGCCACGCCGAAGACCATCATGATAATGGCAAGAATGCTCGCTTCGCCCGTATACTTGGAGTTCATCGAGACATACTTGGTTGACAGCGTGCTGAGGCCAAGATAATGCGGCACCGGATAAGAGCCCATCGCGCTGCCGAAAACCAGCAGGATGGTGGACAAAATCGCGGGCTTTACCATCGGCAGCGTAATGCGGAACATGGTCTTCCACTTGGGCGTGTCGAGGATGGTTGCGGCCTCTTAAAGATTGGCATCCATGTTCCGGAAAATACCGCCGATCAGGATATAGGCGAACGGCGCGTAGTGCAGGCCCAGGACCATCAAGCTTGGAAACAGGCCCTTGCACCACCATATCGGCATGTTGACGCCGAACAGGGCGGCAAGCAGACCGTTGGACGTGCCGGTGACGGCGTTGGAGTTAAACAGGTTCTGCCACACGACGGCCAGCGTCCACTGCGGCATGATGTACGGGAAAATAAAAATGGAACTCAAATATTTTCTCCACGCGAGGTCGGTTCGCGTGATCAAAAACGCGAACAGCCCGCCGTAGAGAATGGACACCACGCAGGTGCCGACAGCGAAGCACCGTATTGAGAAGCGGTGTCCACAAATTTGTCTTGGCCATGCGGCTGGTGAAAAGGTCTGTGTAGTTGACGGTCGTGTAGCCGGTCGCCTGCCCAGTCAGATGGGCATCGATGGTGCCGGCGTGAATTTTAAGGTATCCTCCACGATAGCGACGATCGGCGCGACCGTGGTGAAGGTCAAAACAATGCCAAGCAGCAGCAGAATGACGTTGTGCGGCTTGGAAAAGAAGGTCTTGACCTTGTTGAGCACAATCGTAGATCTGCTTGCGCGGAGGGTAGTGGGTCGGCTCATGGCTTCCTCCTCTTTTCTCAGATTTGAAGGGCGGATGATAGGGGTACTGCAAACGCCGTTTCCTATAGGGGCCGATGCCCACACCGGCCCATCCGTATAGCCCTGCAGCGGGACAGAACGGGCCGATGTGGGCATCGGCCCCCTACAAAAGCGCCTTTGAATCAGCGTTTTTGCAAAGGCGCCCTTGGATGCGCGATCCAAGGGCGCCGGTAAGTGCGGATTTACAGATTAGCCTGCGGAGTATTTGCTCAGCATTTCAATCCAGCTGCCGACGGTGAAAAGCAACGTCTGCGCAGTATTCCGGATCCTCGAGCACAAGCTTGCCGTTGGTCGTCCACCATTCATAGCCGCGGTCGTTCTTGGCTGCGAATTCAACGGTGGTGCCGTCCTCGGCCATGCCGCCGATGGAGTGATGGAAGTTGGCTTCCGTTTCCTCAGCAACGGTCGGGTTGGAGGAGTAGCCGCCCATGTCCTTGCCCCAAGCGGAGAAACCGTCAGCGGTGCAGGTCATGTAGGCGATGAAGGCGCATGCCGTCCAGGGCAGCGGGGAGTTATCGGTGACAAACAGGTAATGGCAGTAGCCATAGCCGCCGATACCCTGATAGCCGTCTTCATAAGCGGCGACCTTGATGTTGTTGACGGAGACGGAACTGGACTCCTCGACGGAGCGGAGCTTGGAGTAAACCAGAAGGCCGAACTGATCCTTGGCGGAAGCATCGACCAGGGTATTGCAGATGGGACCGTCATCGGTCTGGGCATTGTAGCTGCCGACCCACAGCTTGATCCAGGCCAGTGCATAAGCGCCGTCAGCGCCGAGGCCGAGGTCTGCAGCTTCGATTCCATCTCGCTGATGGTGGGCTGGAAGTATGCCTGCTCGTCAGCCGACAGCGCCTCATAAGATTCCTTCAGCCATGCTGCATAGTCGTCGCGGGTCAGCATGTACAGGAAGTTCTTGCCGATGATCTCGGAGTCGATGTCCACGAACAGGCCATGCTCGCCCTCGGCAACAAAGTCCCAGCAGTTGTCATAGGTCTTATCGCCCACGCAGTTGTACATAAAGACCTTGTTGAGCGTCTGCAGCGGCAGGAAACCGGTGTAGGCATCGGCGGTGTTGTTGTTGGCGTCAGCCCAATCCTTGGGGATGAAGGTATCCAGAACGCCGGTCTGGACCATCTTGCTCTCGATCTGGTTGCCGTCCTGGATAAGGGTCATGGCGAACGTGCCGGGACCCTTCAGGGAGTCAGCAGTCAGCTGATCGAAGATCTTGTTGTTCTTGGGCTGCTGCCACTCGTACTCCATGTTGTAGCTGGGGTCGATGGACTGCAGATATTCGATGAACAGCGGGAGGGCGCTCTTGCCGCGGCTGGAGTTTCCGACACCGTAGAACATCTTGCCGTTGGACTCCTCGATAGCCTTCTTGGCCAATTCTTCAAGGGTCATGCCTTCGGCTTCCTTGATGATCTGCTGGGTCGCAGTCAAATTTTCGGGCTCTGCAGCGGGCGTTTCCTCTGCGGGAGCCTCAGGGCGTCTCGGTGGTTTCAGCGGGTTCGGTCGTCTGGGTGTCTTCTGCGGGAGCGGTCGTGTCAGCCGGGGTCGTCGCCGGAGCGGCGGCGCAGGCAGCCATGGACAGAACCATCACAGCAGCCAGCAGAAGCGCAAGCATCTTCTTCATTCTGATATTCCTCCTGATAAAATTTGAATTCGTGCAGCAGCTAACGGGAGTTCTGCATCGTATGTTCTCATTTTACGGTGTTTCTGCACAAAAAAGAACAGTGGACAAATCTGCGATTATTTGTGATTCTCTGCGATAATTTTAAAAATTCAATGAAAACCGAGCCGGATATGTGTTATAATCAGGGCAAAATAATAGAGAATTTTGTTCTCGCTGCTACAGGACACGGAAACTATGAAACACATACGCATTCTGATATTATGTATAGCATTCGCTCTTCTGACCGGCTGCGCGCCCGCCGCACAGGATACAGCCGCCTACGCGCCGGATGAATCGGGCGTCTCGTTCTGTACACCTCGCACAAAAAAAGAGGTCTGGTGGCCGATCGTCAAAGGAATTTGAATCGCGCACCGGAATCTGGGTCGAGGTCGTACAGGGCGGCACAAACGAACTGCTTGAGCAGCTGCAAAAAGGAGCATGGCGCACCACGGGCCGACGTGATTTGCTGCTGCGGCGTCGAGAGGCGCGAAGCCTGCCGGACGTTGTTTGAGCCCTACGTCTGCCGCGGCGCGGGCAGATTTTGCCGCAGTACCGTGCGCAGGACAGCAGCTGGACGCCGTTTTCCTCACTTCCGGTCGTGCTGGTCTACAATCCGAAGCTGCTGTCCTCCGGACAGCTCAGCTGCTGGGCCGATCTTCTCGACCCTGCGCTGCGCGGGCAGATCGCCTTTGCCGATCCATCCGTCTCCGGCTCGAGCTATACCGCGCTCGTGACGATGCTCTGCGCGCTGGGCGGCGACGCGGATGAGGTGCTGCAAACATTTGCGGAAAACCTGGACGGAAAGCTCCTGTCCGGTTCAGGTGCGATCATTTCCGCCGTTGCAAACGGCGAAGCGCTCGTCGGCATCACGCTGGAGGAGACCGCGCGCAAGCGCATTGCTGCTGGGGACAGGATCGCCATGGTCTACCCCACAGACGGCACAAGCTGCGTACCGGACGGCTGCGCCGCGCTGAAGGCGCGCCGCACCCCGACAACGCAAAGCTGTTTCTCGATTTTGCCGTCAGCTACGACGTGCAGCAGCTGCTGCAGTCTGATTTTACCGCCGCTCGGTGCGCAGCGACGTGCGCCCCGCGAGCAAACTGCCGGAACTATCCGCCATTCGTCAGGTCGCGTATGACGTAAGCTGGGCAAGCGAGCACCGCGAAGCAATTCTGATGAGTTGGGCCTTTTATCTCGGGACGGAGGCGGAACAATGAAGCGGCTTCACTTTTCCTCCTTCCGTCAGCGGCTGAACGCGGCGTTTCCGGCCGTGTCTCTGGTGCCGATGCTGTTGTGCTCCGGTCTGCTGCTGCAGATTTTCCGCCTGCGCATGATGTCGAACGCCCAGCAGACGGCCCAACAGCAGCTGTCCGCCTCCTGCGAGGCGCTTGATACGCTGCACAGCGGCTTTTGCAGACAGCCGCATCCCTGCAGCACAATCCACTCGTTGCACAGGCGCTGTTTGACGCAGAAGCAGAGGACACGGCGGTCTACAGCCAGCTGTTCGACGCTACAGAGTCCGTGCGCAGCTTTGCACGCTTTGACCTTTACGATATCAGCGGCCGCTGGCGCTATTCGACACAGACAGCGCCCGAAATCCGGTCGCTGCCGACCAACTGGGGCCTTTTATACGAGGCGGCCTGCGCCGGAACCGGTATTCTGGTGTGCAGCGCGGCAGAAGATCCGGCCGACACAGACGAGCCGCTTCTGCACGCTGCGATGCTCCTGACCGACCGCTACGGCGCGCCGGTCGGATATCTCACCATCGGCATGCTGGAAACGCAGCTGCAGACACTGCTCGGCGGCACAGCTGGTGCGCAGAACGAACTTCTTCTGCTCGACGCGCGCTGGCGTCCGGTCTACTGTACGCAGCCGGCACAGACCCAGAGCCTCGCCGACGCGCTGCGCGGGCAGCTTTGTCCGGCAAGGCGCTCACCGGTCTGTCTGCCGACGTTTCCTATACCGTGCGGCAGCATACCGAAACCGGTCTGTATCTCGTCCTGCAGCAGCCGCAGCCGCTCAGCGCCGGAACACTCCGGCTTTTGTACTCGGTGAGCGTGCTGTGCGCGCTGGCCTGCATCATTTTAAGCGTCGTACTCAGCCTGCAGCTAAGCCGGCAGGTCTTCCAACCGATCGGCAGACTGCATCACGCCATCCGGCAGGTCGGGAAAAATAATCTGGACGTGCAGGTTCCCCGTTCCCGCCGGCCGGCATGACGAATTGGGCGAATTGGCACAGCAGTTCAACACCATGGTCGTCGCCCTCCGGCACAACCAGCAGGCACTGTTGGAAAACCAGCGCGCACTTAACCGCGCGCAGATCCGCATGCTGCAGGCGCAGCTAAACCCGCATTTTCTGTGCAACACGCTCGACACCATGTAGTGGATCAGCAAAATCAATCAAGTGCCGCAGGTGGCGCTGATGTCAACGAATCTTGCCGATATCCTTCGCTTCTGCATCACGCCGGACGAATTTGTCCCCCCTGCGGCGGGAGTTGGAGATTTTGAGCCGGTACGTCGAGATTCAGCGCATCCGCCTGTCGGAAAGCTTCTCATACACGGAAGCCGTGCCGGAGGCGCTTCTTTCGTGCATGGTTCCGAAAATGCTCCTGCAGCCGCTGGCAGAGAATGCCATTCTGCATGGCCTTTCCGGTGTAGAACACGGTGAACTCTCCGTCACGGCCGTGCTTGCGGAGCAGGACGTGCTCGAGATCCGCGTCCGGGACAACGGCTGCGGCTTCCCGCCGGACCTTCTGGGGCCTTACAAACCGCCGGAAACGCAGACGGGACATCTGGGACTATTAAATGTAGACACGATCCTGCGCAAGCATTACGGCGACGCGTTCGGTCTGCGTCTTGAAAATCCGGAGGGCGGCGGCGCCTGTATTCTTGCGCGCCTGCCCGCGAAGGGAGGGCCCGGCGTATGATGCGGGTAATGGTTGTAGAGGATGAGGAAATGATCCGCAAAGGGTATCGTCATGGCAGTAGACTGGGCGGCGCTGGACTGCATCGTGGTCGGCGAAGCCGCCAACGGCGAACAGGCCCTTGCCGTCGCGGAGGACTGCCAGCCGACGCTTATCATCACGGATCTCAAAATGCCGAAGATGGACGGGCTGGAGATGGTGCGGCGGCTGCGCGAAGCAGGCAGCCGCGCGTATGTCATCATTCTGACCGCCTACGATTCGTTCGCCTACGCGCAGACGGCCATCCGTCTGGGCGCGGTGGACTTTCTGCTGAAGCCTTTTCATGACGGCGATCTGGAAAACGCCGTTCTGGCGCTGCAAAAGCGCATCGCCGCACAAACCGCACCGCAGCCAGAGCCGCTTCCCGGCGTGAAGCCCGGCCCCAAGAGCCGCTATGTGCGCGAGGCAATGGTGTACCTTGAGCAAAACTGCGGCAGCGGCGATCTGTCCGTCGGGCAGGCGGCAGCGCAGCTGGGACTGAGCGAAGGACATCTGAGCCACCTGTTCAAAAAGGAAACGGATATGACGCTCGGCGCGTATCTTACGCGCTGCCGCATCCAGAAGGCTATGGCGTTGCTGCGCGAGGGAAAGCTGAAAGTCTACGAAGTTGCGGAGGCCTGCGGCTACCGCGATATTGCATATTTTTCCGGCACCTTCAAAAAAAATCACCGGCAAAAGCCCTTCTGACTATCAGGACGCGCGCGGATAGCTTGACAAATCCCGCGTCTGCAGGTAGAATGTAGACCCTTCCATGCGGACAGCTTCCGCAGGGGCGTTCTATCACAAAACAAGGAGATACTATTATGAAAAAGAATCAGATTCTTGCCCTGCTGCTGGCAGCGGTGATGCTGCTGGCCGTGCTGACCGGCTGCGCCGCAAAGGCAGAGCCTGCGCAGGATGCCAGACCGAGACGGTCCCGGAAACGGAAGAGGCCGCCCCTGCAGAGGAAGAACCGGCTCCCGCCGAGAAACCGGAAGCAGAGGACACCGCCTCCACTGTTACCCTGACCGATATGACCGGTCGCAAGATCACGCTGGACGCGCCCGCAGAGCGCGTCGTCGCGCTGACTGCCGCTGACTGCGAAATTCTCTACGCGCTGGGCGCGGGCGATCTGCTGGTCGGCCGCGGCGAATACTGCGACTATCCGGCGGAGGTTCTGGATGTTCCGTCTGTTCAGTCCGGCTATGAGACGAATATTGAGCAGATCATCGCGCTTGAGCCGCAGGTGCTTCTCATGAGCACCATGGCCCAGACTGAAGAGCAGGTGCAGCAGCTGGAGGCTGCCGGCATCCACGTTGTCGTGAGCGATGCACAGGACATCGAGGGCACCTATACCGCCATTAACATGATCGGCACGCTGACCGGCAAGCAGGCCGCCGCCTCCATCGTCGAGCATGCAGGAAACTTTGACGAGATCAAGGCAAATGCCGGAGACGGCACGAAGACCGTTTATTTTGAGGTTTCCCCGCTGCAGTATGGTCTCTGGACGGCAGGCTCCGGCACGTTCATGGACGAGATCGCCAATATGTTGGGCCTGACCAACTGCTTTGCCGACGTGACCGGCTGGGGGCGAGATCTCCGAGGAGCAGGTGCTTGAGGCGCAATCCGGATTATATCGTGACCATTTCCATGTACTATGGCGAAGGCCCGACGCCGGAAGAGGAAATTCTCTCCGCACCGGCTGGGAGAACGTCACGGCTGTCAAAGACGGCAAGATTCTGAACCTGCAGAACAACGAACTGTCCCGTCCGGGCCCGCGTCTTGCTGATGGCGCGAAAGGCCATGTATGACTTTGTCTACGGCGAATAAGTTAGACTCACAAACAGGAGGCACAGCATGCGCCGGTATCACGAAACGTTCAGACTCTGGGAATACCTGCTCTTTTACGCTCGTGACGCTGGCCGTGCTGTGCCTCTGCGTCTGTGGAGGAAGTCCGCATTCCCCCTCTCGAGATACACTTCTATTTTGCGGCAAAACTCACGGGCGATGCGTTGCCCGCAGGCCTCGTTTCTTCCATCCTGCCCATCCGCCTGCCGCGCGTTTTTATGCGTGGCGCTGACGGAACGGCTTTTGTCTCTGGCCGGTGCGGCGATGCAGGGACTTCTCAAGAATCCGCTGGCCGACGGCTCGACGCTCGGTGTCTCATCCGGCGCGTCGCTCGGTGCGGTCATCGCCATTGCTTTCGGCGTGACGCGCTGCCGAGTCTGCCCTTTTGCAGGGACAATGGGCACGGCGATCATCTTTGCATTCGCCTCGCTCCCTTGTCATTCTCGGCCTTTCTATAAGCTTGACCGTTCACTCTCACGAACACGATCATCCTGATCGGCGTGATCTTCTCCATGTTCGTCTCCAGCATTATGAGCGTCATTATCACGTTTGCCGCCGATAAGGTGCAGCGCATCACGTTCTGGACAATGGGCTCCCGCGCGGCAGCACCTATCAGAATGCCGCTGTTCTGGCGCTCGCGCTTTTGTTCTGCGGCACGGTCATCCTGCTGCATGCACAGATTCTGAACGCCTTTGCCGTCGGCGAGGACAACGCCCGGCAGATCGGCGTAGATGTGAAGCGGGCCAAGCTTATGCTGCTCATCATGGTTTCGGTCCTCATCGGCGTGTGCGTGTCCGTCGGGGGGGAACGATCGGCTTTTGTCGGCCTTGTCACGCCGCACATGGCGCGCATGTTGGTTGGCCCGAACCACAAGCGGCTGCTCCCGGCGTCGATGTTCGGCGGAGCCGTCTTTCTGATGCTGGCCGATCTTATCGCGCGCATCCTGCTGAATCCGCTGGAACTGCCCATCGGCGTCGTTACAAGCTTCGTGGGCGCGATTGTATTCGTTGTCATCTTCTATCAGTCGAGAAAGGAGCATTGACATGCCGATGCTGGAGACCAACCGCCTTTCCGTGCGGTATGGAACCAAAACGATCGTCGATTCGCTCTCCTTCTCCGTTTCTGAGGGACAGTGGCTCATGATCGTCGGCCCGAACGGGGCCGGAAAATCCACTGCGCTCTCCGCCATTACGCAGGGCGCACCATATACCGGCAGCGTCCTGTTTGAAGGACAGGATGTAAAAAAAATGAAGTCCGCACGCCGCGCACAGGCCATCGGCGTCTTGTCGCAGAACCACTTCGTCGGCTACGGCTTTACCGTCGAGGAAGTCGTGCGGCTTGGCCGTTTGCCTATTCCGGCGGCCTGCTCGGCCGCAGCCAGACCGAAGACGCGAAGCATGTCGAGCACGCACTAACCCTGACCGGCATGCAGGACAAACGCCAGCAGTCGGTTCTTACGCTCTCCGGCGGCGAACTGCAGCGCACGTTTCTCGCACAGGTTCTGGCGCAGGATCCGAAGCTGCTGCTGCTCGACGAACCGACGAACCATCTCGATCTCATCTACCAGAAGCAAATCTTCGCCCTGATGGAGAGGTTGACGCGGCCCTTCGTCGATCTCGGTGACCTTGACCCAGGTCATGTCGCCGATGTTGAGCACGTCCTCAACCTTCTCGACACGGCGGTTTTCCAGCTTGGAGATGTGGATCATGCCGTCCTTGCCCGGAGCGAGTTCAACGAACGCACCGATGGGCAGGATGCGGACGACCTTGCCGTAGTAGAGCTTGCCGACCCGGCGGGCACGAAGCAGATATCGTCGATCATCTTCTTTGCCGCGTCGCAGGAGGCAGCGTCGGGAGACAGCAATGGTAACATGGTGCCGTCGTCGTCGATGTCGACCTGCGCGCCGGATTCAGCGACGATCTTCTGGATCATGGAGCCGCCCTTGCCGATGACCTCGCGGATCTTGTCCACGTCGATCTTCATGGTGAGCATCTTGGGTGCGAATTCGAAACATGGTCGCGCGGCTTGGCGATGCAGGGGATCATGATCTCGTTCAGGATCTCCAGGCGGGCCTTGCGGCAGCGCTCGAGCGCCTCGGCTTGATGATGTCCATGGTCAGGCCGTCAACCTTGAGGTCCATCTGAATGGCGGTGATGCCCTTCGGTCGTACCGGCGACCTTGAAGTCCATCTCGCCGTAGAAGTCCTCAACGCCCTGAATGTCGGTGAAGGTTCTCCATGTGCCCGTCTCCTTGTCGGAGATAAGGCCGCAGGAAATACCGGCGACAGGTCGCTTGATGGGAACGCCTGCGTCCATCAGAGCCAGCGTGGAGCCGCAGATGGAGAGCCTGAGAGGTCGAGCCGTTGGAGGAGACGACCTCGGAGACGACGCGGATGGCATACGGGAACTCCTCGACGGACGGGATCACGGGCAGCAGGGCCTTTTCCGCCAGCGCACCGTGGCCAATCTCGCGGCGGGAGGTGGAGCGGTTGTGCACGGGCTTCGCCGGTGGACCACTGCGGCATATTATAGTGGTGGATATAGCGGCGCTCGGTCTCGTCATAGATAGTGTCGAGCTTCTGCGCGGCAGAGAGGGTGTTCAGCGTGCAGACGGACAGAACCTGCGTCTGGCCGCGGGTGAACAGGCCGGAGCCGTGGACGCGCGGCAGAACGCCGACCTCGGCAGCCAGCGGGCGAATTTCGTCCGGCGTGCGGCCGTCGACGCGCTTGCCCTCGAGCAGCCACTTCTTGACGATCTTCTTCTGCATCTTGTACAGGCACACGTCGATCTGGACATCCCAGTCTTCGGCGTACTTCTCGCCGAACTTCTCCTTGAAGTCGACGACAGCCTCGGTCAGACGGGCCTCACGTACATTCTTGTCGTCGGTGTCGAGCGCGTAGGCGATCTTGTCCAGACCGTACTCGCACAGATCGTCGAGCATATCGTGGTTGACGGCGGCCTTTTCGAACGTGAACTTCGGCTTGCCGATGGCGTCAACGATGGTGTTGATGAACTCCACGACCTTGACGTTCGTCTCATGGGCCAGCTTGATGCACTCCATGAGGATGTCTTCCTTGACCTCGTTGGCCTCCGTCTCGATCATGACGACCTTCTCGTGAGTCGACGCGATGGTCACGAAGCACTGGCAGGCGTTGCGCTCATCCTGCGAGGGGTTGACGATATACTTGCCGTCCAGATAGCAGACATTGGTGGTCGCGGTCGGGCCGTTCCAGGGAATGTCGGAGTAGGCGATGACGAGAGACGAGCCGATGGAGGCGACGATCTCAACGGGGTTATCGTAGTCCTGCGCGAGGATGGTGTTGGTCAGAACGACGTCGTTGCGGAGTTCCTCGTCGAACAGGGGCGCATCGGGCGGTCGATGAGACGGGAGATCAGCACGCCGCGGTCGGAGGGCTTGCCCTCGCGGCGGTTGAACGAGCCGGGGATACGGCCGACAGCGTACATACGCTCTTCGACCTCGATGGTCAGCGGGAAATAGTCGATGCCAGCCTTGGGCAGGGGAGAGGCGACAGCCGTGACGAGCACGACGGTATCGCCGTAGCGGCAGATGGCCTCTGCATTGCAGAGCTCTGCGACCTTGCCGGTCTCGACCGTAAAGGTACGGCCGCCGATCTCGGTTTCAAAAATGTGGTGATTCGGATACTGCTTGTGGGTGATCATGAAAGAACCTCCTTCGTTTTTTGCGCGCGTGGGAGGTTTAGCACTTGAAACTGGCGTCCGGGTACAGACGCTACTTTCAACTGCTAAATGGAACCCACGCGCAGTATAATAGTAGTTGGATTTATAAAAAAGGGCGGTCGCCCGACCGCCCTTTTCCTATGACTTACTTACGCAGGCCGAGCTTTGCAACGATTGCACGATAGCGGTTGATGTCCTTCTTGGCGAGGTAGTCGAGAAGGCTTCTGCGCTTGCCGACCATCATCAGAAGGCCGCGGCGGGAATGGTTGTCCTGCTTGTGCTCACGCAGATGCTCGGTCAGGGTGTTGATCCGGGCGGTGAGGACAGCGATCTGGACCTCGGGAGAACCGGTATCGCCAGCGTGAGTCGCGTACTGCTCGATAATGGCAGTCTTTTCTTCTTTGCGCATCATAGTTGTGTTTCCACCTTTCAAAATATTCCCGGAATCCAAGTATCGGGCAGGCAGAATACCCGCGTCAGAGCGGGCGGTGTCCCGAAACTGGGAAATGGGTCGCAGCGCATGGCGCTACCTGTTAAGAATAGCATACGAATGCAGAAAAGTAAAGCGGAAATTGCCCGGAATTTCTGAAATTTTTCATGCTCGGGCACCGGACAGAATTCGACAGGACAGCATAAGATGGCGTGGGACCATCATTCCCGGAAGGAGGGAGGTTTATGCTGAAGGTCACAAAATTCGGCGGCTCGTCGCTGTGTGACAGCGCGGGCTTTTCCCGTGTGCGCGAGATCGTGCTTGCAGACCCTGCGCGCCGCGTCGTCGTCGTGTCGGCGGCCGGCAAGCGGCACGCCGCCGACCACAAGATCACGGATCTTCTCTATCTCTGCCACGCGCATCTGCAATACGGCGTGAGCTGCTGGGATCTATGGCGCAGGATCGCCGACCGTTACCGCGAGATCCGCGACGGCTGCTGCCTGACGCTGCCCATCGAGGCCGAGCTTGACGCGATCTATGCCGCCATGGACCGCCACACGCCGCGGGACTGGATCGTCTCGCGGGGCGAGTATCTGGCCGCGCGGCTGATGGCGGATCTGCTCGGCTTTGAATTTGTCGACGCGAAAGACTGGCTGCTGTTTGACGCTGCGGGACGTATCCGGCAGGCCGCGTCCTATGCTGCGCTCGGCTCGCTTGCCGACGGGCGGAAGATCGTCACGCCGGGGTTTTACGGCGCGCTGCCGGACGGCGCGGTCCATACGCTCCCGCGCGGAGGCTCCGACGTGACGGGCGCGCTGGCCGCAGCCGCGCTGCACGCGGATCTGTACGAAAACTGGACGGACGTGGCAGGCGTGCTTGCGGCAGATCCCCGGCTGATCCAGAATCCCGCGCCGGTCGGCCAGCTGCGCTATGAGGAATTACAGACGCTCTCACGCGTCGGGATGCAGATTCTACACGAGGACGCAGTCGCACCGGTCCGGCAGGCGCAAATCCCGCTGCGCATCTGCAATGCGTTCGAGCCCGAGAAGCCCGGCACGCTCGTCCGTCCGCAGGTAGAGCCGGACGGCGGGCAGATCTGCTTCGCGGGCCGCAGGAAGCTTGCCATGCTGCGCCTGAGCTGCCCGCAGGAGCCGGACGCGGAGGCAAAGCTGGCCGATGTTCTGGAGCAGGCGCAGCTTTCGCCGTTTTCCATGCAGAGCGTGTGCGGCGAGCTCACGGCGCTTGTGCCGATGGAGCCCGGCTCCGAACGGCTGCACCGTCTGCGGGAGCAGGCCGCGCAGGCGCTTCGCCCGCAGGCGTGCACGCTGCGCGAAAATTTGAGCGTTCTGGCCGCACTCTGCCGCTCGACCGCTGCTGTGCCGGAGCTGCTCCGCGCGGTCGAAACGAGCGGCGCGCCGGTCCATCTGCTGCAAAAATGCGGCGCCTGCGCCCTCCTGCTCGTCAACGACAGCCAATATGAGCAGTCCCTGCGCGCCGCCTACGCCGCCAGCCGCAATCTGCGCGATTGACAAGCGAAGCGCAGATATGATAAAATATACGGCAGTCAGAGCCGTTCTGACTGCCGCAACGCAATCCGCGCCCGTGGTGGAATTGGCAGACAGGATGTGCAATTATTTGCATCTCGTCTAATTGGCTTTTGGCAGGAAGTATATGTGCAGTCAACTGAAATACGTACTAACATCACCATAGAGGAGCTTTTTGATCCAGAGAGAATGTAATTACCATGAGTGTAAAACTGAATCTCAATGGTTATCCAAATATTTCTCCAAAACAAAAATTGGTTTGTATATATTGAGAATCAAAGCAAAGTTTGATTCAACGCGGAGAAAAAAATTTTTGGAAACCTATAGTTTGGCCGAACCCGAAATAATTCAAGCCATCCATTTCTTAATCAACGATAGTTCCCTACATTGCATATTTGTCATCTGTTAATGCAGTGTATAAAACTGATCGTGCTAGTAACATACCACGGCCTCCGTTACTTGTATGTTACCATGGCAACCAAGAGAATCTGACTATGTTAAGGTAGAACAAACTTTTTTCTTGGTGTCGAAACAAGTTTGATACGCTCGCACCAAAGAATATGAGGATAAAATCGACATTTACCCATACCAAAACGAATCACTATAATTAGCAAACTCCGCTCCAACATCAATTATGCCAGAACAGAGATAATTAAGTTATTTACTGGTTTTAAAGCGTGGCAAGATGCTTCAAAAAAAACATAGCGTTGGGACAGGGTGCCTGATTATATTTTTAAGTGCTACAAATGTAACATGTAATTATGTTGTATCTTTCCATCACCAGTTCGTCAATCTCCTGCTCCAATCTCAAAATTTCTTTCTGCAAAGTCAAGCAGTGGGGCGTCGGACTGGTTTCCTCAACGCCGCCCACTGTTTTGCAGCTGCGTGACGATTTTTTCAGGTTGTGTGTATTGTTCCGCAGCTTTTCTGCATAATCTGAACGGCTTTATCCAGAACTTCTTCGTGGATACGGTGAGCTGCAATAGTCTTTTCCATTCCATTGGTAGCCACGGCGGGCATATTCCACACGGCGGCTGCGTTCAGCAGCGGATCATGGACTGGGCCGTTACCTTCCGATACGATTGTTGACCGCCGGACGCGCCTGCTGCTTCAGCAGAGTTTGAACCTGCTGCCAGACCGCTCGCTCAATGATGACCGGATAGAAATTCTCGTGACGAAGCCATTCCGCTTCATTGACGGCACGCGCTTTTCCTCCGAGGTATTCTCTGCGATGATTGACCAGCATTCCGGTATATGCCTCCTCCACCAGAATGTTTTTCACGCTGGCATACGTCCAGAGAAACTGGCCGTCACGGGTTTTGTGCGGCTTCTGGCTGTCATAGCCGAGCCGTTCCGCCCTGATCTGCGCAGGCGTTTTGCGTCCGAAACTGTTAAGCCTGCGGGCGATCTCTTTCTGTCCGCAGCCCTGCAAAGTACAGAGCGTAGATAAGTTGTACCGTCTCCGCCGCTTCCGGCTGCACCAAAAACCTGATTCGTATTTCTATCTTTCCAGTAGCCGAAGGGCGGCGTGATCACGAGCCCCTCTTTTCTGCTTCTGCCGGTAGCCCGCACGAATC
>VOFG01003388.1_pt1 | contig 27185 bp, 44 predicted proteins | sample 5384171 | NCBI WGS metagenome assembly VOFG01 (sample SAMN12384726, study PRJNA508395) | human gut metagenome | isolation source: healthy gut F | host: Homo sapiens | reverse complement strand
TCAGTACTTCGTTCCAGTTACACGTATTGCTAGTTGATATGAGCAGCTTTTTATCTTGATATTATCAAGGATAGGTTATATACCGAACAGGCGGACGGCGTAAAAAAGCGCCGCAGTGCACAGACGGCGATGTATCTAATCTTAGACGCGGTTACGCGCCTTTACTTGCGCCGGTATTGGCCTATACGACGGAGGAAATCTGGTCGCATTTGCCGCATCTTGCATCGCACTGATACGGAGAGTGTGCTTTTAACCGGATGCCGGAGTATGACGAAAAATATGTCGACGCTGCGCTTGCGGAAAAGTGGGATAAGGGAATCGCGGTTCGCGCTGATGTTTTAAAGGCGCTGGAGGAAACGCACGCGCAAATAAGGTGATTGGACAGTCGCTTGCGGCGGATATCACGGTATATGCGGATGAAAAAATGAAAGCGTTTTTTAGAAGGGATGAAAGACGAGCTTGCTGCGGTATTTATTGTGTCGCGTGTTACGCTTGCCGATATGGCGCAGTCAGGCGCAGACGCCGTGGACGGCGAGACCGTGAAGATGCTGGTTGCACCGGCGGCGGGCGAGAAGTGAGCGGTGCTGGATTTACACCGACGACATCGGCAGCGATACGGCGCACCCGACGCTGTGTAAGCGTTGCGCGGGCGTTGTTTCCGATATAGAAAAATAAGCTGAAACGGCAGATTGTGGGGAAGGCAGGGGTCTGCCTTCCCTTCAGTTTTGCTTTATGGGAGGTTTTGGAATCTATAATATTGAAATGCGTGTACTTGATAGTGCAATAATTACTGATATTGTGGGGGTTATATGTTGTCTGATTCTATTCGTAGTAGGAGAAATATTGGAAATAATCTATTCGCACAAAGTTAATTTAGATGAAACATATTTTGATAAGGAAAAAGATTAAAACGTGACCTTTGGTCGGTTGGCTGCGTTATCCTTGTGGGGATTTTCATGGATTACAAATCTTGGTGTATTGCGGTTATTTACTTTTTTATATGCCATTTATGCAATCGATTATTTTCTTTTTGGCAAATGATTTCTACGGACAGCATATTGAATCGCACTCCAATATGCGCTGGTTGAATTATAGTATTTATATTGTATATTTTGTCAAATCTTTTTGCTGCCGGACGGTGAATTTACAGATGATTGTTATGCTTTCTTTGGATTTTATGGAATTAAGGATGCAAATGTTGTCGACACTTTCATTATGATTGCAGGTTTGCTGAGCATCATTAGTGTTGTTATCTCCGTCATTCAGGTGATTCTCGTAATCATAATTAGAAATCGAAAGATAAGGTTTAGAAGCGAAAAGGGCGAATAGAGAATAGTACGGCATGAAATGGGGGGAAAACGATGCAAAAAACTACATCTTGATTTTGATAAAAAGAAGCTATAATATTGTTATCAGCGATTCGCTGCGGAGTTCCCGCGCGAATTTGCTTCTGTAAACGGCGGGAAAGTGCTGATTGTGACGGATACGAGGGTTGCACCGCTTTATCTTGACGAAATACGGCGGCTTATATACTGTGCGGGGATTGCCCGGGAAAATACGGCCGATATCGTCATAGAGGCGGGCGAACAGAGCAAGAATATCGGCGTACTGCAAACGATTTATGACGCTTGCATCCAACATGGAATGGACCGAAAAGTACAATTATCGCACTTGGCGGCGGCGTAATTGGCGACATGGCGGGGTTTGCCGCGGCGACGTATATGCGCGGTGTGCGGTTTGTGCAGGTTCCGACGACGCTTTTTGGCGCAGACGGACAGCAGCGTCGGCGGTAAGGTCGGAATCGACTACAGTGGTGTAAAGAATATAGTTGGGGCGTTTTTACAGCCCGCGCTGGTTTTATATTAACACAAATACGTTGAAAACACTTCCAAAACGCGAGTTTTCTGCCGGAATGGCGGAGGTGATTAATTACGGCGTGATTAAAAACGCCGCATTTCTGCAATATTTAGAGGAAAATAAGGAAAAAGGCCGGCGCCTCGACCCGGAAACGATGCAGACAATTATCTACAATTGCTGTGCGGTGAAGAAGGCATCTGTTGTCCAGCAGGACAGAAACAGAAACCGACTACGTGCAATTTCTCAATTTTGGCCATACGGTTGGGCATGGAGTCGAGAGCGCAAAGGGTTTGAGCTGCTGCACGGCGAATGTGTTGCGCTCGGTATGATTGGCGCATTGAAAAATTGCGCTGGAGCGAATACGTCAGTGAGCAGGACGTCGAGAATGCAATATGCGAAGCTTTTACGGGTCTACGGCTTGCCTGTAAAGACGGGGGGCGTCGTGTTAAAAATGCTCAGCTATATGAAAACGACAAAAAGAAGGAAAACGGACAACTAAAGTTTATCCTGCCTCTCGCCGGATGGGCGCGGCACGAATATACCGATATGACTTGTCGGAATTGTGCGAGCGGTTGAGGCGCGGTATTGAATAAATCATAAGGCGGTTACGGCATGTTCTATACATTATTAAGGGGGTACTACTGGTCGTTTTAGACCAGATTACAAAGTTTTGGCAAGGGTGCGCTTGCGCATGGAAAACAATAGACTTTATTCCGTATATCATGGATTTTGCGTATGGAAAACAGAGCGCAGCGTTTGGGATTTTTGCAGGATACGCGCTGGCTGCTGATTGGCGCTGACGGTAGTGGTGCTCGGCGTGATTCTATTCTACGCGCTGAAAACAAAAAACGCCACCCGATGTTTCTTTTGTCAGTTGCGCTGATTTTTTGCCGGCGGCGTTGGAAATTTAATTGACCGGCTGTTTTTTGGCTATGTCACGGACTTTTTACACGTTTTGTTTGTTGAATTTCCGTGCTTTAATCTTGCGGATGTGTGTGTTTGTGGGGCGGCGCGCTGCTTGTGATTTTTTCTGTTGTTTTTGGACAAGCCGCAGCCGGACAAGAGACAGGTGGAGTCGGATGAGTGAGGAATTTTACTGAAAGTGCAGGAGCAGGACGGGGCAAGCGGCTCGACGCGTTTGTGGGCGGCGCCTTTCTTTGTCGCGCTCGCACGCGGTAAAGCTCATGAGGCGGGTCTCGTAACAAAAGACGGTACGGCGCTGAACAAAAAATATAAGGTAGTGCCGGGGGGAGGAGATACGCGTAATCCTCCACCGGCGCAGGAATACCGCGTGGAAGCGCAGGACATCCCACTCGACATCGTGTATGAGGACAACGACCTGCTTGTTATTAACAAGCCACAGGGTATGGTTGTCCATCCTGCGCCGGGTAACTACGACGGAACGCTCGTCAATGCGCTGATGGAGCACTGTAAGGACAGCCTCTCGGGTATCGGCGGCGTGATGCGGCCCGGTATTGTGCACCGGATTGACAAGGATACGTCCGGTCTGCTGCTTGTGGCGAAAAACGACGCGGCGCACCTGTTTTTGTCGGAGCAATTAAAGGACAGGAGTCTGTCGCGCGAGTATGCCGCGCTTGTGAACGGTAATATCAAGCAGGATACCTTAACGCTTGATTATCCGATTGGGCGCAGTCCGTCCGACCGCAAAAAATGTGCGTGACGGTCAAAAATTCGCGTGAGGCGGTGACGCATGTAACGGTGCGCGAGCGGTTTGGGCGCTATACGCTTGTAACGTGTAGCTGCAAACAGGCCGGACGCACCAGATTCGCGTCCACATGGCCCATATTGGGCACAGCGTTGTAGGCGATAAAACCTATGGTATTAAAAAAGAGGCGTTTCGTCTTGAGGGACAGCTCCTGCACGCGCAAAAATTGAATTTATTCATCCGGCGACGCGCGAAAAATGCAGTTTACTGCGCCGCTTCCCGATTATTTTGTAAAAATTTTGGACAAACTACGGACAGGAAATTAACAAACTGGACGTGGTGGCTGTATGAAAAAACGACGGCGAACCTTTTGCTGCTTTTAATCGCGGTGTTTTGGGGTTCGGGCTTTATTGTAGTGAAGCTATGCCTCGATTTGGGGCTTTCAGCAGGGCTGGTAAACTTTTTTCGCGGCGGAATTTTCGCTGCTTTGTCCCTGCTCTTTTTTACAAGCATATCAAAAAAATGAACCAAAAGGATTTGCTGGTCGGGCTTGTCGCCGGGCTTTGTAACTTTGGCGGTATGTTTTTGCAGACGGTCGGCGTACAATATACTACGCCGTCGAACAACGCCTTTTAGCGTCAACCTACGTGGTTATGGTTCCGTTTTTAGCGTGGATATTGGCCGGGAAAAAGCCGGCGGGGCGCAACTTTTTGTCGATTGCGGTCTGTATGAGCGGTATGGTGGTCCTGTCCGGTATTTTACACAGCGGATTTTCCTTCAATATTGGCGACGTGTATTCGCTTTTAAGCGCGTTTTTGTATGGTACAACAATCGTCTACCTCGGCTACCGAACGGGCGAGATTCACTTTTCCGCCGTGGCGTTTATGCTGGGTGTGGTACAGGCTGTGGGCGGACTTGGTTATTGCTTCGTGATGGGCGACTTTGCCGCGCCGGGGACGGATTGGGCTGTTGCGCTGTGGCCGCTTTTGTATTTGGGAGCGGTCTGCTCGTTTGTCGCACAGAGCAATTCAAGTGCGCAGCGGCACACTTCTGCGACGTCTGCGGGACTTATCATGATGCTGGAGGGCTTTTTTTCGGAAGTGTTTTTCCGTGCTGATTGGCTTTGAGCCGCTTTCGGCACAGCTATTTGTCGGCGGCGTTCTGATTATGCTGTCCATTGTGTTTGCTGAGGCGGATTTTCCGCTGTGACGGCGCGGCTGCGCGGAAAGCATGCCGTGCAGCGTCCGGTAAGGTGGCTTTACATGAAAAATTTACACGAACTTGATACAAAAGGGTGGACAAGCGCGCCTTGCTTTGGTATAATGATTGAAAAGAAATAGGGTTCCCTTTTGTTTTAGCAGCCTTTAAATCGGTACGGAGAGACTGATAAGGCATTTATATTTAAGCTAAAGGGTTTGTTTTGCTTGGATATGGAGGTTGCTTTTATGCTTTTTGCCGGTTTTGGCAAAAAGCTTTTTTTATGCCACATAGAAGGAAAAGAGAATGCGAAAGGATGGTTGCGGTGACGGGAGAAAATATCAAAGCGCAAATCATGGACGAAGCGGCGATACGTCGGGCGCAGAGCCGGATTGCGCACGAAATCATTGAGAAAACCAAGGAATGGACGGAGTCTGTCTGATTGGGATCCAGCGGCGCGGTGCTGGCACAGGGAGAGATTGCCGAGCGGATAAAAGGTGTGGAGGCGTGAAGTGCCGACAGGGATTTTGGATATTACGCTCTACCGCGACGACTTGAGCATGCTGTCGGAGCACCGACCATCAACGGGAGTGATATTGGCTTTTCCATCAATGGCAAAACGCTTGTGCTGGTGGACGATGTTCTCTATACGGGCCGCACAGTCCGCGCGGCGATTGACGCGCTGGATGGACATGGGCCGTCAGCAGCAATTCAGCTGGCGGTGCTGATCGACCGCGGCCACCGCAGCTGCCGATACGCGCGGATTATGTCGGCAAAAATGTGCCCACCTCGCGCAGTGAAGTGGTGCATGTGGAATTTACGAAGTTTGATGGGCAGGACCGGGTTGTTATTACAGACCGGGCGTAACAAATGTTTCAGTCAGAAAGGAATGGATGATTATGATAGGAAACAAAAAGGACTTGCTGGGGCTGAAGGGATTTGTCGGCAGAGGAAACTGCTATATCTTAAAGAATGCGGAAACCATGAAGTACATCCTGCTCCAGAACAATAAAAAACGCCGCACTTACAGGGCAAGTCGGTAATAACGCTCTTTATGAGAATTCGACGCGCACACGGCTCTCGTTTGAGCTTGCGGCAAATACATGGGTGCGAGCGCGGCGAACGTATCGGCGAGCTCGTCGAGTGTGCGCAAGGGCGAAACGCTGATTGACACCGCGCGTACGATTGATGCGATGGAACGGACATTATTATTCTGCGCCATTCGATGAGCGGCGCACCGCATCTGATTGCAAAAATGTAAAGGCATCGGTCATCAATGCGGGCGACGGTATGAACGAGCACCCCACGCAGGCGCTTTTGGACGCATTTACAATTATGCAGTACAAGGGCGGCTTTGAGGGATTAAAGGTTGCAATTGAAGGCGACATTATGCACAGCCGCGTGGTGCGCAGCAACATCTATGCGCTCACCAAACTTGGCGCACGCGTTGCGCTGGGCGGCCGGCAACGCTCATTCCAAAGGGAATTGAGGGACCCGGCGTGGAAGTGTTCGACAATGTGCAGGAGGCGCTTTTAGACGCGGACGTTGTAATGGGGCTGCGGATGCAGCTTGAGCGGCAGAGGAGCGGCCTTGTGCCCAGCATACGGGAGTATGCGCGCTTCTTGGTGTGGACGACCGGCGGCTCGCCTTTGCAAAACGAGACGCGCTTTTGCTGCATCCGGGCCCGGTGAACCGTGGATTTGAACTGACAAGCAGCATTGTCGACGGGGGAGCAGTCGGCCATTAACGAACAGGTGACAAACGGCGTTGCAGTGCGGATGGCTGTTTTGTATCTGCTGGCGAGAAAGGGCTCTGTGCCGGAACTGTAAGAGAAAGGTACGAAAGGTGGAACATCATGAAAATATTAATCAAAGGCGGGCGTGTCATTGACCCGGCGAATCACATGAACGAAGTGACGGATATTTACATCAATCATGGAATGATTGAGGAGATTGGGACGGAACTTGACCCGGAAGGATTGGAGATTGAGGTTATCGACGCGGCGGGGCTTGTTGTTGCACCGGGCTTGATTGACATGCACACGCACCTGCGCGAGCCGGGGGTTCGAATATAAAGAGGACATTGAGAGCGGGACGCGCGGCGGCGGCGATGGGCGGCTTTTTACGTCGATTGCGTGTATGCCGAACACAGATCCGCCGATTGACAATGCGGCCTTGGTGGAATATATTTTGCTGAAAGCAAAGTCGGTCGGCAAGGTAAACGTCTATCCGATCGGCTGTATTTCCAAAGGGCAGAAGGGGCGAGGAGCTGGCGCAGATTGGCGAGCTCAAGTTTGCGGGTGCAGTTGCGGTGAGCGACGACGGCCGCCCGGTGGAAAATGCGCTTTGATGAAACATGCGTCCAATATGCAAATACGTTTGATATTACGGTCATCTCGCACTGCGAGGAGCTGAGCCTTGCCGACGGCGGCAGCGCGAACGAGGGGGCCATGGCGACGAGCCTCGGCCTGCGCGGGATTACGCCGGCGGCGGAGGAGGTTATGGTCGCACGCGACGTGCTGCTTGCGGAAAACGAGGGCGTGCCGGCATATCGCCCATATCAGTACGAAGCGCAGCGTGGAAATCATCCGGGGTGCAAAGGCGCGCGGCGCAAAGGTGACGTGTGAAACGTGCCCGCACTACTTTACGCTGACAGATGCGGCGATTGAGGGCTTTAATACGAATGCGAAAATGAATCCCCCGCTGCGGACGGAGGAGTGACCGGCTGGCCATTATTGAGGGTCTGCGCGACGGGACAATTGACGTCATTGCGACCGACCATGCGCCGCACCATATCGACGAGAAAAACATGCGAGTTTGCCCTCGCGGCGAACGGCATTGTCGGGCTGGAAACGTCGCTGCCGCTCTGTATCACGTATCTTGTGGACACGGGCGTGCTGACGCTGGACGAGCTTTTAAAGAAAATGTGCGTCAACCCGGCGAACATCCTCGGCTTAAACAAGGGGAGCCTGTCGGTGGGCCGCCCGGCGGATATTGTCGTGTTCGACCCAAAGGAGACGTATACAGTTGATGTAAACAGCTTCCAGTCAAAGGGGAAAAATTCGCCCTACGATGGCTATCAATTGAACGGAACGGTCAAATATACGGTTGTAAACGGCGAAATCGTTGTAAATCAGGGCGTATTGCTGTAAAAAAGGGGAGGAATCGCAATGTCAATGGATTTGATGATAAAAAGATAATAGAGATGAACTCGCCGGTTGTGGCAGGGCTTGACCCGAAATTGACTATGTGCCGGCGTATATCCAGACCGAATGCTTTGCCGAATACGGGGAAACGGCGGAGGGCGCAGCGCGGGCGCTCCTGCGCTTTAACAAGGCGCTCGTTGACGAGCTGTGCGAGGTGGTACCGGCGGTCAAGGTGCAGGCGGCGTACTATGAGATGTACGGAATCGAGGGTATGAAAACGCTGTATGGGACGGTGGACTATGCCAAAAGCAAGGGTATGTACGTGATTTTTGGACGGAAAGCGCAACGATATTGGCTCCACGGCGCAGGCGTACTCGTGCGAGGTGGCTTGGTAAGACGAAAAATCGGCGCAAAAGGCGAGGCAATGAGCGGGGCGGACTGTTTGACGGTGAACCCATATTTGGGCAGCGACGGTATACTGCCGTTTGTGGAAGACTGCAAGACGTATGATAAAGGGTTTTTGCGCTTGTGAAGACGTCGAACCTGTCGTCGGGCGAGCTGCAAGATTTAGTAATCGACGGAAAGCCGCTCTATGAAAAGGTAGCGGAGCTTGTAAGCGGCTGGGCGCGGATAATGTGGGCGAGTATGGCTACAGTGCGGTCGGCGCGGTCGTCGGCGCGACGTATCCGCAGCAGGCGAAAGCGGCTGCGCGCGGTTATGCCGCACACGTACTTTCCTCGTGCCGGGCTACACGGCGCGCGCAGGGCGCGGGCGCGGACGATGTTGCGGTCAGCTTTGATAAAGAGGGGCTCGGCGCGATTGTCAACTCGTCGCGGGCCATTATGTGCGCGTACAAAAAACAGGCGATGAGAAACACTTTGCAAAAGCCGCAAAGGATGAAGCGGTGGATATGACAAAAGCAATTAATGCCGCAATTGGCAGATAAAAGAGAAAAGATTGGTTATACTACAAAAAGACATTAGGGTGAAAATATGGAAATCCGGTTTGTTCCGGTTGATGAAACGAATATAGACTGTGTTGCGCGGCTGCGCGTTGCGGCAGGGCAGGAGCATACAGTTGAAACCGTCGCACAGAGCTGGGAGGAAGCAAAGCAGTTCGACTTATGGAGGCCGGTGGCGATAGTTGCTGACGGCAACATGGTTGGTTTTGCCATGTATGGATGCTGGAAGGACGAGGACGAAGCGGGGCGCGTGTGGCTTGACCGGTTTTTGATTGACGTAAACTATCAGGGGCGCGGATATGCGCGCCCAGTTCTGACACATCTGCTTGTACGTATGCAAAAAGAATACGGTTGTGATACGATATATCTAAGCGTCTATGCAGATAACCGAGTCGCAATCCGGCTGTATGAGTCGTTTGGGTTTCGGTTTAACGGTGAACTCGATAGAAACGGCGAGCTTGTGATGGTGTTAGATATCCAAAAATAATAAGAATCACGCGGGTGAGCTTTTGAAAAGTAGAAATATTTGCAGGATTCGGACTATAGAAGAAATTATTAAAAACGTATTTGATGTGACGGTGGAAAGCCCGGAAATGGCGGCGCAGGCAAAACCGGGGCAGTTTTTGCACATTGACTGCGGCGACGCGGCGAACAACCTTCTGCGCCGCCCAATCAGCATTTGCGACGCAGAGGGCGATACGGTGCGCTTATTTGAAAAAAGAAGGGGAGCGGTACGGCGGCGCTTGCCGAGAAAAAGCGGGCGATACGCTCGACATTCTCGGCCCGCTCGGTAATTCCTTTACCATGCCGGACGGGGTGAAAAAGCCAATCGTAATTGGCGGCGGAATCGGTATTTTTTCCGCTTTATATGCTGTGCAAACAGCTTCCGGACCCGGTGTCTGCTCGGCTTCCGCAGTAAGGACCGCGTCTGTATGGAGGATGAATTTGCATCCGTGGCGAAGACGACCGTGGCGACCGACGACGGCAGTTATGGCTACAATGGCTTTGCGGTGAATCTGTTAGAGGAGATGCTTGATAAGGGCGAGGGCGATATTGTCTACTCTTGCGGCCCTATGCCGATGCTGCGCGGGTGAAAAAGATTGCGGAGACGCGCGGCGTGAAGTGCCAGCTTTCGCTCGAGCAGCGCATGGGGTGCGGAATCGGCGCATGCCTGGTCTGCACGATGCGAAACAAACTCGAACGGGACGCACAAGCACAAGCGGGTCTGCAAAAACGGGCCGGTATTCTGGAGCAGCGAGGTGACGCTCAATGGTTGATATGAAGGTAAACATTGCAGGGGTAGAGAACAACCCAGTCTGCGTCGTCGTCGGGGACGTTCGGCTTTGGGCGCGAATACGGCGAGTATTTTGATTTAAACAGCTTGGCGCCATCAGCGTCAAGGGATTAACGCTTAGAGGAACGCGAGGGCAATCCCGCGCCGCGCATTGCGCAGACGCCGGCGAGGAATCTTAAACAGCGTTGGACTGCAAAACCCGGGCGTGGAGAATTTTATCCGGTTTGAGCTTGGCGAACTGAAGAAATACAGTGCAAAAATCATTGCCAATATGGCGGGTAATACGATTGAGGACTATTGCGAAATGGCTCGGATATTGTCAGACAGCGATGTGGATATGCTGGAGATGAATATTTCCTGTCCGAACGTAAAAAAGAAGGCGGCGTGGCGTTCGGGACGAACGCGGATACAATCGAGAAAATCACCTCCGAAGTGAAAAAAGTGCGCAAAAAGCCGCTTATTGTGAAGCTGTCGCCGAATGTGACCGACATCGTGGCGATGGCAAAGGCGGCGGGCGCGGCGGAGCGGACGCACTGTCGCTGATTAATACTCTGCTGGGGATGAAAATCGACATCCGTACAAAACGGCCTGTACTTTACAACAACGTCGGCGGGCTGTCCGGCCCGGCGGTAATGCCGGTTGCGGTACGGATGGTATGGCAGGTGAAGCAGGCGGTAAAGCTTCCTATCATTGGTATGGGTGGCATTATGAGTGGCGACGACGCGGCGGAGTTTATGCTTGCAGGCGCGGACGCGGTCGCGGTTGGGACAGGACTGTTCAAAAATCCAACGCTGCCGCTCGACGTAAAGCACGGCCTTGCGGCGTATGCGGAGCAAAACGGGTTTGCGAGTGTACGCGAGATTACGGGCAAGGTCATGGTAAATGGGTAAAGCGAATCAACAAAAAACAGGCGGCTTCTGCACCGCCTGCTTTTTTTATTTTATTTAAAATCCACTTCCAAAATCGAGTTCCAGACGCTTGTGCTCGGTTCGCTCGGACGTATTTCCCGTAACAGTTTTCATCCCGAACAGCCTTTACCGTTTCTTCGCGTAAAGGTGAAGTCCTCAAGCGTTTCCGTATTGTTGGTTGAATATCCATCGTATACGGGTTCAAATATTGATTCGTCTGCGGAAACCTCAATCTTAATCCGTGCTTTCCGCGCTGCTGCCTTCCAAAAGGCGAGTGATACGCAGTTCAGTGTCCGCGGCTCGCGGAAGGTGTACATAATCCGCGCTTCGCCCTCGGCCGACCAGCGCGTTGAATAGTCGCCGTCGTAGCTCTTTTCCGGCGTATTGATGTCGTTTTCCAGTCGCTTGCTGTAATCTCTACATCGCGCTCTTCTCGCAGCATCACGTAATAATAGTTTACATTGTACGGCTCGTCCTTTACATAGACCTTAGTACCGCCTGCCCGGGCAGGGGAGGCGGGCATCGTGACCTCAACGCCGCAGCCCTCCGAGCAGTATATCCAACCGTGGGCATAGCCGTTGTTCCAATCGGCAAAGGGAAGGTGTAACTCGTCCGATTTGAATGAAAGCTTGCAACCGGCGTACCATTTATTGTGATTTCGTCGAGTGAAGGTGAAACCATTTCACCGTCCGGCAACGCGCCAGTCCGCAATATCAGTAAAGCTGTAGCGAAAATTCTGCGGCTTGGTTTCGCCCGGCTCTAAAAGCTGCATCACAACCGCTAAATCGAACCGGCTAACGCCCTGCACATGAATGGCGAGTTTTTTATAGCCGCCGCGGCCATTTTCTGTCCGTCGTGCTCCGGCGAGGTGGGGGAGCGGGTCAGCGTTCATTAGCGTAAAAGCGCGCCTGCTGCGCCAATGCCGTGTCGCGATCCTTTGTCACAAGACCGACCCAGAGACGCTGCCCGCCTTGCGTAAGAATCGCTGATTTCCCATCGTCGGCGATTTGTACGCCTGTTTTGTTATAGATATGCGCAAACCACCACACCTCCGACGGTGCTTTGAGCGCGACTTCATCCTGCAATATAACGACATTGCGGTTGTGTGTTAAAAACAGGCCGCGCTGTGCCGAAGAGACGTCGTTTGCGTAAGCCGGCGAAAAGATCCGCGACTGTGTATGCGCCGCGCGGCTTGCTGACGAAGGACGTAATCGGCGAGTCGGAGTTTACAATTTGGTCCTCATTGCTTTTGTTTCCGGGATTGATCACAAGCGTGTTCTGCCCCTCGGCGCGCATCCGGTAATACTTCCAGCGATCCCCGTTTGCCCCGCCGCTGAAATAGTTTGGCAGGCTGTAATTATCGGGGCCTAACTCGACAAACCAGCGCACGCCGCCCGCGTCTAATAAGAACGTACCTGTGTCGAGGTTGCCGTGGTTTGCGGTGTTATTGCCCGCGTGCAGCCCGGCATAAACCGGCGTATCGGGAAAAGCTGCTCCGCATCGTCGCTGTATCAATCCCACGAAACAGCCTGTCGAGCGGCCAGTCCGCACTCGCGTCAATATTGTCCGGATTATACCACATGATATCCTTCGGCGATACGCTTTTCTTACCGCTTGTAATATCCTGATAGCGCGCGCCCGCGATTACCGGGTCGCCGTAATAATTCGCAAACCAGAACAGCGTAGACGTATCAATCTTTCCCTCACCGCCGTCGTGGAAATTAAACTGCCCAGATGGGCTTTCCATATAAGTCGGGAAGTAGCCCGTCTGCCGCAGGCCGGGCGACTCGGCAATACCGTACGTTGTGCCCATTGCGCTTTGTAGGCTCGCTAAAAACCAAACGAGATAATTTGTCCCGAACGACCAATAGCCCGGCCCTTCGCTGTAGCCCGCCGTCGGGCGCGTAGTCCACTACGCCTGCTTCGATTGACGTGATGATATTGCCCAATAGCCACTCACAGTCACTTGGGTATACGTTTGCCAGCGCAATCGACGACATGGTAAGACCTGCGTTGCAGACTGCGTTCCAGTTCGTTTTTGCCTTTGTCCAGCCGCTTCTGCCGTGTGTACCGTGGTGGTCGTCAATTTCGTCGCTTGTTCCATTATACGCGCCAATTCCCTTTACGACTGCCTGGCTGTAGAGCCCCTCCTCCAAAACGCGCTTCTGACTCGGCGAAAGCCAGTCGTAGAGCCAGTCATACGCCAGCGCAACGCCGAACGACATCTCTCCGACGTTTAAAAAGTGCCCGGCCGCCATGTGGGGAAATTGCACACGTTTTCCGCCTCAATATAGGCGCGCTTTGCATAGGCCTCGTCGCCGGTGATTTTGTACAAAAACGACATAGTAAACAAGATTTCCTTTGCGTCCCGCGCCGGTTGAAGCATGTTGCCCGCATCACCGCTGGCGTTATATCTTGTCGTTGCGCTGGTCTGGTTTTTCGTTTTTTCGTTCGCCCGTTTGACCTTTTCAATCATATTTGCAAGCACCGAATCCGTCTTTGCCGTTTCAATAATCCGATCAAAGTCCGATTGGTGTAAAAGCAGACGCGGATGCTCGTCGCTCGGGCTGTTTTCGTTTAAATCCGCCATCATTTCCGCCCCGGACGGCCGGTCATAGAGTATATTTTCGCAATTGTCCACAATGTGTCATAATCTGCTTCACTATCATAAATATTTGGTTCATCTGAAAGGATAACGAGTTCAAATGTGCTGTCGTAGAATGCGTATTTCCCGAGCGCCTCACACACGCGCACGGGCAGATATATCCGGCCGCCTATTGTAAAAAAATGCTGTCGCTGATGGGAATCCGTTCCATTTCCTTATATATCGCGTCGTCGCCAATCGTCATACTGACGCTGCCTGTGTTCTGTGCTTTAACATTGCCCCAAGCCGCTTGCTTCGTCAAAGTCGACGATTGCACCGGAGCGATTCGGCAACAAAACGCAGGGGAAGGTACGTCCGGTCGTTTTCAAAATCGGCTTGATTGACGGGTCGTTTGCGTCAATCTGTACCTGCTGGTAATTGACAAAAGCATTTTAGAACCGATTGCGAGGCCGACCGCGTTCTGCATTTTGGAAAGGTCGCCCGCTTCTGAAGACTGCCCGCTGTATTGTATGCCGAGCTCTTTATCGGTGGGGACATAGCTTGGGTTTGTCGTGACGATAAAGCGGTCTAAAATAATCCCGCTTTCGCTGACGCGGAATAAAGCGTAAAAGCAGCGCCGCCCGCCGCGGCGTCCACTGCCGCGATTTGCAGCCACTTCGGCGCATATGGCTCAGCCGTTAGCCCCAAATTGGCATAGGCGTTATGCCAATCGCCATAAAGATACTTTTGTACGGCTTGGTTCGATTTGCTTGCCGTGTGACGAAGCCATAGGTAATACCTGCCGTCCTGTTCGGGATAGAACGCAAATTCCAAATGTGCGGGCGCGCTTTGCTGCGGGAACGGTTTTGTCCTCGTTTGTTGCTGCGATACCGGCCCAGCCGGATAGGTTTTGCAGCATTTTATCTGTGATACCACACTTTTTTTTGAGCTCAGCTGACATGCTATGTGTATTTTTCCATGCGGCTGTCGTTCAATAGCGGTAAATCCTCCGCCTCGATGTCGTATACAATCCCTGTATAGCTGTAATTCATTTCCGCGAGCGCAGGCAGGGCACAGCTTGTCCCCAGAACGAATATTAGAACAATGCAGATCAGTTTTTTCACATATGCAGTCAACGCGTCCACCCCTTCTTATGCTGTATCATTCTTTTACTCTTATAGTACCATTTCGTCGAAGAAATTGCAAGCTGTATTGCATGTAAAAAGAAAACGCGCCGGTTTTGGCGCGTTTTTGTAATAATTTGTATTATGCAATTCCCTGCTTTTTAATCGCTTTTTGCAGAAATCCGGACAAAAGCGCGAGCACGACGGTTGTGATAATAATTTCAGGAATCATGTATGTGCCGTTATACGTCAGCGAGTACGCCCACACGCTTTGTCCTCCTCCTCATATACGCCCCAGATTAATACGCCGGAGGCGATATGGCAGACATAGCGCAAGCGCCGTCACGATTGCGCCCGCGACGGGGGATTGCCCATGCCTTTTTCTTAAGCAGCTTATAAAACGGCGCAGCAAGGCCGAGCACGCCGAATGCAAACACATAGTCGAGCAGTACAACGAGCACAAAGTAGCCAAACGTCTGCGTCGGGGCGGATAAAAGCCCATCATAATCTGAATGATAGCGTAAACGACAGCGGATAAGAGCCCCCACTTTTTTACGTCAAACATCAGCGAGACAATGATGATTGGCACCATGCCTTGCAAAGGTGATGGAGCCGCCCTGCATCCACGGAGCCGGAATAATCTTCGACACCCATGCGAGCACGACGGCGAGCGCAATCATAATTGCGCTTGTGGTTAGTTTTTTGTCATAATAAATTTCCCCTTCCATGAATTGATTTCCTGCTCCCGTGCCGGTGGTGCGGAAATAAAAAGCGCTATGCCCGAAGCATAACGCACATAAAATTTCTATGGTCCCTACGCTGGCATTATCAAACAGGGTTGTGCGGGTCGAGCCGGACACGGCTCCTCAGCCTGCTTTCGCAAGCTCCCCGTTATTTATTTGACAAATAAAGTATAGCGCAAAAATACGCCAAAAGTCAAGCTTTTTGCGCAAGCAGACGCCTGATTTTCCAATTGGGCGGCGTTTTTGATTCTCGTTTTACGTGAGGGCTGAATTTTCATTCTATTTTCCGATAAATTTGCGTATATTTGCGTATAGTATAGTAGAAACGGTTGACTTTTGCGCCTGTTTGGACGATAATATGAAGTGGTAAAATTTTGACATGTGTCAATGTGGAGGGTTATCGGTGACAGAGAAGCTAAGGCTTTTTAAAGAAGGGATAAAGGAAAACGGGTCACAGTAATTGGTATCGGGGTGAGCAACCTGCCGCTGATTCGGTTTTTAGCGCAGAACGGCGCGGGAGGTGACCGCGTGCGACCGGCGCGAGGCGGATGAACTTTGCCGAGGAGCGCGCGCAGCTTTGGGAAGTATTCCGTTACGTACCATCTGGGCGACAATTATCTCGATAATATCGATGCGGATATTATTTTTAAAACGCCGGGGATGCGGTTCGATACGCCTGCGCTTGTGGAAGCGCGGGCGCGCGGAAGCGTGGTCACGTCGGAGATGGAGGTGTTTTTCGATCTGTGTCCGGCGAAAATCATTGCCGTGACGGGCAGCGACGGAAAAACAACGACAACGACGCTGATTTCGGAAATGCTGAAAAGGAAGGGTTTAGCGTTTGGCTCGGCGGCAATATTGGCAGACCGCTTTTAGGCGATATCGAACAGATTAAGGAAAGCGACATCGCTGTTTTGGAGTTGAGCAGTTTCAGCTCCATACGATGAAGGCGAGCCCGAATATCGCCGTTGTGACGAACCTGTCGCCGAATCATCTCGATATGCACAAGGATATGGACGATACATCGACGCGAAGAAGAACATCTTTTTGCACCAGCTTACGGGCGACCGCCTTGTGCTCAATTACGACAACGATATTACGCGCGGCTTTGCGGCGGAAGCGGTGAATCCGCCGGTCTTTTTTCTCGCGTAAAGAAGAAGTGGAGCATGGCGTTTATTTAAGGATGGAACCGTATATTACGGAACGGAGGCCGTTTAAAGGCGAGCGAGATTCGTTCCGGGTGTGCATAATGTAGAAAAATTACATGGCGGCAATCGGCGCGCTGTGGGGGATGGTGTCGGCGGCGACAATCCGCACGGTCGCGCGCGAGTTTGGCGGCGTGGAACACCGGATTGAGTTTGTGCGCGAGCTTGACGGCATCAAATTTTACAATGACTCAATTGCGAGCAGTCCGACGCGCGCGTCGGCGGGGCTTCATTCGTTTGACCAAAGGTGATTCTAATTGCCGGCGGCTACGATAAGCATATTCCGTTCGACAGCTTCGGCCCTGTTTTAAAGAATGTGTCAAGTCGCTGTTCCTCATTGGTGTGACAGCACCGAAGATTGAAAGGCTGCGACCGACGCGGGCATGAATAAAGGGGATATTACAAGGTGCGAAACGCTTGCAGAAGCGACGCAGAAGGCGTATGATGCAGCGCGGGCCGGTGACGTTGTTATTTTATCGCCTGCGTGCGCGAGCGTTGATATGTTTAAAAACTTTGCCGTACGCGGCGATGCGTTTAAGCAGCTGGTGAACGCGCTTTCATGCGGCGAAAGTAAGAGGATACGATTGAAACAACAAATTGATATAGCCGCTGTACTGGCGCAGTTGAGCGCGATGCACGGCGTATCCGGCTTTGAGGCGGAGGTTGCACAAGCTGTGGCGGGAGCTGTTTGCGCCGTATGTGGACGAGGTTTCCCTCGACGCGCTGGGCAGCGTAATTGCGGTGAAAAAGAGCAAAAAGGAAAACGCAAAACGGGTCATGCTCGACGCACACATTGACGAGATTGGGCTAATGGTGACGAGCATCGACGAAAAGGCTTTTAAAGTTCACGAGCGTAGGCGGCGTGGACGAGCGCATCCTGCCCGCGCGCGAGGTCGTTGTACATGGGAAACGGAGATTGCTGGAATTATTGGCATCGCCGCCGCACCTGCAAAGTGCGGACGAGAACAAAAGACGCTGAAAATTGACGAGCTGGCGATTGACGTCGGGATGGACGAAAAAGCGGTGCGCTCGCTCGTTGCGGCGGGCGATTGGGTGACGTTTTCACAGGAATGTGCGCCGCTTTTAAACGGGCAGATGACGGGCAAGAGCTTTGACGACCGGGCGAGCGTGTGCGCATTGTTGTATGCGGCGCAAGTGTTAGCGGACGAGCCGCTCGACGTGGACGTATATTTTGTGCTTTCCGTACAGGAGGAAACGAACCTTGCTGGAGCGGGGTGTGCGGCCTACGGTACAGAGCCGGACGCTGCGCTGGTGATTGACGTAACGCACGCGAAAACGCCGGACAATGCGGACTGTCCGTTTGATGTGGGGCGGCGGCGTGGCGTACTCGCTTGGGCCGAACGTACACGCGCCGTTTGCGCATCTGCTAAAGGAGCTGGCGGAGGAGCACGGCGTCGGCGCAAAGGCGGAGGTCGACGGCGGGAGTACGGGCACGAACGCATGGACGGTGCAGGTGAGCCGGACAGGGTGTACCGGCGGCGGTTCTGTCGCTGCCGCTTAAGTATATGCATACGCCGACCGAGGTGGCGGCGATTGGCGACCTCGAGGCGGCGGGGACGCTGGCGGCCGCGTTTGTGCGGCGGCTGAGTGCGGCGCCGGCGATGCTGAATCCAGAAGAAATCAGGTGAGAATATGCTGTTAAAAACACTTTGTGAAACGCACGGCGTAAGCGGCGACGAGGGCCATGTGCGCGATATCTTGCTCGAGGCGGTGCGGCCTTATGCGGACCGTATCACGGTTGACGTGATGGGGAATTTAATTGTTTATAAAAAGGGTGCAAGCGCAGACAAAACAGTCATGCTGTGCGCCCATATGGATGAGGTAGGGGCTGATTGTCAGTGCGGTAACCGACAACGGATACCTGAAGTTTAAAACCGTGGGCGGCATCGACGCGCGTATTGGTTGGGAAGCGCGTCGTGGTCGGGCCCAATAATGTGGCTGGAATTATTTTGCTTAAGGCGATTCATTTTACAGACAAAGGACGAGCGTACGGCGGCGGTGAAGGAAAAGCAGCTCTATATTGACATTGGTGCAAAGGACAAAGCTGACGCAGAGCGCGCAGTGTCGCTGGGCGACTATGCCGCGTTTGACACAAGCTTTGGCGACTTCGGCGACGGCTGCTGGAAGGCGAAAGCGTTTGATGACCGCTGCGGCTGTGCGGTGCTGGCGCGGCTCATACAGGAGAGATGCGCATATGACACATATTTTTGCTTTACCGTACAGGAGGAGGTCGGCTGCCGTGGGGCGCAGATTGCAACAAACCGTGTTGGCGCGGATATTGCACTTGTGCTTGAGTCGACAACGTGCAGCGACGTAAGCGGTGCGCCGAAGCATCTTGAGGTGACGACACTTGGCGGCGGAGCGGCGTTTTCGACGCTCGTCCGTGGTCGTACTCTGACCCGGCGCTGACGAAAAAGCTCTATGCGCTGGCGCAGGCGGCGGGGATTTTGGTACAGTATAAGCGCACGACAATGGGCGGCAACGACGCCCGCGCCATACAGACGGCTGTAGGCGGCTGCAAAACGTGCGCTGTGTCCGTGCCGTGCCGGTATTTACACTCGCCCGTGTCGGTCGTTGCAAAGGCGGACGTTGCGGCGGTGGAGCAGACGGCGAAACTCTTTTAACAAGGATAAAGGAGCTGATATAGATGAAATTGTTGCAGGCATTATGTGATATAACGGCCCCGTCGGGGCACGAGACGGCGCTGCACGAGCTGATAAAGGCGGAAATCAAAGACTATGTAGACGAAATTACAACGGATGCGCTTGGCAATCTGATTGCGCATAAAAAGGGCGCGGGCAAGCGGCTCATGCTCGCCGCGCATGCGGATGAGATTGGCCTGATTGTGACATATATTGAGGAAAACGGCTATATCCGTGTGCAGAATATCGGCGGTGTAAGACCGCAGTACGCGCTGGCGCAGCGGGTACGGTTTTTAAAACAGCACGGTCGGCGTGGTGTTTTTACGACCAGGAAAAAGGAAGTCGAGAAGCCTAAGGTCGAAGACCTATACATTGACATTGGCGCAAAAACAGAGAAGAGGCGTTAAAGCGGGTACAAATCGGCGATGTTGCGGGCTTTTGGGCGAATTTGTCGAACAGAACGGATATATTCTATCAAAATCGCTTGACGACCGCGCGGGCTGCTATGTGCTGCTTGAAGCGCTTAAGCGCGCGAAGGATACGCCAAACGATATCTATGCGGTGTTTACGTCGCAGGAGGAGCTCGGTCTGCGCGGCGCAAAGGCGGGTGCGTACAGCGTTGCTCCCGATATCGGCGTTGCAATAGATGTAACCGATACGGGCGACATGATTGGCGCAGTGCCGATGGAGGTAAAGCTCGGCGGCGGCGCGGCAATTAAGATAAAGGACAGCTACAGTATTTCGTCGCCGAAGGTAGTGGCGCTGTTTGAAATGGCGGCGAAGCAGCACAATATTCCGTACCAGCGCGAGGTGCTGACGCGCGGCGGCACGGACGCGGGTGCGATTCATGTAACACGCGGCGGCGTACCGTCTATTACGCTGTCAATTCCAACGCGGTACATCCACTCGCCGGGCGAGATGGTGCATAAAGACGACTTAGAGGCATGTATTGCGCTGCTTGCGGCGGTAATGGAGCAGGAAATAGCAAATTGAAGTACTTGGGTTTGTGTGTTACAAACCAAGAATGGCGGGGCATTGCGTATGAGAATAATTGAAGACAACGAGCGGCATCCATCTTTAATTGAACAGCTATTACACGTGTGGGAAAATTCAGTCAAGGCAACGCATCTGTTTTTATCAGTTCATGAAATAGAAATCATTAAAAATATGTCACACAAGCGTTAGAGGATATTTCGCATTTGATTGTTGTGGAAAACGAAAATAAACTACCGGTTGCGTTTATGGGTATAGAGGGACAAAGGCTTGAAATGCTATTTGTTTTGTCTGAGGAAAGGGGAAGGGATTGGGGAAAAAGCTGATTAAATATGGGATTGAAAAATATTCTATCAATGAATTGACCGTGAATGAGCAGAATCCGCTTGCCAAAGGTTTTTATGAGCACATGGGATTTCATGTCTATAAAGAACGGAGCATGACGAACAAGGAAATCCTTATCCGCTTTTATACATGAAACTGTATTGACGAGTGCAGGGGCTTAGTATTGAATAAATAAAAAGACGGGAACTGTTTCCCGTCTTTTTTTGTTCCGAATTTTAAAGAAGCGCTGTAATCTTTGATATACAAATCTGCGTCCTGTATGATTTTTTTCTTGCTCATGCGCCGCGTATTTGTCCTCTACGCCGACGGTATAGAAGCCGCCCATTTTTGCTCCCTTGACCCCGGCGTAAATATCCTCAAATACGGCGCAGTCTTTTGCTGTCAGGCCGACCTTTTCTGCCGCCAGCTCGTATACATCCGGGAAGCCTTTGCCACGTGCAGCCTCGGACGAGGAAGTGAACGCGTCGAACAGGTCATAGATACCGTTTCGTTTCAACGCAGGCGTATAGATTTCCTCGCTTGATGCAGTCGCAACTGAAAGCTTTACGCCCTTATCTTTTAAAAACAGAAGGTATTCCTTTGCATATGGCTTCAGGCCGATTCTGTGACGGTATGCGTCAAGCGCCATATCGCTCCACTCGGCAATCAGGTCGTCCGGCGTTTCCAGCAGGCCGAACCGCCCAATCGTATACTCCGCCGCCTGATAGAAGTGCATGGGCGTAATCTTTTTCAGATAGTCGTCCGGCACAGGAAGGCCGCGCCGCCCTAAAAATTCGATATCAATCTGCTCCCAAATCCACATCGAGTCGAGCAGCGTCCCGTCCAAATCGAAAATTGCGCCTTTGAAGTTATGCATTGTGTCACTCCTTAAATAATTGTATCAGTTCTTTTGCCGCGGCGGTAATATCCGCCTGCGCAACCACAGCCGACACGACGGCGAGTCAGTCAATGCCCATCCCTTTGAAGTTGCCAAGTGTGTTTTTATTGATTCCACCAATCACTACGATTGGGATATCGACCGCCGCGCGGATGCGCCGCAGTTCCTCCATCGTGACGATATCCGCGTCCGTCTTCGTCTGTGTGGCATACATTGCGCCTACACCAAGGTAGTCAGCGCCGTCTGCCGCCGCCTGCTTTGCCTGCTCGAGCGTCGCCACGGAAACGCCTAAAAGTTTATCCGGCCCAATCAGCTGCCGTACCACCGCGGCGGGCAGGTCGCTCTGGCCAACGTGTACACCGTCCGCGTCCGCCGCGAGCGCGATGTCGACCCGGTCGTTGATGATGAGCGCCGCGCCGGCCTCGTCGGTGATTTTTTGTGTTAACAGCGAGACGGTAAAACTCAGCGGAGGATATCTCTTTTCCCGGAGCTGCACCACGCCGCACCCGCCTGCTGCAGCAAGACGAACCGATTCCTCGACCGTGTCCGTCGTCATCAGGCCGCGGTCGGTACACAGATAGAGCGTATAGTCGACATTGTTTTTTTATTTTTTCATCGACCTTCGCCCCTTTCCTGAATTGTTTTGCGTCAAGGTTTGACAACGCGTCGATGATGGCAATGTGGAAGCTGCCGGTGCCGATGCTGCCCGCCTTTTCATAGGCGATCTCGCCCGCAAGCCCCATCGACAGCACACCGCCCGCCGCGGCGGTGAAGAATCGCCGTTTGCCGCACCGGCAAACGAGCCTACGAGCGCGCTCGTCATACAGCCAGTCCCGGTCACCTTCGAAAGCTGCGGGTGCCCGTTGCGGATCTGCACCATCTGCTTCCCGTCGCTGATGGTGTCGACTGCACCCGTGATGGCAACTGAGCAGCCGAGGCTGTCCGCAACCGACTTTGCAACGGCGACCGCGTCGTTTTTTCTCGTCCGCCGCCGCGGAGTCCACGCCCTTTGTCGCCACGTCCAGACCGGCGATAAACGATACCTCAGACAGATTTCCGCGCAGGACGGCGAGCTTTACCTCGCTGACAATTTTCAGCGCCGTGTCGTTGCGCAGCGCGCTCGCGCCCGCACCCACCGGGTCGAACACGACCGGCACGCCGCATTCGTTTGCGCGTTTGCCCGCCGCAATCATCGACGCAATCGTGCGCTCGTTGAGCGTACCCATGTTGATGACAAGCGCGGAGGAAATCGCACTGATGTCACCTACCTCACCGATGTCGTCCGCCATAATGGGGGACGCGCCGATGGCGAGCACAGCGTTTGCCACGTCGTTGACCGTCACATAGTTTGTAATGTTATGGATGAGCGGTACGTTTGCGCACCTGCTCCAGCATAGTCTCGATATTTTTGCCGTTTGATTCATGATACCACAGTCCTTTCGTTTTGTAAATCGTATTGGGAGTAAATTTTATGTAAAACGGTTTTTCGCGGCCGCTTATTTTCCGAGCAGAACTCGACTTTCTTTCCTTCCAAAATCAGGTTTGTCGTCCGCACGGCGCACATTTTTCCGCACATGGAACAGGTGTGCCGCTCGGACGGCGGCGTGCTCTCATAGTAGGCGCGCGCCTTGTCGGGGTCGATGGCATAGCGGAACATATCGTCCCAGTCGACCTTGTGGCGCGCCTGCGACATTTTGTCGTCGATGTCGCGCGCACCGGGAATCCCCTTTGCGATGTCGGCCGCATGGGCGGCAATCTTGCTGGCGATAATGCCTTCCTTTACGTCATTAACATCCGGCAGGCGCAGGTGCTCTGCCGGCGTTACATAGCAGAGAAGTCAGCGCCGCTCGCCGCCGCAATTGCGCCGCCGATTGCGGACGTAATATGGTCGTAGCCCGGCGCAATGTCGGTCACGAGCGGGCCAGTACGTAAAACGGCGCGCCGTGGCAGAGCCGCTTTGCAGCGTCATGTTTGCCGCAATTTCGTTCATCGCCATGTGCCCGGCCCTTCGACCATGACCTGTACATCCCTTTTCCCATGCGCGCTTTGTTAGGTTGCCCAGCTCAATCAGCTCGGCAATCTGTCCCGCGTCGGTGCTGTCGGCAAGACAGCCGGGGCGCAGCGCGTCGCCGAGGCTAATAGTTACGTCAAACTCGCGCAGAATATCCAGTACGTCGTCGTAGTATTCGAAAAACGGGTTTTCGTTGCCCGTCATCTCCATCCATGCAAACAGGAGCGAGCCGCCGCGCGACACGATATTCATTTGCGCCCCTCGCGCCGGAACGCCTCCACCGCGCGGCGGTTGATTCCCGCGTGGATGGTCATGAAGTCGACACCCTCCTCCGCATGCGCCCGCGACGCGCAGAAAGTCCTGTGCCGTGATTTCAAGCAAGTCCTTTTCCAGATACCCAATCGCGTCGTACATCGGCACCGTGCCGATCATGGCAGGCGACATATCGATGAGCTGTTTGCGGAACGTGTTGGTCTTGCCGTAGTTGGACAGATCCATGATTGCCTCTGCGCCGAATTTGAGTGCAAGGTCGACCTTTTCCATCTCGACGTCGTAGTTTTGCAGTCGCCTGAGATGCCGAGGTTGACGTTGATTTTCGTCTTTAGCCCTGTGCCGATACCCTCCGCCGACAGGGAGGTATGGTTCTTGTTTGCCGGAATCGCGACTTGTTCCGACGCGACGAGCGGCAGGAGCTTATCTATCGCCATCCCTTCCTTTTTTGCCACGGTTTCCATCTGCGGCGTAACGATCCCTTGTTTTGCCGCGTCCATCTGTGTTTGATAGCTCATTTGTCCCATCCTTTCAGAGAATAATAGTCATAAAAGTGGTTGGTCGGGCCGTTGCCGCGCTCCGATGTCCGCACTGCGTGGCGGATTGCCTCGGTCACATAGCTTTTGCATTTGCAACCGCATCTTTCAGCGAACAGCCGCGCGCCAAATATGCGGCGATTGCCGACGAGCTGGTACAGCCCGTACCGTGCGTGCTTGTCGACGCGATACGCGCGTGCGTAAAGGTGTGAAACGCCGCGCCGTCATACAGAATGTCAGAGCGCCTCACCCGTCAGGTGGCCGCCCTTGATCAGCACGGCCTTCGCGCCCATGGCGCAGATTTGCTTTGCGGCCTCCTCCATATCCGCCCGCGTTTCAATCTTTTTGCCGCAGATTGCCTCCGCCTCCGGTATGTTCGGCGTAAGCAAGTCCGCGAGGGGAAACAGCTTTGCAATCAGCGTTTCTACTGCTTCGTTTTGCATGAGCGTCCCGCCGCTTGTTGCCACCATAACCGGGTCAAGCACGACAAACGGCGGTTTATAGCGGCGGAGCTGCTCGGCAACTGTTTCTATAATTGCCGCGCTCGGCAGCATCCGATTTTGACCGCGTCGACGCGGATATCCTCGAACACCGCATCAATCTGCGCCGCGACGCCTTTTCTGGAACGTCGAAAATCGACAATACGCGGCTCGTGTTCTCTGCTACGACGGACGTGACAACGCTCATGCCGAATGTACCCAGCGCACTGAACGTCTTCAGGTCGGCCTGTATGCCTGCGCCGCCGCTGCAATCAGAGCCTGCAATGGTCAGACAATGTTTCATTTTTTACACAACCTTTCTGCAAAAAGCAATAAAAAGCGACGCCCTGTTATATGCTAAGGCATCGCTTAAAAAAAAGTTGCTCCCTACGACAGTGTTAACTAACAGGTTCAAAGGGTCAGGTTTAACCTTCTCAACTCTTCGGCCCGCTGCCGTTTTGAGTCCCCCACCAAATCGTATTTAATTATAAATTATTTGTTTGTAAATTTGTTATAGTATACAATAAATTGAAGCTGTCAGAAGTTGTCGAAATTAGCAGATTTCATGAAAGTTATTTGTTTTGTGAATATTTACTCCCTTTTACGAAAAATAATTGTTATTCGTAATATAATTTATTAGGCTCTTAGGGATATCGCCGCTGTAAAAGTCCTGTGTACCGCCTTTTTATGTAATTGCGGATTTCTACACTATGCGTCACACAGCCACTACGCAAAAGTACAGAGGCATCGCTGTCAATATATTTTTTTAGATAATCTTGATAATTGTCGCTGTCTAAATGATAGAGAGCGCAAAAGCGCGTACAGCTTACCTGCTGTTGTAGCGTCTGCCTCCAGCTTAACAAAAATAATCCAGTGCGTTTTCACTTGCAAACAGTGTTCTAAAAGCTTCTGCTTCCCGCGGTCTATTACCATCCATTAGCGTATTGGAATTCGGGTCGGGTTTCGGTAATCCGCCGGGCGCATAAGTGAAAACCTCTGCGTTATTAAGAGTATCATAAGCGTACTGCTCGGCTTGCTTTTATAAGCTTCGTCAAGCTCCGCCTCACACAGACTCTAAAAGTTTTTTCCAGTTCCTGTATCACAGCGTCGTCGTCCGGGCGACCATCTGCTGAAAATAGTGGTACTGTCTTTTTTTACGCCCTCAAAAAATCGCTCTGTAAACCGTCAAAGCCCAGCTGACCGCCGCTGGCAGGATGTTCCAGAAGTCCGCCTGCGTCAGCGCGCGAGCAATGCGTCCGTTTCTTCTTTGGTTAAATCTTTTGTACGCTTTTTACGATGTCGCCGCCGTAATAGTTGATTGGCCCGTCGCAGACAGTGAAATAGAGTCTGCCTGTACCGGCATCGCCTATTTCGACCCGAACGGTATATGGCATAGAAAAGGACGGAATCATGGTGTAGCGGTACACCTGTTGTTTGCTGTCGGACAGGGAGGACTGCCAAGCGCGTAGTAGCTGTCGGGAAAAACCAGTCGCTGCTGTTCGCCACAGTGATAATCGGCGTGAATTTCGTCACACATCTTTCAGAATATCCCACAGCGGTCTGGCGCGAAGGTAATTTCCACAGGATTTTATCGCCTTTTCCAAATCATGAACAATACTTTCCGGCACCTTATAGCCCTTTATGGGGGGTACAACGGACAGAGCGTGATTCCAGTTAACGGTGCGGCGGAAAGCCTGTTTGACATTAGCTCGTGATAATCCGGCGTTGCACGGCTATAGATTTCCCTCGAATGGTTTTTCGTCGAGTGTTCCCTGGGAAGAAGCGCGTAACAAAGAACCGGTCAGAGAATTCTTCTTCCGTGTTCCAGATATATAATCCGCGGTGTAAATCACATAAATTTCGCTGGAATCCGAAAACGCGACCCCAATATGCTTCAAAACGCTTGCGCCACAGCCCGAAGCGGGAAGTATAAAACGCCGTCTATATTGGCTGGCGCGTCGAGCTCTGCTGCCCTCGCCGTTTATGTATTACATGACTGTGCTGCCAACCTGAATTGCAGGGTTGTCGTAATCGAGCCCTTCCTGCGCGATGGGATGCTGCCGTCCTCAACAGTATAGCTTATGATTTTTTAAAATTCTGTCGCAGGCATCTAACGGATACGGGTTGTCCGTCGTTGCTGACAAAAGGCGACGGGGCTTCTTCAAAATTCAGGTGATTCGCCCCTCTGCACCACGAAATATACTGAGCGTTTCGGCGTGTGCAAATAAAGAGGGAATAGGGATAATAAAGCTGCGAGAATTAACGCTGTTAATAATTTTTCTTCACAAAAAACCCCTCCTATTTATTAGTTTTTATAGCACTATTTTTAG
>VOFG01004371.1_pt1 | contig 27197 bp, 50 predicted proteins | sample 5384171 | NCBI WGS metagenome assembly VOFG01 (sample SAMN12384726, study PRJNA508395) | human gut metagenome | isolation source: healthy gut F | host: Homo sapiens | reverse complement strand
GGATAGGACGGCGGCGCAGCCCGGCTTAATAATGCCAGAGCGGCGCCGGGCGTTATATGCAGCAGTACGCCCAAAGCTTGTGAAAGCTTGGCGATGCCTACTGCTTCTGCACCGACGGGCTCTGGAGCAGCGCCGTGCGGAAATGACGGCGCAGGGCTTACCTATAAATACGATAAAGAAATGCCTCTCTCTATCCCCGAAGGAGGAGGCGCGATACGGCAGAATGTTCCCTTTCCGGCACCGTCACCTATCATGACGCCGTTTTTCGGGGATATAACGGTGGACTGCGCCGACCTTGACGATATGGTGCTTATAAAAACCGACGGTCTGCCCACCTACAACTTTGCAAATGTGGTGGACGATCACCTTATGGGCATTACCCATGTAATGCGGGGCAGCAGTATCTCTCCAGCACCCCCAAATACACGCTGCTTTATAAGGCCTTCGGCTGGGAGGAGCCGGTATATGTACACCTCCCGCTCATAATGAAGGATCAGCACAATAAGCTCAGCAAGCGAAACGGCGACGCCAGCTATCAGGACCTTATAGCCAAGGGCTATCTTTCCGATGCCGTGCTAAACTATATAGCGCTTTTGGGCTGGAATCCCGGGACGAATCAGGAGATATTCTCGCGTGAGGGGGCTTATCGCCGCCTTTGATATCTCCGGCATAAGCAAATCCCCGCGCTTTTCGACCCCGCCAAGCTCAGATGGATGAACGGCGAATATATAAAGGCTCTGCCCTTTGAGGACTTCTGCCGCATTGCCGCCCCGTGGCTGGATAAATCCGCGGCGCGCGGTCGCTACGACTACACCCTTTTGTGCGCACTGCTGCACAGCCGCACCGAGGTGCTCAGCGACATCCCCGCCATGGTGGAATTCCTGCCCGAGGTTGCGCCGCACGATACCGAGCTTTACCTGCACAAAAATTCAAGCTCACGCGCGAGCTTGCGCTTTCGGCCATAAAGCTGTGCCGGGACGCTTTAAGCGCGCTCCCTCCTTTGACGCCGCCTCGGTGCACGATTGCCTCATAGGCGCGGCTCAGGAAAACGGAATGAAAAACGGTCAGGTGCTTTGGCCGGTGCGCGTTGCCCTCACCGGGCTTCAGAGCACTCCCGGCGGCGCCGTGGAGCTTGCCGAAATACTGGGGCGCGAGGAGACCCTGCGCCGTCTTGATGCCGCAATCGAAAAGCTGTCCGGCTGCTGAGCCCGCAGGCACGCAGGGTAAGGCAGCTCCGGCCGCACTGCCCGGCGGGCAATATTTCAAAAGCGGCCTGCACAATATACAATGCACATTTAACATTTAATACGAAATAAATACGAAAATCAACGCTATAATGCCTTTGCAAAATACGGTTCTCCTGCCGTAAAGACGCAAACGCAGCGAAAAGGAGCCCTGAGTTATAATATGAAACCGGATAAAACCGCAATATCCGCAGCTTTGGCTCGCGCCAAACGCACGGGTGCGGATTTCAGCGACTTTATTTTGAAGACACGGTAAGCCAAAGCCTCGCGGCTTGTAAGCAGCAGCATAGAGGGACGCCGTCAGCGCACGCAATATCGGTGTGGGCATACGCCTGCTCAAGGACAAACGCTGTGTTTACGCCTACGGCAACGATGTAAGCCCCTCCGGGCTGCTGGCCTTGGCCGACAGTGCGGCGGCGGCCCTGAGCGGCAGCGCGGAAATACAGGATATCGTGCTTACGCCGGCATATGTGCCCCACGCCAGAACCCCATTGTTATTCCCTGTCATAAGGGGATATACGCCGTAAGGCCGACCTGCTGCGCCGCGCCGATGCCGCCGCGCGCCGGAGATAGCGCAGGTCAACGCCGCCGTGCGCGAGCAGTACAAAACGGTGATAATAGCCAACAGCGAGGGGCTTTACGCGCAGGACGAGCGCGCCTACTGCCGCTTCTTCGTCTCCGCCGTTGCCCACTCCGCAGGCGAAAACCAAAGCGGCAGCGCCTCTCCCGGTGCCCATGCCGGCAGCGAATTTTTGGACACGCTTGATATCGATGCCTTGGCCCGCTCCGCGGCGGACTGCGCCGTTACCATGCTGCATGCGCCGCTGTGCCCCGCCGGCATAATGCCGGTTGTAATGGACAACGGCTTCGGCGGCGTAATATTCCACGGGCCTGCGGCCACTCGCTGGAGGCCACCAGCGTGGCCCGCGGCAATTCGGTATTCTGCGGCAAGCTGGGAACCCGCATAGGCAGCGAAAAAGTAACCGCCTATGACGACGGCACCATCCCCGGCGCATGGGGCTCCCTTAATATAAACGATGAGGGCGAGCCCACAAGGCGCATAAAGCTGCTGGATAAGGGCGTGCTTACAAGCTACATGATAGACAAGCTCGGCTCCCGCCGCATGAATATGCCCTCCACCGGCAGCGGACGGCGCGAATCCTACCGCTTTGCCCCCACCTCCCGCATGACCAACACCTTCATCGCTCCGGGGCAGGACGAAAATTCCGATATAATAGCCTCTGTGGAAAACGGGCTTTATGCCGCAAAAATGGGGGGCGGCTCCGTAAACCCCGTCACCTGCGAGTTCAACTTTGCCGTGCTTGGGGCTACCTTATCAAAAACGGCCGTATCTCCACCCCGTGCGCGGTGCCACCCTTATAGGCCGGGGCGACGAAATACTCTTCAACATCGATATGGTGGGCAGGGATATGACCATGGGTCAGGGCATGTGCGGCTCCGAAAGCGGCAGCATCCCCGCAAATGTCGGTCAGCCCATGATACGCATAAGCAGCATAAGCGTAGGCGGCAAAAAGCTAAAGAAAGACCGGAGGCATCATGGTATTCAGCGATCTGAAATTCATATACATCTTTCTGCCGGTGTTTTTTCCTGCTGTATTTTCTCATTCCCCGGCGCTTTTCCAACCTGTTTGTTTTTTCGCAAGCTTGGTCTTTCTACACTCTGGGAACACTGGACCGCCCGCTGTATGCCCTGCTTTTTCCTTGCCGATATATTCGTAACCTTTTTGGCCGGGCTTATGATACAGGATCATCCCCGGCACAAAAGGCTGCTGCTCGTGCTGGCTGCGGTATACAACTTCGGGCTGCTTTTTGCCTTCAAATATCAGGGCTTTATCTGCTCCGGCATAAACTCCCTGCTGCCCCGAAAACATGCAGATACCCCTTCTTAATCTCGTGCTGCCCGTAGGCATCAGCTTCTATACCTTTCAGGCCATGTCTATGTTGCGGATGTCTACCGCGGCAATATCCGCGCCGAACGCTCCTTTGTTGATTACGGCGCATATATCTCCATGTTCCCGCAGCTTGTGGCAGGCCCCATAGTAACCTACCCCGATATCCGCCGCGAGCTCAAGCGCCGCACCTTCAGCCTTGATAATTTCTCCCAGGGGCTCAAGCTGTTTGTGGCGGGGCTGGGCTATAAAATAATAATAGCAAACAACATAGGCGGTATGTGGCGGGATGTCACGGGAATCGGCTTTGACAGCCTTTCCACCCCCTACGCATGGCTTGCCGCAATGCCTATTCCCTCCAGCTGTACTTTGATTTCTTCGGCTATTCCCTTATGGCAAAAGGGCATGGGGCGCATGATGGGCTTTACCATCCCGGACAACTTCAACGATCCCTACATTTCCGTAAGCATGACGGAATTCTGGCGCAGGTGGCACATGACCCTGAGCAGCTGGTTCCGCGATTATGTCTATATCCCCTTGGGGGCAGCCGCTGCGGGCGCATGCGCACCTTCTTCAACCTGCTTGTCGTGTGGTTGCTTACCGGGCTTTGGCACGGGGCGGACTGGAACTTTCTCATCTGGGGGCTTGTGATATTCGTTATTATCGCAATCGAAAAGCTGGGGCTTAAAAATTTCCTTGATAAGCACCGCATTGCGGGCCACATCTATATGCTGCTGCTTATTCCCCTGTTCTGGTCGATATTTGCCATCACCGATCTTTCTCAGCTGGGCGGCTTCTTTTCAAGGCTTTTTCCCCTTCGGCGCACAGCCGGAATTCGTGGTGCACTTGATGTCGCGGTTTTCCTTAAGCAGTACGGCGTGCTGTTTTGGCGGGCATACTGCTCTCCACGCCGCTTGGCCGCAAAATATACCTTCGCATAAAGGATAACGCCCTTGGCGCGGTGGTGCTTTGCGCAATATTCGCCCTGAGCGTATATTTCCTATGCATAGGCCTTAACGACCCCTTCCTTTATTTCCGGTTCTGATCGTCTTTGTTAATAAAAGCCGGGCACGGCCGAAAAACGCAATTCACAATCGAGGTGTTTATATGCGCTTTATCAAAAAATACTTCTTTCTTTTTACTTATGGCAATAGTAATAACGGTGTCCGTGCCGTTTGTCATAAAATCCGCAATAGATAAAAACGCCCGCACCGAGGGCGATGCCGCAGAGGGAGCCGTGGACGGAAGAGCCTTGGACCGAGGGCCGCATACGCAAGAGCCGCACATAACGGAGCCCGCACTGCCGCAGGATACCGCATCGGCGCTCCCTTCCGACAGCAGTACCCCGGCAGCGACCTCACTCCCGCGCCCACGCCCTCCCGCGCCCCGGCCGACGCCTCATATTTTGACGACGCGCTGTTTATAGGCGATTCCCGCACATCGGGGCTGGAAAGCTACGGTACCCTTAAAAACGCCGATTATTTCTGCTTTGTGGGTATGAGCGTATACAACATCCGCCAGCGCGAGGCCAATGTAAAGGGCTTGGCAAAATGACCTTTGATAATTTTATAAAGCGTAAGCAGTATAAAAAAAATATATATAATGCTGGGCTTCAACGAGATCGGCTATCCCAAAAAGAAAACCGTTACCCGCTATAAGGAGCTTATCGACAGCATACGCGCCCTTCAGCCCGATGCAATATTCTATGTTCAGGCAAATCTTCTTGTCACGGAGCAATGCTCCAAAACCGATAAATATTCGCACAACCCCGACATACTGGGCTGAACTCCATGCTCTCCGAGCTTGCGGACAACAAAAAGATATTCTATATCGATATAAACGAGCTTTTCGGCGACGGCAAGGGCAACCTCAGAAACGAGCTTACCGGCGACGGCACCCATGTCTATGCCAAGTACTACCGCGACTGGTGCGACTGGCTTTATATCCAAAGGCGGTATAGCCGTTCTCCCTTTTTAACCGTCTTTTGACCCGTCTGCTTTTTGCCGTCCGGCTGCTGCGCAAAATAAAAAAGCGCGCGATTGTTGCGGAATTCAGAAAGGCCCCGCCGAAGCGGAGCAAGAGTCAGCAGCTGAAGCATTCCGCATATTGCGGATCTTCTTTTATGATATTTTTGAATTCATCCGGCAAAACATCTGTCCAAGCTTTCCAAAATGTCGAAGAAAGCGCGGGAAACCTTTCGCTCGGAGAAGTAACTTTGGCTACAAGAGGAGAAGAATATCTATATTCACCGGTACAACAAACCGACTTATAATGCTTTATATGGTCAAAGCCCTTCTGAAATATACAAGCGCTTTCTCGATATGATTTTGTCGGGCTTCAAATACTGCCGCGTGCAGGTACTGCCTTCCTATATGGCTGTGCGCAGCACCGCACCGTCCGTCACTGAAAACCGCTTCATACAACTGAGCAAGGGCTCATCAGAAGTTTAATTCCTTCAGCTGTTGTAAAAAGTGAGATTTTTGTACATACGGAATTTGCAAGAACATTTTTCAGTTCGGTCAACAGAGAAATAACGGCCTCTCCCTGATATTTGTCCCGTTCTTCCGCCTCGGTCGCCTTCGGCATAGCGATTTCACGGCATGTAACAATGGAGTTTTGCCCCGAAGCCAGCGCCTTTGCTTTTATTGTAGCAGCCATCTTCGCATATCCGGTTATCAGCATCATGGTAACCGCATCGCGGTCTTCCGCGGAAATATCCATCTCCAAAGCCTTTTCAAAAATGCGCATCTCTTCCCTGCCAGTACACATTGTTTGCGTTGTATTCGGTGTCCTCATAGGCATAATCGGAGTCGGTCATGGTATAACTTCGCGCACCGTATTTTCTCCAACCCTGTATATTCAGCGCATATCCCAGCTTAACAAGCACCTGCGGCTCGGACGGAAATTCTTCCGCCGCAGAACGCAGCATTCCGATGCACTCTGCCATGTCACTCCTGTCTGCTTAACGCCTGTTCCGCCTTATTCAATATGCCTTTCAGCTTCTCCTGTCTGTCTTTGCTGTATCCGAAAAAGCTCGTCAATGCTGATATTGAAATAGTTTGCAATAGCAGGTATCAGCTCCATATCCGGATAACCGCCGTTTGCTTCCCAGCGGGAAACCGCCTGCGGGCTTACGCCGAGCGCTCCCGCCAAGTCCTCCTGCTTTCTTCCGTCGCGTTTACGAAGCTGCCTTATCTTTTCCCCAAATCTTTATATTCATAATGTTTCTCCTGTCATTGTTATCACCGGTGTAATTGTATTATACAACAGAAACGCCATCCGGTCGATTATCAATTTATTGTTTGGGAACAAGCGCCGCTTGAATAAATGTCCAAAGATAAGAAAGCGGTAGGCGGCAAAAAAATCAAAACCACCGGCTTTACCGGTGGTTTTGCCCGCGCCCCGCCCATTTCGCGCCTTTTTAATGCTTTTTCAGTATTCCTTACGCGCTATGTTATGCACAAGGGGCACAAGCAATACCAGCGCCCCCGCTATCCACGCTCCGGGGTCCGCAAGGCACAGTGCGCAAAACGCCCCCAATGATGCCGAAGAATCTATCGCCGCGCCGTTTACTGCGGCCGGCAAAAACGCGCATATCACAACGCGGGCTATCAGCTCCGCTATTCCCGCACCCAGCACAAAGCCCGCTCTGCCCACGCCCCTGCACCGCGCTGCGTATCACTATAAGAAAGCCCAAAATGCAGTACAGGCCGAAATCTATATACACATAGGCGTTTCCGAAGGCAATCGATGCCTGCGATACCTTCTCGCTGCTCATAAAAATATACTGATACGCGCCGTCTATCGAAAGCAGCAGCCCGCAGACAAGGCAGGCGGCGTATATTATCATCATAATAATAAGAGATTGCAGCGTGCCCCGGCGTATGTTTTTCATAGTCCCCCTTGCCGTAATTCTGCGCGTTGAAGCCCAGCATTGCCGCACCCAGCCCGTTAAAGAAGGACATAAGAAAGTTTATCAGCTTGCCGGCGGCGCCGAAGCCGTTCTGCGCCGGAGTACCCGCCGCCATGATTCCCGACGGCTCCAGGTCAAACAGTACAACTCCTCCCTGCATTACGATTATGCCCACTGCCAGAATGGAAAACTGAAGCCCCAGCGGTATCCCTGCTTAAGGTGCGCCGTCAGCACGCGCGCAGGCCGCTGCGGAAATCCTCCCTGACAGGCGCATCTCCCGGTATTTGGCAAAGGTATAGACAAAGCACCCCGCCACGCTCAGCGCCTGAGTAAGCACCGTTGCAGCCGCCGCTCCCGCAGGCCCCATCCCGAAGACCGTAAGAAACAGTATATCAAGCCCCACATTCAGCGCGGTGGAGATAACAAGAAACACAAGCGGCGTTACGGAATCGCCGTATGCCCGCAGTATTCCGCATATAAAATTAAAGCCCATCTGCATTATAATGCCCAGGAATATTATAAAGCAGTAGGTATATGCCGCGTCATACACCTCTTTGTTGGCCTGCGTAACATTTATTATCCCCAGCATCCACGGCAGCACCGCTACGGATATAACGGTAAGCAGCAGCGATATTATCACCGAAAGATATATCTGCGCCGCAAGGGACTGCCGCACCCCTTTGCATCCCCGCGCCCCACGCACCCCGCCGTTATAACGCTGAAGCCCGCAGTGCAGCCAAAGGCAAACTGCAAAAAAATAAAGGTAAGCGGAAAAGTATCGTTTACCCCCGCCACCTGCTGTGCGCTAAGCACCTGCCCGCATATTATCGCATCGGTAAGCACATATACCTGCTGCAAAAAATACGAAAAAGCATTATGGGCGCGCCGTAGCGCATTATTACCCGCCACGGCTTGCCCGAGGTCAGATCCACCGGACGCATCATATTGCGCAGAAATGAAGCAATGCCTGTTTTCATGTGTCTTTCGGTTCTCCTGATTCCCCGTTTTGTTTATATTCTTTGTTTCCGTCGTTTTCCGCCGCCCCGTTTTCGGGCTTTTTATGCTCTTTTTCCTGCCGTGCAGAAGGGGCGACAGCCGCTTGTATATCAAAAAGGTGATTATAACGCTTATGAGCTCCTTGCAGAAGGTAAAGGAGTGTTAAAGCGCAGTATCGCATCCGTCAGATCCTTTACACCGGGATCTATCGCCCGATACATGCTGAGTATCGCCTCCGGGCTCATTGTTTTTCGTATATGGGATATACGATAAAGCAGTTGGACAGTATGCTCAGCCCCGCCGCCGCTGCCGCGCCCAGCAGCGCGCTCCACAGCGCGCTTGCACGGTCATGACGGTATTTATATACAATGCCCGCCGGCAGCACGAACGCCGCGCTTATTATAAAATTCGAAAGCTCTCCCTCCGCCCGTCATGGAGCCCAGCAGGCTCACGAGGTTTTTCACAAGGCACACCGTCACTCCGCTCAGCGGCCCCATGGAATAGGCGGCAAGCAGCGCCGGAAGATCGGAAAAATCCAGCGAAATAAACGAAGGCATAAAGGGCAGCGTCAGCTTGGGAAAATACATAAGTATAGCCCCAGTGCCGACAGCACCGCCGTTACCGCCAATCGCCGCAGCTTACCGCCCCCCGTCGGTTTTGCATGCGTGCCCGCATTTTGCCCTGCTCCCGTTCCTCCCGCCGCCGTTTACGCAGACCGCGTCCTTGCAGACCGCGTCTTTGCAGACCGCGTCCTTGCGGTCGGTGTCTTTTGGCAATTCGTTTCATTGCTGTTCATATCGGCCTCTTATAAAGATATGTTTTGGACTTAAAAACCCGGCATGAAAATATGCAGGGTTCTTTAACATATCCTCTCATCCGGACTTTACCGTCGGCATCGGAATTTCACCGATTCGGCGCTTTGATAAAAAAGCGTTAGTGGGCTGTACCACCGGTAAGGGAATTTCACCCGACCCTGAAGAATCCTTATTAACTTATCTTCCGGCAAATTATATTCCGCTTTTTTGTTTTTGTCAAAGAAATGCGCCCGATTTTGCTAATATTCCGCGAACTTTTTACGGTGCACGCCGCCTTACCTTCAAACCGGCTTTTTGCCGCCGATTTATGCAGAAAAAACAAAAAACGGTATTGAATGCCCTGCTCCTCTGTGATATACTTAACTGTAACGGCATCTGCCGAAAAACAGGAGGAATGTTATGAAGCGAAAAGGCAAAAAAGCGAGCTGTTCCTTGATTGCGGCAGCGGCGATATTCTCTATTCCCTCGATGACAAAACCGTAACGGACCTTCAGGGCAATTATATGCTTCGCATAGATAAAAACACCGTAATGGATCTAACTCCGGCGCCTTGCGCACGGTGGTTCCCGCCGAGCCGCGCTTTGGCTCTGACGATGACGATGACCCTTTCCGAAATAACTAAGCCCCCGCACAGGACAGCTGTTGTAATTCGGGAATACCCTCTTGATTCAGGGACCTTTTTCCGTCAAAAACAAACGCAAAAGTTCCTGTGCAATAACGAAACGGCAGGTGATTTTTATTAAAGAACAAATAATCGCACGGCTGGGGAAATCGAAAAGAAAACAATGTCCGAATTCTGCTTGCCGTGGAATCGGGCAGCCGTGCGTGGGGCTTTGCCTCGCCCGACAGCGATTACGATGTCCGCTTTATTTATGTACGGCCCGAAACCGATTATCTCCGGCTGGAGAAAAAGCGCGATGTCATTGAGCTTCCCATAAACGATGTGCTGGATATAAACGGCTGGGATCTTCAAAAAAACCCTTCGGCTGCTGTACCGCTCAATCCACGCTCTTTGAATGGTTTTCCTCTCCCATCGTCTACACGGAAACACCGTTTGCCGGTCAGTTCCGCACTCTTATGACCGAATATTTCTCGCGGAAAAAAGCCTGTACCACTATCTCAGCATGGCGGAGGAAACCTGCAGAAGTATCTCACCGGCGATACCGTGCGGGCAAAAAGTATTTTTTATGTATTAAGGCCGGTGCTTGCCTGCCGCTGGGTGCTGAACCGGCGCACCCGCCTCCGATGAGGTTTTCCGAGCTTGCCCGGGCAGAGTTGCCCGCCGAGCTTGCAGGGCAGGTGCAGCGCCTGCTTGAGCTTAAGATGAATTCCCCGAAATAAGAAATTCCGCGAATTGACGCCCTTAATGACTTTTAACCTCCCAAATCGCCGCCGTCAGGGGAGGATATCGGTTCCGTAACAGACGAGCGCAGCGGCAGCTGGGAGGAGCTGGACAGGCTGTTTCTGTCCGCACTGCGGTAATTAAAATCAAGGCTTTGTTTTTCGGGAAACAAAGCCTTATTGTTTAGCCTTTCGGGTTCTGCGGCACCGCAGCTCCCGTGCCGCCCGCCCCGCATACAGTGCTTTTGCTCCCCCGCCGCTCTTGCCCTTGCGCTCCCGCTCACGCCACCGCGCCCGCGCCCTCCTTTGCGAAAGCTCCTTATAGGTCTTTACGATTATTATTGCGAAATAACTCCTGTCAGTATATCCGACAGCGGCATTGAATACAGCACGCCGTCCAGCCCGAAGAATACAGGCAGCAGCAGCGCAAACCCCACTGCCGAACACAATTTCGCGCACCATGGAAAGCGCTACTGATTCCACACCCTTCCATTGCCTGCATAAAAATAAATGTCGCCTTGTTCACACAGGCAAGCACCGTCATGCAAAGATAAATACGAAACGATTTTACGGCAAATTCGGTGTAGTATACGCTCTCGTTTGCCGCACCGAAAATCCGTATCAGCGCCCCCGGAAACACCTCCGCAATAAGCAGCGCCGCCGCCCCCACGCAGGCCTCCGCAATAAGCAGCCTTGTAAACAGCTCCTTCACTCTGCCCTTCTGCCCGGCTCCCATATTAAACCCCTACAACGGGAATACAGCCCGCAGCCATGCCTATAACAACGGATATCACTATCTGAAAAAACTTCATCACAATGCCCACAACCGCCATGGGTATCTGGGCATACTGCTCCTGCCGAATATCTCATCCGCGCCGTACCTGCGGAGCATATTGTTTATTGCCAGCATTGCACCTTACAAGCGATATTCTGCTGCCGAAAGCTGCTCAGCCCCAGCGAAAGCGTTTTCTCTTATTATCCTTGCCTCCGGCAGGAAATCTTCCCGCTTCGACCTTATGACCCTTGCGCGCAATAAATACAGCACTGACAAAATCGCCGTAACTATCTGCCCTATAACAGTGGCTGCCGCCGCTCCCGCCATGCCCCATTTGAAGGTAAAATAATAAAAATCGGGTCCAGCACAATGTTCACAACCGCCCCGGCAAGGTGGAAAGCATTGCAAACTTAGGGCTTCCGTCCGCACGGATTATGGGATTCATAGCCTGCCCGAACATATAAAACGGAATACCCGCCGCTATCCATATAAAATACTCCTTGGAAAGCTCAAAGGTCTCGCTGTTCACCCTGCCGCCGAAGGCTGTCAGTATAGGCTCACTGAAAATAAGATATACCGCGCTTAAGCAAACGCTGCTTAAAATGCACAGCATTATCGCATTGCCCGCGCTGCGGGATGCATCTCCCGCCTGTTTTTTTCAAGCGATATGCTTACAAAGGCGCAGCAGCCGTCCCCTATCATCACCGCAATGCCCAGTGCACAACCGTCAGCGGGGAAAACCACCGTGTTTGCGGCATTGCCGTAGGAGCCCAAATAGCTTGCATTTGCAATAAATATCTGATCCACTATGTTATAAAGCGCGCCCACAAGCAACGAAATAACACAGGGCACGGCATATTTCAGCATCAGCCTGCCCGGCTTTTCACGGAAAGATCCGCTTCGTTTTTCTCCATTTTATTACCTCCTTAAAATAAAAAAGTGCGCAAGTCCAAACTGGACTTTTACGCACTTTTTGCTGCTCTTTGTGTTTATTATAGCATAAAAAACATATTTTTCAAGCCGTTTTTGCCGGCTCGGAGCGGCCGTGCAAGCCGCGCCCTCAGCCTTTCTCTCCGGCTTATTTGCTTATAAGCTCTTCGCCCGTTTCCAGCGCCTGACGGTTTACGCCCATAAGATGCTGCTTGTTTTTAAGGGTGTAGGAAAGGCTGGTCATAACATCGTCAATGCTCACAGCCCCCGTAGCCGCTATAAAAGCGCCCAGCATAACATTTCCCGCCACCTTGAATTGCCCAGCCTTGCGGCAATTTCATTGCAGGAATATAATACGCCTTTACATCGCTGCGTCTCACCTTTTATGTCTATCAGCGAGGAATTTACAAATATCATTCCTCCCGGCACAACGCTTTTTTCATTTCTCAAGCGACGGCCGGTTCATTGCCATAAGGCAGCTGGCATCGGTCACAATGGGCGCCACCACCGGCTCATCCGATATAATAACCGAGCAATTGGCGCTGCCTCCGCGCATTTCCGGCCCGTAGCTGGGCAGCCAGGAAACCTCCTTGTTCTCCAGCAGCCCCGCGCGCACAAGCAGCTGTCCCATGGAAAGCACGCCCTGTCCGCCGAAGCCCGCAATTATCAGTTCATGCGTCATTTTTCCTGCGCCCCCTTGTCCTTGTATACCCCAGCGGATAGTACGGTATCATTTTTTCCCTCACCCACTCAAGAGCCTCGTTGGGCGCCATGCCCCAGTTCGTGGGGCAGGAGGAAAGCACCTCCACCAGTGTAAAGCCCTTTTGCCCTCAAGCTGATATTCAAAGGCCTTCTTTATGCACTTTTTGGCGTTTATCACATTTTAACGCAGTCCACCGGAAACGCGCGCAATATAATATGCGCCGTCCAGCGTGGAAAGCATCTCACACACCTTTACCGGGTATCCGCAATGGTTCACATCCCGTCCGTAGGGCGAGGTGGTGGTAACCTGTCCCGGCAGCGTGGTGGGAGCCATCTGTCCGCCCGTCATGCCGTAAATGGCGTTGTTTACAAATATGGTGGTAAACTTTTCGCCGCGCGTGCAGGCATGAACTATTTCCGCCGTGCCTATGGAGGCAAGGTCGCCGTCGCCCTGATAGGTAAACACGCAGCGGTCAGGCAGCGACCGCTTTATGCCCGTAGCCACGCTGGGCGCGCGTCCGTGCGAAGCCTCGTGCATGTCGCAGTTGAAATAATTGTATGCAAACACCGCGCAGCCCACCGGCGCAACGCCTATCGTCCTGTCCTCCACGCCCAATTCCTCTATAACCTCGGCAACAAGGCGGTGAATTATACCGTGAGTGCAGCCGGGGCAGTAGTGCAGCGGAGCATCCGTAAGCATTTTGTTTTACTGAATACCACAGCCATCAGTCCTTACCTCCTTTGAGCGTCTTTTCGGCAGCCTCCATTATCTCGCGCCAGGAGGGCACCATGCCGCCCACGCGTCCGTAGAAATCCACCGGCACATCTGCCGTTTACGGCCAGGCGTACATCCTCCACCATCTGGCTGCAGCTCATCTCTACGGTAAGCATGCATTTTGCATGTCCGCAGGCCTTTGCAAAGTATTCCGCTCGGGAAGGGCCACAGCGTTATGGGCGCAGCAAACCGGCCTTTATGCCGCGGGCGCGCAGCTCCTTTATGGATTTTTTTCGCAATGTGCGCCGTTGTGCCGTAGGCGGCGATTATAATATCGGCGTCCTCCGTCATATACCCTCGCAGCGGGTTTCGTTTGCAGCTATTGTCTCATACTTGCGCTGGAGCCGCAGGTTCACCTGCTCCAGCCCGCCGGGTCGATATACAGGAGTTGATTATCCTCCTGCCCTGTCCGAAGCGGCCGGTAGCCGCCCACGGCTTTTCCTCAAACTCGGTCTTTTCCGGCGGCATTACCACCGGCTCCATCATCTGCCCTATCATGCCGTCGCCCAGTATCAGCACCGGGTTTCTGTATTTGTCCGCAAGGTCAAAGGCCTGATAGGTAAAATCCACCGCCTCCTGAACGGAATCCGGCGCCAGCACCAAAAGACGGTAATCGCCGTGTCCGCCGCCCTTTGTACACTGGAAATAATCGCTCTGCGCCGGTTGTATTCCGCCAAGACCGGGGCCGCCGCGCACAATGCTTTACAATAACGCAGGGCAGCTCCGCACAGGCAATGTAGGATATGCCCCTCCTGCTTAAGGAGATTCCCGGGGCTTGAGGAGCTCGTCATCACTCCTTGCTCCTGCTTCCCGCGGCTCCGTATACCATATTGATCGCAGAAACCTCGCTCGGCCTGCAAAAAAGCAGCCGCCCACCTGGCATGCGCCGGCTCATGTATTCCGGAATCTGGTTCTGCGGCGTTATCGGATAGCCGAAAAACTGCCGGCAGCCGGCAAGAACCGCCGCCTCGGCAATGGCCTCCGCGCCTTTCATTAAATGCTTTTCCATACTACCTCTCCTTATTTCTGTTATACCGCTATTTTCTACCGTAATAACGCAATCGGCACATACGCGCGCACGATGCACAGCCTATGCAGGCAGCCTCATCGGTAAGCACCGCGTAATTATATCCCTTTGGCGTTAATGGCGTCGGATAATGCAATTATATGCTTGGGGCAAGCAGTCACACATAGCGAGCATCCCTTTGCATATCTCCTTCAGGAAGGTTACCTTTGCCAAAAATCGCCCTCTCATGGTATAATACCTTTTATTTCAAATATTATAGGTCCTCGGCGTTTTTCGTCAAACGAAAAAACATATAAAAAGCCTCCGTGCAAAACGAATCTTTGCACGAAGGCCGTCGCATCGCCGCTGCGGCAGTATAATTTTTATCGTGATCTATTTTGCATACTCCACGGTGCGGGTTTCCTCACCACATTCACCTTTATCTGTCCCGGATATACCATCTCGTCCTCTATGCGTTTTGCTATATCCTGGCCACTATCACGGCTCCCTCCTCGGAAACCATGTCCGGCTTTTTATGATTATGCGTATCTCTGCCCGCCTGAATGGCGAAGCATTTTTCCACTCCGAACGAATTTGCGATCTCTTCGAGTTTCTCAAGGCGTTTAAGATAATTGCTGAGTCTCTGCGCGCGCCGGGACGGGCTCCCGACGGCATCGGCCGCCTGTACCAGTACGGCTTCCAGGGTCTCCGGCTCCACATCGTTGTGGTGCGCGGCTGATGCAGTGATAACGGCGGGGCTTTCGCGGTATTTTTTGCAAGCTCCACGCCTATCTGAATGTGCGTACCCTCCACCTCGTGGTCTACGCTCTTGCCGATATCGTGAAGCAGCCCCGCACGCTTTGCAATGGTGGCATCCAGTCCCAGCTCTCCCGCCAGCAGCCCCGCAATGTGAGCCACTTCCAGGAGTGCTTCAGCACATTCTGACCGTAGCTGGTGCGGTATTTCAGCCGTCCCAGCAGCTTTACTAAGCTCGGATGCATGTTGTGAATTCCCACATCGAATATGGCGGATTCGCCGCCTCCTTGATCTGCACATCCACCTCCTTGCGCACCTTTTTCCACCATATCCTCAATGCGCGCCGGATGAATCCGTCCGTCCACAATAAGCCTTTCAAGGGCAATGCGCGCAATATCTCTGCGTAAGGGTCGAAGCTGGAAAGTATAACCGCCACGGGAGTATCGTCTATTATCAGCTCCACGCCGGTCGCCGTCTCCAGCGCCTTTATGTTGCGTCCCTCGCGTCCGATAATGCGGCCCTTCATCTCATCATTGGGCAGCGGCACCACCGATACCGTGCTCTCCGCCACTATGATCCGCGGCGCAGCGCTGTATGGCAAGGGTGATTATGTTGCGTGCCTTCTGCTCACCCTCCTGCTTTGCCTTCTGCTCTATATCGCGCACCAATACCGCGGCATCCCTGCGCGCGTCGTTTTCAATGGCCGCAATAAGCTCGTTTTGGCCTCCTCGCTTGTAGGGAAGCCACGCGTTCCAGCTCCGCCACCCGCTTTTGGACAGCTCCTCCGCCGCAGTAAGCTGTCCGTCAGTTCCTTCTTCCCCTGCGCGCGCAGTTATCCTCCCGGGCATCCAGAGCATAGAATTTTTTCTCCAGCTGCTCTTCCCGTGCAATAAATCTTTTCTCGTTTTAGAAACCTCTGCCCGTCTTTCCTTGCACTCTCTGTCGCACTCGCTCCTGAGACGATGGATCTCGTCCTTTGCCTCGGATATGCGTTCCTTTGACAGCAGCTCCGCACGGTTTTTTGCTTCTTCCACTATCCTTGCAGCGGTTTCCTCAGCGCGTCCTATGCGCTTTTCCGTCGCGTTCTTGCGGTAAAAATACCCGGCCAGAATGCCGATAATAAGGCAAGGCACACCCGCTATGACGGGCCCATACGAAATCAGGCACGAATAACACCTCACTTTCTCAAAAAATAATTATATAATACCTATGAATTTATTGAATATAATTCTATATAAGCCTTCTAACAATTCATATATACAGTATATTCTTATAGATTATATCCCATCGGCGGTCAAATGTCAATATGCATAAATCAAAACCCGTACAATGCCTTCGCAAAACAGGGCGGCAAGACCCCTGTTTTGCCGTCCTTGCGCACAGCTCTCTGCACAGTTTCGCCCTTTTTCCCCCGTTTTCCGTAATTTTTCGCCTTACCGTCTCTGCACCCGTTATGCTTATTAAACCGCCCTCAATGTTCACTTTGTGCGATAAAAGGTTAATACCGTGCATTGAAACGCGGACGATGCGAATTTATAATATACCCGAAAAGACCCTTAACCCTACTCCTTTATACAAAAGATACGGAGGATAGCGCAAAATGAAAATTTCCGATTATACCGCACAGAACCCCGCCTGCACCTTCTGCGAGCTTATGCCTGCGGCACGGACCACCTGGCGCAGCTTTGCGCCGGTGCACGCGCTCAATAAAAAAGCGTGGGTATGTTCTATTTCCTTTGGCTGGCAGCGAAAAGCGCATGAGCGGCAAATACAACATCACCCGCCTGCTGAAGGAACGCCCCGATGAGCTTTGGGATACCAACGGCACGCCCAACAGCCCGGTAAACACCTTCCATTACTGAACGAGCCGCTTTTCGGCTACTACCGCAGCGACGACAAATGGGTCATTGCCAAGCATATGGAAATGCTCGCCCTTGCCGGAGTGGATTTCCTCTACCTTGACGCCACTAACGCCCTGCCCTATCCGGATGCCAGCCGAGCCCTCTTTGAGGTGCTGAACGCCATGTACGATAAGGGCATCCCCGCCCCAAAGCGGCCTACTATACAAACTCCCACTCCATACAAAACCGCAAAGCAGGTGTATGAGCTTTTTACAAAAACCCGGAATACGACCGCGTGTGGTACCGTCCCGACGGCGTGCATCCCCTTATAATAGGCAATTTCACTCCCGAAAGCGATGCCGCCGAGGCGGCTCTGCGCCCGATTCCTATAAGCCGGAGCCCCTGCCCGAGGAAATGCGCGCCTTCTTCGACCTTCGCGTTTCCCAGTGGCCCAATGAGCCTTATAAAAAGGACGGCTTCCGTGGATGGAATGGATATATCCCCAGCCCGTGCACACCCAGCCGGACGGCACCGGAATAATGAATGTTTCCCTTGCCCAGCATCCGCAGCTGCCCTTCAGTGATTCCATCCTGAACCGCTCCCAACATGGGACGGGGCTACGATTTTGAAAAAAGCAAAACATAAAGGAAAATATGCGCCTTGGCACCAATGCCCAAAGCCAGTGGGACAATGTGCTGTTGCCCGCGGGGACGAGGTAAGCACGGTAACCGTGACCGGCTTTAACGAATGGATAGCCATAAAGCTCATTCTGACGGCCGCGTAGGCTTTGTGGACACCGCGGACGAGGAATTCTCCCGCGATATCGAGCCGCCCAAGGGCGACGGCTATCAGGACGCCTTCTACCTTCAGCTGTGCGACAACATCCGCCGCTTCAAGGGAATAAAGGGGATATGCCAAAGCCCGCGCTTAAATCGCTGCCCCTTGCCCCCGACCCGGCCGCATGGGAGGACTGCGCCGTGTACGCCTCCGCCGCTTTGGGGCTTGCCCGCTCCTGGGCGGGCGTTGGTCGAAACCTGCGCTATGAGCAGCCCGCCCCCCGCAACAAAATAAAAAGCGTAAGGGGTGGCAAACGACAAAAAACAGCGTGCAGTTCCTCATAGAGTGCGAAAACGCCCTTCAGGACTGCGCAAGCGCGGATTTCATGAACCTGTATATCGGCTGCGGCACCCCGTCCCTTAAGGGCTGGGAGGGCTACTCCTTTGCCGCTTCTCCTTGTGAAAACGCACTGTACCGCCTTGATGAAAAGGGCGCGCGCACCCGTATCAGGGATATTCAAAGCGAAATACGGGATAACTGCATAACGCTCACCGTTTCCCTTGCGGATATAGGGCGCTCCTGCGGAGGGGATATATTTCAAGGTCACTGACGGCTTTAACGGCACGGACATAATGGATACCTACACTCAGGGCTCCTGCCTGCCCATGGGCCGCCTCAGCCTTTGGTATCCTCTGGGGTAAGGGGACATCATATCCCTCTCCGTATCCTTTTTATATCCTTTATATCCTTTAACTGCAAGCATACAAGCATATTCAGCTCACCTGCCGGGCTTTTGCCCGGCTTTTTCTTTTGCAGCATCTACCCTTGCGCCGGGGCTTCGCCCCTGGCGGTGCCTGCCGGCGCCGTCCCCTGCCTTCGCTCCTCCTTCGGCGCTTCCCGCCTCCGTCCTCCCTCATGCCGCGGCGCAAAAAGCAGCTGCTCCGCCCGCAGCCCCTCTTTTTCGCCCTTTCATCGCAAAGTGCATTTTCCGCTTTATTTTTATTCGTTATTGCATTATAATAAAATATATATCTGTTTTTTACGGATATACAATGCAGAAGCATGGTAGTACGGCAGGGTGCTTCTTTACAAAAGAAGGGTGATTTATGAATTATTACGACCGGCAGATCGAAACTGCCGACAGAGAGCAGCTGCGGCAGGTGCAGCTTGCACGGCTGCAAAAGCAGGTGCGCTTTACCTACGAAAATGTACCCCACTACAAACAGAAGCTGGATAACGCCGGCTTTTCATCCCGACGATTTGCAAACTTGAGGATATACGCCATATCCCCTTTTCCACAAAGGCCGATATGCGTGACAATTATCCCTACGGGCTTTTTGCCGTTCCCATGAAGCGCATCGTGCGCATCCACGCCTCCAGCGGCACCAGGCAAGCCCACCGTAGTGGGCTATACCCGTGAGGATCTTGATATGGAGCCGCTGCATTGCGCGCCTTGCGTCGTCGCCGCCGGCGCCACGGACGAGGATGTCGCCCAGATAGCCTTCGGCTATACCCTCTTACCGGCGCCTTCGGCCTGCACTACGGCCTTGAGCGCCTCGGCGCCGCCATAGTGCCCATTTCCAGCGGAAATACCGAGCGACAGATAATGATAATGAAGGATTTCGGCACCACGCTGCTGGTGGCCACCCTCCTACGCCGCCCCATCTTGCCGAAACCGCCGAGCGTCTGGGCGTGGCGGATCAGCTTTCCTTAAAAATCGGCATGTTCGGCGGCGAGGGCATGACCGAGGCCATGCGCGAGGAGCTGGAGCGCCGCCCGGCATAACGGCCACGCAGAACTATGGCTTGAGCGAGGTTTTGGTCCCGGCGTTTCCGGCGAATGTGTATATAAATGCGGCCAGCACATAAACGAGGATTATTTCTATCCCGAAATCATAAACCCCGAAACCGGCGAGGTGCTGCCGAGGGCGCCGAGGGCGAGCTGGTGCTTACCCCTCTTGAAAAAACCGGGCTGCCCATGCTGCGCTACCGCACGAAGGATATAACCTCCCTTTGACTATTCCCCCCGCCTGCGGCCGCACCACCGTGCGCCACAGCGCCATACGCGGCCGCTCCGACGATATGCTCATAATCCGCGGCGTAAATGTGTTTCCTCCCAAATCGAGGAGGTGCTGCTCAAAAATACCCTATATCGGCCCGCATTACGAAATCATCGTGCGCCGCGAGGGCTATCTTGACACACTGGAAATACTGGTGGAGCCCGTGGAGGAAAGCATGCTGGAAAACTACGCAAGCCTTGAGGAAATGCAGAACAGCATCCGTTCCCGCCTGCGCGTCACCCCTTCAGCTGGATGCGCGCGTGCGCCTTGTGGAGCCTCACACACTCAAGCGCTTTGAGGGCAAGGGCAAGCATAACCGATATGCGCAAGCTGTAACGCGCTTTTGTGCATAAGCAAAATACAAATCAAAATCACAGCCCTCTCGGGGGCGTCAGGAGATTAAAAATGTCAACACTTATGATAGGAAACGAGGCCGTCGCCCTTGGCGCTTTGGACGCGGGCGTTGCGCTTTTATCCTCATATCCCGGACCCCAGCACCGAGATCACCGAATTTGCCGCAAAGGACCGCTCCCGCCACATAGAATGGGCGCCCAACGAGAAGGTGGCGGCGGAAACCGCCGTCGGCGCCGCAATAGGCGGCGCACGCGCCATGTGCTGCATGAAGCATGTCGGCCTCAATGTCGCCGCCGACCCCATATTCACCGCCGCCTATACCGGCGTGCGCGCAGGCCTTTGTCATCGTGGTGGCGGACGACCCCGGCATGCACTCCTCCCAGAACGAGCAGGACAGCCGCTATTACGCCATGAGCGCGCACATTCCCATGCTTGAGCCCGCCTCCAGCCAGGAATGCTACGATTTCTGCCGCCGCGCCTTTGAAATAAGCGGAGCAGTACGACACCCCCGTGCTTCTGCGCCTTTACCACCAGAATAGCGCACTCCCAAAGCCTTGTGGAGCGCGCTGCTGCACACGCCCCGTTCTTATCCCCTATAAAAAGGAAACCGCAAATACACCATGATGCCCGGCTTTGCCCGCGCCCGCCACCGTGAGGTGGAAAAGCGGGAAAAGCGCCTTTGCGGCGGACTGCAACACCTTTTCCGACATCAACCGCATCTTTTCCCGGAGGGAAAACCGGCATCATCTGCTCCGGCGCGGTATACCGCTACGCCGCTCAGGCGCTGCCCGATGCCTCCTTCCTTAAGATAGGCATGTGCTATCCCCTGCCCGACGAGCTTATCCGCAGCTTCGCCGCGAGCGTAGACGACCTTATAATCGCCGAGGAGCTTTGAGCCTATTATCCAGCAGCATGTTCTCGCCTTGGGCATCCCCTGCCGCGGCAAGGAGCTCTTCACCCTTCAGGGCGAATACAGCGCCGCCATGATAGCCGCAGCGCTGGGCCGCCCCGTGCCTGAATATGACCAAACCGACGCCCTGCCCGCCCGTCCGCCGGTGCTTTGCCCCGGCTGCCCGCACCGCGCCGTGTTCTATACCTTGGGCAAAATGAAGCTTACCGTCATGGGCGATATCGGCTGCTACACCCTCGGCGCGGCCGCGCCGCTTAGCGCCATCGATGCCTGCGTCTGCATGGGTGCCGGCATCTCCATGGCCCACGGGCTGGACCGCTCCGGGGCCGTCGACCCCGCCCGCACCGTAGCCGTAATAGGCGATTCCACCTTCCTGCACTCCGGCATAACCGGGCTTATGAACATAGTGTACAACAAGGGCCGCTCCACCGTCATCATTCTTGATAACTCCATCACCGGCATGACGGGTCACCAGCAAAACCCCGCAACCGGCAAGGATATCCGGGGCGACGCCGCACCCGCCGTCGATCTTGAGCAGCTCTGCCGCGCTTTGGGCGTAAGTGATGTAAAACCGTGGATCCTTTGATATGCCCGCCCTGCGCGAAGCCCTGCTTGCCTCCCCTTGCCTTTGACGGCCCCTCCGTAATAATCGCACGCCGTCCCTGCGCACTGCTGAGCAAAGCGCGCACGGCACCCTGCGCGTAACGCAAAGCTGCATCGGCTGCCGCCGCTGCATGGGCATAGCCTGCCCCGCTCTTATTTTTGAAGCCGGCCGCGCACGCGTGGACATATCCCTTTGCAACGGCTGCGGTCTCTGCAAATCCGTCTGCCCCAAGGGCGCCATAGTGAAGGAGGAAATGTAACATGACAGCAAGCATACAGCATACCGGGCTTTCCGCCCCCGCCTCCGGGCAAAGCATAGTGATAGTCGGCGTAGGCGGGCAGGGCACCCTGCTTGCCAGCCGTGTCTTGGGCCGCATAGGCAGCGAGCTTTACAGCGATGTGACCGTAAGCGAGGTTCACGGCATGAGCCAGCGCGGCGGCAGCGTGGTAACCTATGTCCGCATGGGGCGATGCCGTCGCCTCCCCCATCCTCGAAAAGGGTCAGGCCGATATCGTGCTGGCCTTCGAGCTTCTGGAAGCCCTGCGCGCCCTGCATTTCCTTAAAAAGGGCGGAAGAATGCTGATCCCAACAGATACTGCCCATGCCCCGTAATAAGCGGCAGCTGCGTCTATCCCGAGGGGATATTCTCGGCACTCTCAAGGCGAAAAATGTCGATTTTACCGCCGTGGACGCCCCCTCCGCCGCCCCTTTGAGGCCGGGCAACCCCGAAGGCGTAAACACCGTCATGCTGGGCGCGGCTTGCCGCCTCCACCGAGGTGGAAAAAGGCACACTGGCTGGAGGCCGTGCGCCCCTTGTCCCGGCAAAACCGTGGATATCAACCTTGCCGCCTTTGAAAGGGCTTCGCCGCAGGATGCAGCAAACAGATATAAGCCCCCCCGAAATGCAAACCGGCATACAAACCCACATAAACCTACATAAATCTCAAAGGCACAATACAAAAAGGAGCAATACAACCGTCATGATATGGAACAAAACCGACGAGCTTATGCCGCGCGAGGAGCTTCGCAGGCTTCAAAGCGAGCGTCTGGTAAAAATACCGTCCGGCGCGTGTACGACAATGTCCCCTTTACCGCGAAAAAATGAACGCCGCCGGAGTCAAACCGAAGGATATCCGCTCGATAGACGATATCGCCCCTTCTGCCCTTCACCGTAAAGGATGACCTTCGCGACAATTACCCCTACGGTCTTTTTGCCGCCCCCATGGAGGATATAGTGCGGCTTCAGGCCTCCAGCGGCACCACCGGACGCCTTACGGTAGTGGGATATACTCAAAAGGACATAGCCACCTGCCGAGGTCATCATGGCGCGCGCCATGAGCGCAGCCGGAGCCTTGACCGCCGCGCCGTAGTGCAGATTGCCTACGGCTACGGCCTGTTCACCGGCGGTCTGGGCGCACACTACGGCGCGGAACGGGTGGGGGCAACAGTTGTACCCACCTCCGCAGGCAACACCGAGCGTCAGGTTCGCCTGATGCGGATTTCGGCTCCACCGTGCTGTGCTGCACCCCCTCCTATGCCCTCCATATAGCCGACACCATAGAGGAAATGCACATCCCGCGGGAGCAGATAAAGCTTAAAGCGGCATCTTCGGCGCAGAGCCCTGGACGGATGCCATGCGCCGCGATATCGAAAAGCGCCTGGACATCAAATGCTTCGACATCTACGGCCTCAGCGAGATCCCCGGCCCCGGCGTATCCGTGGAATGCACCGAGCATAACGGCCTCCATGTAGCGGAGGACTGCTTCTTCCCCGAGATCATCGACCCCGAAACCGGCGCTCCCCTGCCCGACGGCCAAACCGGCGAGCTTGTGTTCACCACCATCGCCAAGGAGGGCATGCCCCGCTGCGCTACCGAACCCGCGACCTTTCCTCCCTTGACGCCTCCCCTGCCCCTGCGGCAGAACACACCGCCGTATGCAGCGCATAATGGGGCGCTCCGACGATATGATAGTGGTGCGCGGCGTAAATGTATTCCCCCACTCAGGTGGAAGCCATCCTTATAGAAATGGGCGAGCTTGCTCCCCATTACCTGCTGGTCGTAAACCGTGAAAACAACTCCGACACCCTTGAGGTACAGGTGGAAATGAGCCAGCAGCTCTTCTCCGATGAGGTTCGCCATATCGAAGAGGTGGAGCGCAAAATCAAGCAGCGCATCCTCACAATGCTGGGCATCTCCGCCAAGGTGCGGCTTGTGGAGCCTCATTCCCTGCCCCGCAGCGAGGGCAAAGCAAAGCGTGTGCAGGATAACCGCAATAAATAATACGGCAAACAGCGCAACGGCAATACAACGGCAATGCAACGGCAATACAATGGCAGCGCAAAGAATAAACGCAAATGCAATAATGCAGATGCAGTAATCGGCAGCAAAACGGCGGCAGTAGGTAATATAAGCATAAATAAGCATAAAGTCGCATCCGCATAACCGCAGCAACATCGCTTTTCGCCGCCATCCCGCGCCGTGGGCCTCCGGCCTCCCCGGTACGCCCCCTTGCCGGGGGCATACGCCCATGCGCCTGCCCGCGCGTCGGCGCAAGCCTCCGCCGCTTTGCGCAGGCGCCTTCACGGCGCAAAAAGCGTCTCCGATGCGGCCCTTTCGCACAAGCGCCGCTTTCCCTGCATAAATATCAAAAAGGAGTGATACTATGTTCATCGATCAGATCTCAGTGTTTATGGAAAACAAAAAGGACGCCTTTCCTCTTTACCCGCATCCTTGCCGATAACGGCATCGACCTTGTCGCCCTTTCCATAGCCGACACCGCGGATTACGGCATAATGCGCGCCATCGTAAACGATACCCCCGGCGCGGAAAAAGCCCTGCGCGCCGCCGGCTTTCATGGTTTCCACCACCCGCGTGCTGGGCGTCGTTGTTCCCGATACCCCCCGGCGGGTTGTCCGATGTTCTGAAATTTTCTCCCGCGGCGATGTTCCGTGGAATACCTCTATTCCTTCGTGCGCCATCAGGGCAAAACGCCCTTATAATGTTCAAGGTCACCCCCGTGGAAAAGGCCGTTGAGCTGCTGGAAAAAGGCCGGCATCGAGCTTGTCACTCAGGAGCAGGTAAAAAGCTCTGATCCCCGAGCGGGCGTTTTCCGCAGCCTTTGCGCGCCGCATACCCGCAGCGCCACCCAAGCGCCTTTTCAAAATTTTCAATATCTCAGTCAGAGATGATTTTATGAGCCGCCCCACCGTTGCTTATGTGGATCTTGAAAGCATCCGTCACAATGTGCGCGCCCTCGGCCGCCATGTGGAGGGTACAAAAATGATGTGTATGGTCAAGGCCGACGCCTACGGGCACGGTCTCGTCCCCGTCGCCGAGGCCTGCGCGCTCAGGCGGAGCCTACGCCTGGGCGTAGCCACCGCCGAGGAGGGCGTGCTTCTGCGCCGCGCCGGTATAGAGCTGCCCATACTCTGCGTGGGTGCCTGCTTTGAGCAGAGCGCGGCCGATACCGTAAAATACGGCATAACCCAAACCGTCTACGACCCCGAATGCGTCCGCGTGCTGGAGCACGCCGCAAACCGTGCTCAAACCGATGTAAATGTGCATATAAAGCTGGATACTGGCATGGAACACCTGGGCGTGCAAAGCCTTGACGAGCTTCGCGAGCTTGTCTGCGCCCTTAAAACGCCCCCCATGTTGCACTGCCGCACCGGGGCCTTTTACCCACTTCGCCGCCAGCGACAGCTGGGATAAAAGCTTCACCTACCGTCAGGCCAGCGCTTCGAGGGGAAATGCTTGCCCCTGCTTAAAGCGCGGGCTATACAAGCCTCCTGCGCCACGCCTCCTGCTCCGGCGCGCTTATAGACTGCCCGACCTGCGCTACGATATGGTGCGCCCGGCATAGCCATCTACGGCTACTACCCCTCCCCGATGTAAAGCACACTCCCTGCGCCCCGCACTGCGCCTTGAAAGCCGGCTCACGCAGGAAGTACTTGCAGGTGCCCGCCGGGCAAGTATAGGCTATTCCCTGCAGCTTCATCGCCCCGCGGGATGCGCATAGGCGTGGTGCCCATCGGCTACGGCGATGGCTACCGCCGCGCCCAACAGCAACCGCGGCTATTGCGTCATATGCACGGCCAAAAAGCCCCATCTGCGGCAAGGTGTGTATGGATCAGATGATGGTGGGATATCACCGATATCCCAGGCCTCCTCCGGCGAGAGCTTGTAACCCTCTCATCGGCGCTCAGGGGCGAAACCCATATATGGGCGGGACGAAATGGCGGATATCTGCTCCACCATCAGCTACGAAATACTTCTGGGCATATCCAAGCGGGTGCCCAAGGTGTACTGTGGATGCTGAGCGCAGGGAGCTCCTGCGGCGCCGCAACGCCATCAGGGAGGACGACCGTATGCAATACTCCCTTTGCCATATGCAGCGCCATAGCCTTAGACCCCTGCTTTGACCGCGCCGAAAGCATAATGTTCTATATGCCCGCAGGCAGCGAGGTAAACCTTGAGCCCCTCATGCTTGCCGCCCGGCGCAGGGTAAGCAGGTGCTGCTTCCCGCTGCGATAAAAAACACCCATGGTACCCTGTATCTTTGACGGCAGGCTGTCAAAGGGCGCCTTCGGCATGCGCATGGAGCCAGCAGGCGGGCCGCAGTGCCCAGATTATAATCTGCCCCATGCTGGCCTTCAACCGCAGCCGTACCGCACCAGGGCTGGGCTACGGGCTACGATCGCCTGCTTGCCGGCAGCTCCGCCCTGTTCTTCGGAGCCGCCTTTGCCGCTCAGGAGCACGATTTTACACCAAAGCGCATGATGCCTGCAACTGTATATTCACCAGGAGGAAAACAATCTGAACGGCGCCGTCCGTGAAAGGAATTTGCCATGATAAAGGATACCCTTAATTTGCCCTTAAGCTCATGCTTACATTTGCCGCCGTGGTGTTCCTACTCTCATAGGTCTTTCCATAATACTATGTGCAGATAAGCACCCCTCTCGTTGGTCGCAGGAGGCGCACGATGTTTTTGAAGCCGGCCTTCAGGGATAACTGCGGCTGGGCGAAAAGGACTGCCGCGCCGTCATAACCTATGTGCAGTGGCCGGGGCAGCAAAGAGCAGCTGGAAAGCCCGCGCCGAGCTGTATCACCCCTTCAAGGGGGCTTCTGCTGCCGGCATAATCGCCATGCTTATACCGGCTGTTCTCACCGTTGCACCGCTCTTGCCTTTAACGGCTGGGAAAAGCACCAGCCTCCCTTACTGACACCCTCTATAATATCCTCTATGCTTTTCATGTCGGCCTCCCTTTGCTGCTGCGTTTCCCCGTGGATGCCAATGCCGTGTTCTACGGTATGCCCAATTCATGCCTCTTTCGGCTATTTTCCTGGCGCGGCAGGCACCGTCACCCCCTATCTGTTTTTATACCCATCCTCCTGTTTATAGCAGAAGCGGCATGCTATATCATCGGCTTCAAAACGCGCCTCCGAGGTGCCGGAAAATATGCAAACACATTATTTCCCCTGCTGATCA
>VOFG01001684.1_pt1 | contig 27338 bp, 37 predicted proteins | sample 5384171 | NCBI WGS metagenome assembly VOFG01 (sample SAMN12384726, study PRJNA508395) | human gut metagenome | isolation source: healthy gut F | host: Homo sapiens | reverse complement strand
GCCAGTATCGCAGAGTGCGGAGGCTGGTGCATGAGTGCTGTAACTACATCGACGGAAACTGTATCGCCCTGGACGATGGGGAGGAATGTGTCTGTGTCCAGTCTATTTCCTACTCCCTGTTGTGCAGGTGGTTTCGGGCGGCGGTATTGCCGCAGGATAATTATTATTACCTGAAACTCAAAGAAAACTATTTTGACGATGATTCCATCGTGCTGCTGGAAAGTATGCAGGATGGTGTGCTATATTCCAACATTCTGCTCAAGCTGTATCTGAAATCGCTGAAACATGGTGGACGGCTTCAACTTGACGAGGACATCCCTTACACGGCGCAGATGATCGCCACCATTACCCGCCAGCAGATCGGCACTGTGGAGAGAGCCTTGCAGATCTTTTTGAAGCTGGGTCTTGTGGAAGTGCTGGACAGCGGCACATTCTACATGAGCAACATCGAACTTTTAATAGGCCAGTCCTCTACCGAGGCCGAGCGAAAGCGGGCTGCAAGGCTTCAAAATAAGGCTCTTTCTGCGCCCCGGACAAGTGGCGGACATTTGTCCGACATTCGTCCACCAGAGATAGAGATAGAGTTAGAGAAAGAGATAGAGATAAAGAGAGAGATAGAGAAGGTACGCCCTGAAACGGGGCACCCTTCCCACACCTATGGCCGTTACCAGAATGTTTTCCTGACGGACGGGGAACTGGCAGACTTGCAGGTCAGCTTTCCTGCTGTATGGGAACAGTACATCGAAAAGCTGTCCGAGTACATGGCTTCTACTGGCAAGCGTTATCAGAGCCATGCAGCGACCATCCGGCGTTGGGCCGGTGAGGACGCTAAAAAACTGTCACCCACCCTCACGCAACCGGGATTACAGCGTAAAGGAGGATGAAACTGTATGATTGAGATTACCGCAGAAATCCGGGCATTCATCGACAAGGCAGCTGCCGGTGTGGAATTGGCTGAGGACGAGTATATAGACCCGTCAGACGGGCTCATCCACTGTAAGAAATGCGGCAGCCAGAGGCAGACCGTTGTGCCATGCTTCGGGAAATCCGGCTACTTTATGCCGCACTGCATCTGCCAGTGCCAGCGGGAGGCTGAGGAGCAGCGCAAGGCTGCTGAAGAACGGCAGCGCCGCATGGAGCGTATCAAACGCCGAAAGGCACAGGGCCTGCAAGACCGCTATCTCTATGACTACACCTTTGCCAACGACAACGGCCAAAACCCATTGATGGACAAGGCCCGCGCCTATGTGGAGAACTGGAAGGAGGCATATAAGAGCAATATCGGGCTTTTGCTATTCGGGGATGTGGGAACCGGCAAGTCTTTTTTCGCCGGTTGTATTGCCAATGCCTTGCTTGACCGGGATGTGCCTGTGCTGATGACGAACTTTCCCACCATTCTGAACCGCCTGACCGGGATGTTCTCCGAGGACAGGGCCGACTTTATCGCCAGCTTTGACGAATACGACCTGCTTATCATTGACGATCTGGGAGTAGAGCGCAGTACAGGATATGCCATGGAGCAGATGTTTTTCGTCATCGACAGCCGCTATCGCAGCCGCAGGCCCATGATTATCACAACAAACTTGAAACTGTCCGAGCTGAAAAACCCGCCTGATCTGGCCCACGCCCGTATCTATGACCGTATTCTGGAACGGTGTGCGCCGATTCTTTTTGACGGGAAGAATTTCCGGGAAGAAAATGCCGGTGTCACCCGACAGGCAGCAAAAGACATTGTAAACAGTAAGCAAGATTGATTTTTTACCGGGCGGCACAGACCCGTTCGGAGAAAGGAGCGCCATGAACAGAGAACCCCGTACTATGCAGGTGGCAGACGCCGCTACTGCGTCCAGAGCGCCGAAAAACACGCCAGCGATGGTAAAGAAAATCGGCAAGACAACCTACAAGGTTCATGTCCATTTCAGCAATACCAGCACAGAAACCATGAGCGATAAAATCAAGCGTATGCTCAAAAATGAAATTCAGCAGATGTGACAGACTGATAAACGAAGCCGCCTTGTGCTAAACTGATAATGGTACGCACCAAAATTTTTGTCAAGGAGGATACGAAAATGCTTTACACAGAAAAAGAAGCATGAAATTGAACGGGTAAAGGAGGTCTTTGCGGAACATCTGCGGCAAAGCCCTGATTTTGAATTGCTCTGGTCGGACAAGGTAGGCTATGTCTGGCTGGCGATTGGCGTCAATCCAGTCTATGTGGATACCGGTATCAGAATCGAATCTGCCGCCGATCTCTGCGGCAAGTGTTTGGATGATGTTGCTACGGATGTTTTATATATGACAGGCAACGATCACGCGCTGGAAGCAGCCGATCCGCTGGAGTTAGCCGAAATCAAGCGGCTCTGGGAGCCATATATCAACCAGCTGCCAGACTATGCGTATCTCTGCAAAGACCTGCTGAACGGAAAAATGTAATCTATCAAACGAGGTGTCAGGAGCCATACGGTGCTTCTGGCACCTTTTTTGTAGATTTTTAAAAAGTCCTGAATTTGATTGGCAAACCGGGGACAGTCTGAAAGTTACAGCCAGAATATGCAGCGACTTGGCCGGGAACTGATGACCACCAGCGAGATCACCACCATGCCCGGGGATAAATGTATCTTGCAGCTTCGGGGGCTCCCGCCCTTCCTGTCCCCGAAGTATGACTTGAAAAAGCACCCGAATTACAAGTACACAGCCGAATTTGATAAAAAGAAAAACGCCTTCCGCTTGGAAAGCCTGTTCCGCCACCGGCCATTGAGACTAAAGCCGGAGGACGAATACACGGTGTACGAAGTGGACGGCTCCGACACGGACGAAGAAGCTGACCTGTTGAATTTCGATGATCTGGACAGCGACGAGTTTATGAGAAACAAAAAACAGGAGAATATTGCCATCAGCCGGAAAGACCTTCTGGAATGGCTGAAACTCTTAAAGGATGAAGAGATTACGGACATTCGGAAAATCTACAAAAACGGTGTAACAGATTCCGTATTTGAAAAGTACCAGAATTATGTGAATAGAAATGCCGGTTAGGAAGGAGAACACAGGATGAAAGCCATACGTTTTATTTTGAAAATCATGTTACTGCCTGTAATAATTGCGCTGACAGTAATAAGACTGTTCGCAGAGTTCCTCGCAGGAATATCAGCAGTTATCTTCCGGAGCATTGCAGGAATTTTTCTTTTGACTGCATTGCTAAGCTATGGTTTTGGGCTGGAAAGTACGGGGGAATGCTTGAAAATGGTTCTGGCTGGATTCCTGTTTTATCTCCTGCCATGTACGATTGAAATTGTGATTGCAGGAATTATACTTTTGGAAGAATATATTCGCTCTTTTACATAGGAATAGGGCAGAAAGGGACACGATTATGAAAAGAGAATTAGTGGAAAGCTACTTCGACTGGAATGAGATCAGACTTGAGGCATATTTGCGGATTGACCCGGAGCTGATCGAACTGGAAGGTGAATGCGAGAAAACGATGGATGAATTGGAGCCATATATCGAGCAGTATGGACATGAGTTCTGGACGCTCATTGACCGTATCGTATCGGCAAGACACGCAGTGGAAGCGTATATCAGCCGGGAAATGTATATCCGTGGATTTCTGGATTATGAACGTCTGGTGTGTGAGACAGAAAGGGATGTATGAGGATGAAAGAGGAATCATTAAAGGAGTTTGTGGATTTTATTATTCAGGAACGGATGCAGAAAGCATTCAGCCAGGTGAAAGCAGGGAAAGAGCCGGATAATGAGGATGATGTGGAACGAAAAGTATGAGGAAGCGGTGGCATTGCTTCCAGAGGAGAAACAACAAGCAGTCCGGGCATACTGCGATGCTATTTTTGACAGCGGTGCAGATGCTGAGCAGTTCTTTTACCGATTAGGGCTGAGGGACGGGATTCGGTTGCATAAGATTGTAAAAAGTATCATCAAGGAAATATCTTAAATGAATTGGGAAATGTTATTAAAATAATTCACGCATACTACCACATACTACCATAACTCGGAAAGCATATGGAATAAGGGATTATTTTGTGATATACTATGCTATAAGTCGTAATTTTTCGAAGTGAAGAATTTCTTTTTTGTTAATCATGCCATACCCTGCTAATGATACTGACAAGTGCTACTGTCATCATTTATTTCGGAGAATCAATCAAAAAAGTATTGTCCGCAAATCTTTTAATCTCTTTCATGCTTTTACAAGGAATGTATATCGGGATTAGATGTTATCTGAAAGTCTTGTTGGAAAAGAGAAATTTTTGATTCCCACAGAAAATAAAAATGATGAAAATGAACAGCGAGAAGCAAACTTGTCGCTCTCCTGCATAAAAGAGAATGTTTCCTTTCTTGTTAGAAGGGAAACATTCTCTTTAGAGATTCTCTCTTAAATTTTTAATTGTTTGATGTATTTGATATGTTTGGAATTAAATCTAACTCTCGTTTCATGATGGCAACAGTCTTACGATAAATAAGGTAAATCAATAACATAATGAGAATTAACACTACAGCACAAGCCCCCATTCCTGCAAGTTCCGGTATGGAAATTCGTCCATCATTGGCATACATAATCATGAAATACAATAAGAACATCATTGTCATACCTACAACGGTCGGCGTATGAAAGACTCGTTTACACTGAACTCTGACTTCCCGGTTCAAGAAGTCGGGAGAAGCACCCAGACGTTTCAAATCGTCAAAAATATAGCGGTTGTTTAGAGCGATAGTCTGGCAACGGGTATAACAGATGACGCAGGCTGTAGTAACACATACAATGAAAATAAAGAGGAAGGTCATTAGGTATACCGCAAAGGTGTTCATAAAATCATTCATATTCAGTGACCGGAATTTTGGCATAAAAGCCCAGTAGGCACGAAAATCGGAAGTGTCAGGTTTAGAAAGGCTGATTTTTGTCAAATCATCCGTATCTCCCCAGTAAACTTCACCCTGTTCATTCGCAGCAATTTTGTTTATGCGGTCATAATATGCAGGATACTCACATTCCGGTCCAAAGGATTTTACAAAAGTGTGGAAAAACTCATCGGCAAATGCGTATACATCTTTACCGTCCGCATTGAAAAAGTGCGCATTTCCCATCCATTCAGAGGAAAGACCTTGAGAAATCTGAGCATAATCCTTATCATCCAGTACATAATAGGGAACCATTCCGGTAAGCATGCTGAAATAAGCCAAGCCTTCATAAGTTACTGAAAGGGTTTTCCGGGTGTCCATATTCGTAAGAATACTGTCAGAACGCTTGGCATACTTTGCTGCATTATCATCTTTATCTGTAATCAGACGGAAAGTTCCGGGAAGAATGTCCAGTGTCTGTCCGGTAAGCGGATTGAACGCTGACTCGGAAACATATTTCGTTTCACATAAAAGCTGTTGGTATTCATAGTGAAAACGATTATCCTCATCTTCAACTTCCTTCTCTCCATCTTGGGCGAGAGTGATGTAAGGAATTTCTTTCCAGTCCTTCAGTACCAGATCATGGCCTGCAGCTATTTCTTCAATCTCGTTTGGAGAAGGAACTGTTTGATCAAGGCGGTAGTCATACATATAATCAAATTCCCAACCAGATACGGAAACAAGCTGTCCGACTCCCAGCATAGGGATATAGAAAATAGCAAAACACGCTCCGGCTATGAGTACAGTGCTGACCAAAAGGTTGTTTACGGTTTGTTTTCCTTGAAATTTCATCATACTGCGGGAAATAATGTTGCGGTAAGGATTCTTTCTATTAGACCGCCATCCGTGAACCACTGTGTGAAGCATTACCAAATAAAGCCCGATAAACACTGGAGCGTAAAGCAGATTAACCGAGACCGAAGGATAGCGATGGAACACACTTATCCAAAATCCAGGTGCAGAATACCCTATGATTGCACCAATGAGGATAAGCAACAGCCCGAGAGGACCGCACCATTTGCCAAGCTGTTTGACAGGCTCGTTTCGATGTTCTTCCTGAATCACATCAATAATGTCAGTACGGGAAAGGTAATAATTGGCAGTGACACAGGCAAATATAATAACCAGAAGCATAAACAGACCGGATATACGCAACGCCGTGTAATCCAAACGAAGTGTCATTTCGGGGCTTTCTACCAAAAGTTGAAAGGAGTTCCAGAGAAGATACATCAGTGGAATACCAGCCAGCATACCTGTCAGAGAAGAAAGACTGCTTAAAGTAAACACCTCTCGAAATATCCCCGGTATCAGTGCCTTTTGGAAGCGCCAAGAGCCATCAAAATCCCAATCTGCCGTGTTTTTTTGCGGAAAAACAGGCTTGCTGCATATATGGTAAATATCACACACCCAAATAATGTGAGTACGAAAATCATGTACATTTGTCTGCGGCTGTCTCCTCCTTCCGGTAAAATGGTGAGTATCGTGGGGGATTTCATCAGCAATGCATACGCCGTGATGATCATTAGCGCAATAAAGTTACAAAAAAGTAGAGTTTTGCCTGTTTATAGTCGGCGTGTCTTAATTTTTGTTCTATATTTTTCATATTCATAGAGATGTCCTCCTTTTTAGTCGTCGCTGCTCATTTCTTTTAACGCATCTAAGAGCTGACTGTGAAATATGGAACGTTCACTATGGTTTTCCAGTTGCTTGTAAATGTGCCCATCTTTCAACAAAATTACCCGGTCACAGAAGGAAGCCGAAAAAGCATCGTGTGTAACCATAAAAATGGTAGCACCCAACTGTGTTCGGGCATCTTCGAATGATTCAATTACGTTCCGGCTGGATTTACTGTCTAAATTTCCGGTAGGTTCATCTGCTAGCAACAGCAGAGGATTATTCATAAGACTTCGTGCAACAGCAGTACGCTGCCGTTCACCTCCGGATACCTCTGCCGGGAATTTGTTCTGGATATGTTCGATGCCGAAAAGTTGAATCAGCTGATCTGCCAGATTTTCGCCGTCTTTATCTACAGTGCCTTTGATGATACGTGGAATTAAAATATTTTCCCGAATAGTAAGACCATCTAAAAGCATGAAGTCTTGGAAGACAAATCCCAGCTTTTCATTGCGGATTTTAGCCAGAGAGGTTTCATCCATGTTTCCTAATTTTTGTCCACCCAGAGTAATCACTCCTCTGTCATAAGGAATGTAACAAGAAATGCAGTTGAGTAGTGTGGTTTTTCCAGAGCCGGAAGGCCCCATGACAGCTACAAATTCTCCCTGGGCTACATGAAGATTTACTCCTTTCAAAACAGGGTATTCTGTTTTGCCGATGTAATAGGATTTTTCCAGATTTTTTACATATAGCATAATGCATTCTCCTTTTCTATCATTGATGTGTAAGTTGTATACAAGAACTATTTACTTGTGCACAATATTTAAAGTTCTGACATTACCTTATCACAAAAGAGAATTGGTAAGTTTTCTGTTGTAAAGTTTGGAAAGTATAGTGTAAAGATTGGAAAAATGAGGAGTGAAATGTAAAGTTTTGTGGCTTCTATGTAAAGTTTAGAAAAGTAAAAAATATTTGCTGGTATTTCGGGATGGCTAATTTTTCAGAAGACTGCTATAATAACAAAGAAATAATGAAGGGAGACATTCTTATGCTTCGTATTGCAATTTGTGATGATGAAACAGAGGCAAGAGATGCTTTGCGGTTTCAATTGGAAAAGATCATAGATGAGAACTCAGAAGAAATTGTGTATGAATTTACATCTGGTGTAAATGCCGAAAAATGGCTTCGGAAATATCCCGGTCAGATTGATCTGCTGTTTCTGGATGTGGAAATGAGCGGGATGAATGGGATGGAAACAGCAGAGAGAATCCGTACCTTTGATGAAAATCTTTTGATTGTATTTGTTACCGGGTATCAGGATTATGTGTTTGACGGGTATCGTGTTGGAGCGTTGGATTATGTAATAAAACCGGTAGGATTACAAAGGCTTCGGGAAGTGTATGACAGGGTAAAGCACATCTTGAAGGAAAGATTACAGGAAACTTTTATAGTAAAAAATAGCGATGGAATATACCGATTCCATTATGAAGAAATTCTCTATTTTTACAGTGATAGAAGGTTAGTAAAGCTGGTAACACTTAGAGGAATTTATCCTTTTTATGAGAAATTAGATGCGTTGGAAAAAAAATGGGGAGATCTTTTGTGCGGATTCATCAGAGATATCTGGTGAATGGGAAAAAAGTAACACATATAGGTCGCACTTCTCTGGATATTTTAGGACAGAATAGGGAAATGCAGAATTTGCCAATTAGCCGGGCACTAAAAGAAACAGCTACTACAAAATTAGCAAGAATTATGCTGATAGGATAGTAATATGAGGAGACTGAGTAATTATGGTAATTGAAATGGCTATCAGTAGTATGCCTTTCCTTATATTTGGATTGATTTGTATTATTATAAGTGGAAGTTCACTGTATTTTACAGTAGGAAAACTAATAGAAATCAAAAAAAGTTTGTGGTCGAGAATACTGCTTTGGATTGCATGTACCGTTGCACTTAACATGATTATTTTCCTTTCTGACTGGGCAAATTTACCTCCTTCATTTGTATTTTTTTTGGTAACAATATTTGTGTGTTGTGAGGGAAGTGGACTGAAAAAACTTGCGATAGGCACTATGATCGCAAGTGCAGTATTTTCATTCAGCGCCCTGTTGGATGACTTTTCTACAATGGAGCTCTTAAAATATAAACCTATGTTCCGAGCTTTTTTTGCGTTGGTATTGTATTGGACAGTACGGTTATTTCGCCCAGAACGGGACAGCGAGCTTACTCCAGGAATGTGGAAATTGTTGTTACTTTTGAATCTTACGCCGATAGGAATTGTTCTGACGCTTGTGTTGGGAACAACAGAAACCCAACGGTTTCTTGCAGAAGAAATCGGGCAGAACAATTACCTGACGGTAGCCCAAAATGCTCAGGAAAAGCAATATATAGTATTACTTTTACTGGCATTGTTTTCTTTTGTCGGTCTTTTATGGACAACAGTGGTTCTGTCACGTCAGCGTAAGCTTGAGCAACAGAGCATGTATGCAGAAATGAATCAAAGATATTACGAATCAATGGAACAACAGCATTTTGAAATTCGGCGTATGCGTCACGATATGGTAAATCACCTTCAGACGTTGTCTGTGCTGCCGGAAAAGGAAAAAGAGGAGTATATACAGAATCTTTTGGACAATACAGTAAATATCCGAAATTCGCACTACTGTGGAGATTCTACAATAAATGCAGTGCTTACGGTAAAGGCAGCTGCAATGGAGGAGCTTGAGATTGAGTTTTCTTATAAGTTGGATATTCCCACAGAACTAGCACTGAATAAAATGGATATTTGTGCATTGTTTGCCAATACTTTGGATAATGCGATAGAAGCTTGTAAACATCTTCCTGAAGAAAAACGGATGATCGCACTAGAAAGTCGTATGCAAAAAGGGATGTTTGTACTTTCTGTGAAAAATCCGGTGTCAGAAGATGCCATGCTGATACAGGATGAAAAACAAAAAGGTGTGTTTCTTACTACGAAATCTGATTATAAAAATCATGGAATCGGACTGAAGAGTATAGAAGATGTGGTACGACGAAATGATGGTAAGATGGAAATTCATGTTCAGGAGAGAATATTTGAAGTGTTTCTATTTGTTTATATATAGTTGATGGGATATGTTGCAGTAACGAATTTGAGAGACTGTAACACATCCCATTTTCTTTTTTAATAAGGTTCTAATGAATCATCCGCATCTATCCACATATGTAAATTACCATCAAGAAATAGTCTTGCATATTCTAATGGCTCATCTACAGCTAGCGAGGTTAATGCACACTCTGATCCGGGTGTGGTTTTTAAATCTTTCTCAGCTTCCCAACAATCAATGCGAAGCATATATCCGGCGCTAGTATAAACATCAATACTATTATGATAGATGTTGTATTCTGCATATATTGTTCTCATCGTATCTCATCTCCATATTTTTAATAATCAGTTACAGAATTAAATATCGGAAACATTTCAATCAGTTCACCATGTCGATATTGTTATATGTTATACTGTGTTATGAGAGTTTCTTTCCCTTACTCTTTCCCATATTAAGGTTCGTGAAAAGCAATGGGATGGTATAACACAAGGGAAAGAGTAAGGAAAGTTCACTTGCTACAAACTTAGTGTTTTCAATGGTTTGTGAGGAATTTGATAAGCAAATATAATAATTATTAAATTTCTTAAAATAAGTGAAATATCAATTCCGGTTTTGTGAAAAAAGAATAGTGAGTAACCCAAAGGGCATCAACCGTAAAAAGTTGGTGTCTTTTGTTTTGCATACCCAAATGGGAGCTGGCGGAAATCTGGTCGGTGCCTGTGCTTTTGTATCTGAAAAAATACAATATAATTTTCAAAACAGGTCAACTTTTACCCTTCCCAGTCCTGTATTAGTAGAAGGATTAAAAATGCAAGAAAAAATCATGTTGTGATTTGGTAAAGCTATTTGAAGTTTACATACAGTGGCATTTACAGGAGGTTTTACTAAATTACTGTGCTTTTTAGAACAGAAACGGAAGAAAGAATAATAAAAATGTTAGAAAATCTCATTTTTATTTTGCATCGGATAAAGTCACTTGAATTTAGTATGTGAGGGCATTTTTAGAACCTTCTGCGTACCTTGACAATTTTATGAGTTTCCTGACTGGTGAACAGACTTACGCCATGACGTTTCTAATGGAAATTGAGCGAAGAAATAATGACACTCCCGGAGATGGGCGGGCTGCTCAGAGCCTTAGAGCAGTTGCCTGCGTGCAGGCAGAGGTGGTTTGCAAGAGCCACAGCTAGTCAGGGTAAAAAACAAATCCGGAAGAATTTTTTAAATAAAGGCGTAAGTCTGAAAGAAAGAGGTGATGAAAGTGAGATATCTGAAAGTGGAAGAGATGCAGCTGATTTACTGGTTTGGCTGTCCAAATCTGAAGAACACAAAGGAAAGGCTGCGGTCTGTTGCGTTGCTTGCGACAAACAACTGTATGAAGAGAAGAATCATCAGGTTATGCAATAAGTTGGAAAGAAGAGGTTTGTCAGAACAGTATTCGGTGATATATTTCCATATCTGCGAATTGTTTTCGCCTGATGATGGAACCAGACCGCCGGGAACCAGTGCATTGATGGTGCCGAATGATGATTGTATGGCAGCATAGCTGCAGAAAGGACAAAAACTATGAATAAAGTTATTTTAATGGGCAGACTGACAAAAAATCCGGAGATCAAATATGCCGGCAAAGACAATGATATGGCAGTGGCAAGATATACGCTGGCTGTGAACCGTAGATATAAGCGTGATGGGGAACAGGAGGCAGATTTTATTTCTTGTGTTACATTTGGTAAGAGTGCTGAATTTGCACAGAAATATCTTCGGAAAGGGATGCGTATCGTGATTGGTGGTCGTATCAGCACCGGAAACTATAAGGATAAGGATGGGAAAACGGTTTATACAACCGATGTCATTGTGGAGGAACATGAATTTGCACAGAATAAGGAAAGCAATCCTTCTTCGGAGAGGGAAAAAGAAACCGGAACCAATCCGGATGAATTTATGAATGTGCGGGATGATGATGAAATCCCTTTTCAGTAAGTGCTATTAGGAAAGAGATTGCCCGGTGCAGTCTCTTTTCTACCAACAGACGGATGATAAGGGATGATAAGCAGATATATTTCATGCAAAATTGGTATTCAACCTAACAAAATCGTGATATAATGAAACTATGTTTGAAGCAGATCAGGAGGTAATGTATGGGTGTAAGCTATAACAGACTGTGGAAATTACTGATTGATAAAAATATGAAACGGATCGAAATGCAGAATCTGACCGGTATTAGCGGAAATATTCTTGCCCGGATGGGAAAAAATCAGTATGTTTCCATGGAAACAGTAGAGAAAATTTGTAAGAAGCTGGGATGTTCCATTGATGAGATGATGGAATTTACCGATGATGAAGTATAGGAGGTTGCAGCAATGACAGATGCACAGCAAAGGGCAGCTGCAAAAATATTTGCAAAAAACTGGAAAGATCGGGGATATGAAAAAGGAGACAGCCAGATATTTTGGGTGGAATTATTGACAACAGTATTTGGTGTTACGGATATTTCCCAGTTTATTTCTTTTGAAGATCAGGTTCATCTTGATCATACCAGTTTTATAGATGGATACATAGAAAAAACGCATGTCATGATTGAACAGAAAAGTATCAACAAGAGCCTGACGGCTGCAATTAAGCAGTCTGATGGCTCCATGCTGACACCGTTTGAGCAGGCGAAGAGATATTCATCAGAATTACCGTATTCGAAACGTCCGAGATGGATTGTGACCAGCAATTTTAAGTCTTTTTACATTTATGATATGGAAAAACCGGGCGGTGATCCGGAAATTATTTTGTTAGAAGAACTGGAAAGGGAGTATTATCGGCTTCAATTTCTGGTGGAAGAAGGGAATACTAACCTTCAGAGAGAAATGGAAGTTTCCATTGCTGCGGGTGATATTGTCGGGCTGCTCTATGATGCACTGGCAAAACAATATGTAGACCCGACAACAGAACGGGCAATGAAAAGCCTGAATATCCTATGTGTCAGATTTGTATTCTGTCTGTATGCGGAGGATGCAGGTATTTTTGGTAGACATGGTATGTTTCATGATTATCTGGAAGAATTTGATGCAAAGCATATGAGAAAGGCCGTTATCGAATTGTTTCAGGTGCTTGACACAAAACCGAAAGACAGAGACCTCTATCTGGAAGAATCTCTTTCTGCGTTTCCATATGTAAACGGCGGCTTATTTGCAAATGAAAATATTGAGATTCCTCAGTTTACAGAAGAAATCCGTCAGTTGCTGCTTGAAAAAGCATCCGCAGATTTTAATTGGTCAGAAATCAGTCCGACTATTTTCGGAGCTGTATTTGAAAGCACATTGAATCCGGAAACCAGACGATCCGGCGGGATGCATTATACAAGTATTGAAAATATTCATAAAGTGATTGATCCGCTGTTTCTGGATGACCTGAAAAATGAACTGGAAGAGATCAGGCAAATACCCGTCCAGCGCACAAAAGAGAAAAAACTGAAAGAATTTCAGAAAAAACTGGCAGGGCTGCGGTGGCTGGATCCGGCATCAGGAAGTGGAAATTTCCTTACAGAAACGTATATCAGTATCCGGCGATTGGAAAATGTAGTTATAAAAGAATTGCAGGGTGGTCAGATTACTTTTGGCTTTGATGGTTCATCGCCCATTCAGGTATCCATTGACCAGTTCTATGGTATTGAAATCAATGACTTTGCAGTTACGGTAGCAAAGACGGCACTGTGGATTGCAGAATCCCAGATGATGAAAGAAACAGAAGATATTGTTCATATGAATTTGGATTTTCTTCCGTTGACAACAAATGCCTTTATTGTGGAAGGTAATGCTTTGCAGTTGGATTGGGAGGATGTTGTTCCAAAAATCAATTGTCGTACATTATGGGAAATCCACCGTTTATTGGATATTCCTTGCAGAGTAAAGAACAGAAAAATGATATTCTGTCTATTTATATGGATGAAAAAGGAAAGCCATATAAGACTGCCGGTAAAATTGATTATGTTGCAGGATGGTATTTTAAAGCATCAAAATTTATGCAGGGAACAGCAATACGAACTGCATTTGTATCTACCAATTCTATTACACAAGGAGAACAGGTTGCTGGCGTTTGGAAGCCTTTATATGAAAGATTTGGTATTCACATTGACTTTGCCCATAGGACGTTTCGTTGGGATAGTGAGGCGAGCTTAAAAGCTCATGTACATTGTGTAATAGTTGGATTTAGTGTTGCACAAAATCTTAAAAAAAGAAAATTGTATGTAGATGGACGATTCAAAGAAGTTGATAATATTAATGCGTATTTGATAAGTGCGCCAAATGTGTTTATTGAAACTCGTACGAAACCACTTTGTAACGTATATAAAATGACTTCTGGTAATCGACCAGCTGATGGTGGACATTTGATTATTGAGGAAAATGAATATCAGGATTTTTTAGATAATGAGCCAAAAGCGATACCTTATATTAAACGCCTTAGTGGTGCAACCGAATTTATTAATAATAAAAAGCGATGGTGTTTATGGCTTGTAGGTGTTTCACCGGCAGAATTAAGAAAAATGCCGAAAGTAATGGAACGAATTGAATTATGTAAAGCAGACAGATTGACTGGAGCCGATGATAGAAAGAAATTAGCCGAAACTCCTGCTCTATTTAGAGAGACAAAAAATCCAGATACTGCGATAGTTGTGCCGAGACATTCGTCTGAAAATAGAAGATATATCCCATTTGGATTTATAGGTAAGGATATGATTTTGACTGACGCAGCTATGTGTATACCAGAAGCGGGAGTGTACGAGTTTGGCGTATTGGAATCTAATATTCATATGGCATGGGTACGTGCTGTCTGTGGCCGTATAAAAGTGATTATCGTTATTCAAAGGATATTGTTTATAACAATTTTCCGTGGCCAACACCAACTGAACAGCAGAAGCAGAAAATAGAACAAACTGCACAGTCAGTCCTTGATGCCAGGTCATTGTATCCGGATTGTAGTCTTGCAGATCTATATGATGAATTGACCATGCCTCCGGAACTGCGGAAAGCACATCATCAGAATGATATAGCAGTGATGCAGGCATACGGATTTACAAAAGGCAGTGAAGCATATAAAAGTGAAGCGGCCTGTGTGGCGGAGCTTATGAAAAGATATGAGCAATTATGTACACAACAGCAAAATAAGAAGGAGCAATTAATTTGAGAAATAAAAAAGCTGAAAAACCAGAATTCCTTAAAATTGTATATTTTGATGAAGACGCTGCACAGGATTACGTTGATGTTACTAATGGGGGACGCCTTGATTGGACGACAGAAGAAAACAAACAAAAGGTAGCCAAAATAGTAGCAGAGATTGAAGCTCAGGCAAAGAGTGGTTTTAACATTTTGAATTATATTAAGGCAACATTTCAGGGAAAGGTAGATGCAAGTGCGGCGGCAGATTTGACAAGTGCTTTTGATAAAACCATAAAAAATACTTTGTTAACAGATTATATACAAGCAGCATATGAAGATAGTCATGTGAAAAAATTCGAAAATAGTGGGGTCTATGCTCCTGAAAATTCAGTGACATTGTATAAAATGGTCAGTTCATATATGACAATCGTGCCTAAAGAAGAAATGCCGATAGATATGGAAAAGCTGAATGAGGCGATATTGGGTGAACGTGGTTACTATGAAATGCTTTTGAAAACTGAAAAAGATAAAAAGAGTGTATTGAGATTTAATCTTAAAGCATTCAAGAATAATTATAATCTTGTCGATTTAAGTAAAATGAAATTGACATATTATGGGATCAAAGTAGGAACCTGTAGCGAGGATAATCTGTCGATTGACAAAGAATTTAATTTTAAACCGGAAGAAGAAAAAATTACAGCAGAAGATATTGTGAATGACAACGAATCTGTATCTAATGAAGAAGAATCGGTATCTAATGGAAAAGATGAATTAAACGTTTATGATATAGTATTGGCAGGTGTGGTACGTGAAAAAGATTGAAATATTTGTAGGATCAGATTCGGCTTTTGAAAAGATTATTCCACAGAATGCAAGAAATCTTACAGAGTTAGCAACTCAACTGGATGATGATAATAAAAAGATGGAAATGAATGTTATTATTCCAGGTCAGCCCAAGCCAAAAACTCAGAAAAAGCGGAAACCCATTGTTCGAAATCTGGTAATTCATGCTGATGAATATTGCAGTGTCCAAGAGCATGTGATTATAAATTTTATTAATTTTATTTCAAGAGTATCAGTAACAAATATGTATATACAGAACCCGCCAGAAAATATTCGAGAGCAGTTATACCGTGTATTTGATAAGAGCATTATTCACGAAGAACATCAACATTATTTAGAAGTTTCAAAAAATATGTTGCGGACATTTAACAGCCAATATGGGAAAAGAGTAATCGGGCAGGAGAAGGCAAAAAGTAAATTACTGCAGGCGATATATCCTTTAATGGATGGCAAACAAAAAAAGCCGGTTGTTATTTTGTTATATGGAGATTCAGGATTAGGGAAAACGGAGTCGGCACAATATTTAGCAGATCTAATGGGCGGTAAGTTATTAAGAAAGCAGTTTTCTATGTATCAGAATAATGAGTCAGCAAATTATATTTTCGGTGGAAGATATAATGAGAAAAGTTTTGCTCAAGACCTTTTAGCCAGAGATTCAAATGTGCTTTTGTTTGATGAGTTTGACAAGGCTTTATCTGTATTTCACAGTGCATTTTATCAATTATTTGATGAAGGTATTTACGAGGATCATAATTATAAAGTTACAGTAGATAAAGCAATTATTGTATGCACATCAAATTACAAAACAGTTGATGAAGTAAAAGAAAATTTGGGATTGCCAATTTATAACCGTTTTGATTCGATCATTAAATTTGATGAATTGTCAAATGAGGCAAAGAAAAAAAATTGCAGAATTGGAAATAGAAAGGTTGAAAACAGATTTTAATATTGAGGATAATAAACTGTTTGAGAAATTGAAAGAAGCTGCTATTACTGCATCAAATGCCAGAGAAATAAAACATTTGGTTAAGGATACATTTTCTCTGTTAGCAATTAGGAAGATTTGTAGTGATGCAGAAGAATAAAACTCTTAGCGAAGCTGAGAGCGCACTTCTATACAGGCAATTCCATCTGCCTGTATCGTGCGACCTGCGGTGCCATTCCCGGTTTTGAGAAATCTCAATCCGGGAAATACAGCGAAATCAGAGATTTCGGACAAGGGGAGTTTCCCCTTGCGGCACAGGTGCCTATCCCCAATAAAGAGTTTGTGACTGAATATTTCAGATACAGACATATAAAGTGATAGAAAGCGTGAAATATAAATTTGAAGGGTGACTATATATGAAGTATTTATATTTGCATGGACTAGGGCAAAAACCAGACAGTTGGAATAGAGTAATAAAAGAAACGAAAGTATCGAAAAGCAGTTGCAGTTTGAGTTTATCAGAGATGTTAGAAGGGAAATCTATTACATATAAGGAATTATATTTATCATTCTCATCAGAATGCGACAAGGAGAACGAAGAAATTGTCTTATGTGGGCTTTCTCTAGGAGCTGTTTTGACACTTAATTATGCGATAGACCATCCAGATAAAGTAAAGGCACTCGTATTAATTGCAGCACAATATAAAATGCCAAAAAAATTATTGAAAGTTCAGAACATGTTGTTTCATCTTATGCCAAATTCGGCATTCAATAAAATGGGCTTCAAAAAAGCAGATGTTATTAGCCTATGTGGTACGATGGCTGAATTAGATTTCAGTGACTCACTTTATAAGGTGTCTTGTCCGGTATTAATTGTTTGTGGAGAGAAGGACAAAGCAAACAAAAAAACTTCAAAAGAACTTTGCCATTATTTGAACAATTCCGACTTCTATGAACTTATGAAAACAGGTCATGAAGCAAACATAGAAGCTCCGGAAGAGTTGGCAATCGTGTTGCAAAGATTTTATGATAGTATCAATTAGCTTCCCGTTTATCTGGAAGTCACAGAGAGCGAAAAATTGAAATATGTAAAGGAGAAACACTATGGGAATATTTGGAAAAAGCAAAAAAGAACGAGAAAAAGAATATATGAATAAATTAGATGTTAAATCATGCTTAAAAGAGAATTTTGAACTTATCATTGATGATGTGTTTACAATTATTGGAGTAGGAACTGTAGCCACAGGATATATATTAACTGGAATGTGCAGAGTAGGGGAAGATGTGAGTATTTATGTAGCAAATGGCGATGTCTTAAAAACTACAATTACTACTGTTGATGCACATACAAAAGAACGAAAATCAAATGATTGCGGATATAAAACAGAGCATGTTGGCCTTGGGTTACGAGGAATTTCCAAAGGAACAATTAGAAAAAGGTGATAAAATAATTGTAAAGAATGCGAACATGTATGGAATGTAATTACGAACCTCAAGTTTGCAGAATCAAGAAAATCGGAACTGATAAAGGAGAATAATCATATGCAAGATATAAAAAATGAAGAATATGTTACATGCCCTCGCTGCGAGAAAGAAGTCTATAAGGATGCAATAACTTGTCTGTTTTGTAACCTTGGTATTATGGCATGGCTTGAAGGAGAGATTAATGAGAATGGAGAGCCCGTGAAAAAGAGTTCTAAGCAAAAATTTTATTGACCAAGAAATTGAGGAGGATTCATAATGAGTGAGAAAACAGAGATTACTTTCATGCAGACAAGATTAATTCGGCTTGCTTCAGAAGAGTGGCATTTACCTGTTGAACAGATTATCCACTTGTTTAAAGAAGCCGATGTTCTTGGATATATAGAAAAATGCTATGGGATTTTTCATTGTGAGGGTGATGAAGCTGTGCTTGAAGACATTACAGAATTTCTGGAAGGAAAGGGGATAAAGATTAGTGCTTGAGTTAAAAGATAGATTTGTTCTCTATCATGGAAGTTATTGTGAAGTAAAAGAGCCAGATCTTGCCAAATGTGCAAAGAGAAAAGATTTTGGGCAGGGATTCTATTTAACTAAATCCAAGGAGCAGGCAGAAAGTTTTCTGAGAACCTCAATAGCCAAAGCAATCGCAACCGGAACAATTGAAGAAGGACAGAAGTTTGGATATATTTCAACTTTTGAATTCAACCTTTCAGGAAATCTTGAAACGCATATTTTTGAAAATGCAGATGTAGACTGGTTACATTGCATTGCCGCTCATCGAAAGAAAAAAATGTTTATCGAAGTTGAACGTGAAATGGCGAGGTATGATATCATTGCAGGAAAGATTGCGGATGATGCAACAAACGCTACCCTTACTGCTTACCTTGCCGGGGCTTTCGGGACAGCAGGCGATAAGGAGGCAGACGATTTCTGCATCAGACAGTTGTTGCCCAATAAACTAAAAGATCAATATTGCTTCAAAACAGAAGCTGCAATTAAGTGTCTGAAATTTGTGAAAGGTGAGAAGATATGGCTGAAGTAACAATTCCAAAGGAAAAAATGAATTATACAATCGACCTTCTTATCACTATGGTGACAGATGAGATTGCAGAAGAAACGGGCAAGGACAGAAAAGAGATATTGACAGATTTTCTGTGTTCAAAGACAGGAAAAGCACTGTATGATGAGAAAACAAAGCTGTGGTGCAATGGTCCAGCATATATTGCTGAATTGTATAGGGAAGAGTTAAAGAAATCCGGATATCAGATTTGAGATGAATGCATATCCGGATGGAGTTGAAAACTTCCGCTATTATATCGTTGTGACAACTAAATATTTCAAAAGTTACTGAGGTCAGCATTTCCTAATTATGGAACAATGACCTCAGTTTTTTTATACCCAGGAATCGGCATTTATGAATGAACCGGTTCTTTTTATTTACAGAAAAGAAGGAGGACGACAGAGTGAGCAGAGCAAAAAATTCGAAATACGAATCCATGTCGCTGGAGGAACTGAAAGCCAACGTGGAAAAGAGCAGACAGGAATTGGAGGCGGCAATCCACAATAAAAATCTTCTGGAGCAGAGGAAAAAACTGGTGGAACGCAGAGAACGTTCCCACCGGCTGATTGTCAAAGGGGCAGAGTTTGAGAAAGCGTTTCCATTGTCAAGGGATCTGGAACAGGAAGAATTTCAGGAGGTAATGAACCAGATGCGTAACAGCAGTTACAACAAGAGTGTTGTGCGGCAGAATTATATAGCTGCTTCACAAAAAGACAGACAAGAGATTGCCGAAGCAGTTAAAAAAACAGAGAAGGGAGATGACAGCTAATGGCATTGTATCATTTTTCAGTAAGACATGTATCCAGAGGGAAAGGACAGATGGTGGTCGCTTCCGCAGCCTATATTTCCGGGCAGAGGATTTTTGACAGTTATTACAACAAGATACACGATTATACAAGCAAGTCGGGTGTGATATTTACAGAAATCCTGACACCGGAGTATGTGCCGGAGCGTCTGAACGACAGGGAAACCCTCTGGAACGAGGTGGAGCATGTGGAAAGGAACAACAAGGCGCAGCTTGCCTATTCGTTTGACATTGCCCTGCAGAATGAACTGACACTTGAGGAAAATATCAGATTGGCGAAAGAGTTCTGCCAGGAGCAGTTTGTGGCACGTGGCATGATCGTAGATCTGGCAGTCCATGAGGGAAAATCGGACAATGAAGAAGAACCGGATAATCCACATTTCCATGTGCTTGTCCCAATCCGTCCTTTTACAGAGGAAGGAATCTGGGGCAATAAGCAGAGGCGGGAATATATTCTTGATGAGGATGGAAACCGGGTGAAGGATGCTAAAGGAAAGGAGATGTTCAATGCTGTTTCCACTACCGGTTGGAATGATCCGGAGCTTTTAAAGGAGTGGCGGAGAGCATGGACAGAGAAAGTAAATGGGAAATTTCGAGAGTGCCACATGGCAGCCAGAATCGACCACCGTTCCTACAAAGAACAGGGGATTGACCTGATCCCGACTATCCACGAGGGATATGAAGTCCGGGCAATGGAGAAAAAGGGAATCAAAACGGTGATTGGAGAATTGAACCGGGCAATCCGGCAGTTCAACCAGATGTTCATTTCCCTGAAAGAATCCATTCAGTGGATGAAGACTGCTTATGAAGAAATGAAAGCCGAGCTGGATCGCAGGCAGAACCCGACACTCCTGGAAAGCCTGCAGGACTATTATGACAAAAAGACACAGGGAAGAACGCCACTTCCTAATTTCTATGCGGAGATGAAACGAAGAGGGAAGAATCTCTCAAATCTACAGGAATTTTCAAAATCCATCAATTATCTTCAGACACATCAGATAGAGACGATGAATGACTTGCAGGAACGGATTGAGGAATTGAACGGTGTTGTTTCCGTCAGCAAAAAGAAATTTCAGAAAAGCGGAAACAGTTAAAGGAACTGGAGAATCTGGAAAAAATGGCAGAGGTAATCAAGACGAACCAGCCATTGATTGATGAGTATAATCATTTTTTTTCCAGAAAAAACGGGAGAAATATTATCAGCAGCACAAAAAAGAAATCAATTATTACCGTAAATGTGAACGGGAACTAAAACAGCATCTGGATCAAAATGGGAAAGTCCCAACTGCCAGATGGAAACGGGAGAAAGAAGAACTCCAGGCGGTGATCGAAGAGCTGAAAGCAGATAATCAGCCGTATCAGGAGGAACTTGCATTTGTAAAAAAGGTACAGAGTTGTGCGGATATTGCCAGACGTGACCGGGAAATGGCAGAAGCAGATACTTCCGGGCGTTCAGAAGAAAAAATGGAGGAGCAGAAACCAGAAAAGAAGACTTCCCTCTTGAGAAAACTGGATGAAAAGAAGAAAGAATGTGCAGAGCGTGATGCAAAACAACAGGCAGTGAAGAAAAAACGGAACTATGAGATGAGTTTATAACAGTCTGTCAGCAGGACAGACAGGAAAGGATGAGGAAAATGCAGTATACGGAAGAACAGATTATAAGAGCAAACCAGACAGATCTTGTATCTTTTCTGAACGCACAGGGAGAACAACTAGGGAAGAGCGGAAAGGAATACCGTTGGAAAAAGCATGACAGTGTAACAGTGTCTGGAAATAGGTGGTACAGGCACAGTCAGGGGAGGGGTGGCTATCCGGTGGATTTTGTGATGGAATTTTACAATGCTACGTTTCCGGAAGCTGTCAAGATGCTGACCGGGGAGGAAGGCGAAGGCAGGAACAGTGCCTGCCCCGCCCCGTCCCCTGACTTCCGGTTGCCAGAGAAAGAGGAAAATAATGATAGAATCATCAGATATCTGACAGAAAACAGAGGGATTGAAAAAAATCTGGTGGAGAAATGGATCAGCAGTGGGGATATTTATGAAGAAAAGAAGCACCATAATGTGGTGTTTGTCGGCAGAGATGCAGATGGTATTCCAAGATATGCCCATTGCAGGGGGACAGGTGAGATAAAATACCGGGGAGATGTGGCTGAATCTGATAAATCTTGCGGATTCAGTCACAGAGGAACGGATAATCAGTTGTTTGTGTTTGAGGCAGCCATTGATCTGCTTTCTTTTATCCAGTTGTTTCCCAAAGACTGGAAGAAGCGGAGCTACCTGAGTTTAGGTGGCATCTCCGGTGTGGCACTGATGGCTTTTCTTTCTGAACGCCCTCAGATTACTTCTGTATTTTTGTGCCTGGATAATGACCAGCCAGGGAATGAAGCCTGTGAGAAACTGGCAGAAGAAATCCCGGACGGATACAGTATCATCCGTCTGAAACCGTCCCGAAAGGACTGGAATGAAATCCTCTGCGATAAAAGTGCGGACAGGAAGAAAGCAATCATTGAAACAGTTACAATGAAAGCACCGGAAGAACTGGTGCCGATGCTGTGCTATGAAGATATTGAGCAGACCAGTGTAGAATGGCTGTGGTTTCCCTATCTGCCATTTGGAAAACTGACAATTATCCAGGGCAATCCGGGAGAGGGAAAAACTTATTTTGCCATGATGCTGACCGCAGCCTGTACGAACCGGAAGACTTTCCCGAATATGGAAGAGATTGAACCATTCAATGTAATATACCAGACTGCAGAAGACGGTATGGGAGACACAATCAAGCCGAGACTGGTAGAAGCCGGTGCTGATCTGAGCCGGGTTATGGTCATTGATGATACAGAAGAAGCACTGACATTATCCGATGACCGTATCGAAAAGGCAATCCGTCAGAATCAGGTCAGACTTTTAATCATTGATCCGGTACAGGCATTTATCGGTGCCGACGTGGATATGAACCGGGCAAATGAAGTGCGTCCGGTATTTCGAAAACTGGGAATGATTGCTGAAAAGACCGGCTGTGCGATTGTGTTGATTGGACATCTGAATAAATCTTCGGGTACGCAGAGTACTTACCGGGGACTTGGCTCTATTGATATCATGGCGGCAGTGAGAAGCCTGCTTTTCATCGGAAAAGTAAAGAAAGACCCGACAACAAGAGTGCTGATTCATGAGAAAAGTTCTCTTGCACCTCCGGGTGAGACGATGGCATTTAAACTTGGAGATGAAGAAGGTTTCCGATGGGTGGGAGCTTATGAGATTTCTGCCGATGATCTTCTGGATGGAAAGGAAGGAAAGCCGACAGAAACAAAGCTGCAACGAGGAACGAAACTGATCTATGAACTGCTTGCGGACGGAAATGCAGTCACAATTCGGGAATTGGATGAAAAGGCAAAATCACAGGGAATCTCCCAGAGAACCATGCGTGAAGCCAGAAGCCGAATGAAAGAAGAACTGGATTATCAGATGAATGAAAAACAGGAAAATACCATTCGATTAAAAAAATAAAAGAGAATGGGTGACGGCAGGATTTTGGAGTGGACGGCAGGCTTTATAGATACCCTATTTGCCGCCTGCCGTCTGCCAGTGCAAGGCAATCGAACGAAAATAGTAGGTATCCATACGAAAATAAAAAAATGCAACCAACAGTCTGGGCAGTTAATCTGAAAATGGATTAGCTGCTCTTTTTTTGCAAAAAATGGAGATTTTACAATGGCAGCGAAGAAGAAAATCATCAATATCAGAGTATATTTTGACGGTGATCAGGACGCAAAAGAAGTATTTGCCGAAGTGATCGCACAGAAAATACGTGACACGAAAACAAAAGATAAACTTGCAATAATGAAAGATAGGCAGTATAATGATTATGAGTTCAGTAATCTGAAATCTGCGTAGGATGTGCAACGTAACGGAGGTATCAGATGAACAACAGATATATGAGTAACAATACAGACAGAAATGCAACATGGAGAGTTGGCGTATATTGCCGACTTTCCAAAGATGACGAACTGACCGGAGAGAGTGCCAGCATCTCCAACCAAAGGGACATTCTGGTGAATTACTGTCAGTCACAGGGCTGGCAGGTGGTGGATGTGTTTCAAGACGATGGTTATACAGGACTGAACACAGACCGACCGGACTTACAGAGACTTCTCAAAGCCTGTGAAAAAGGACTGGTGAATCTTGTAATCACCAAAGATCAGAGCCGACTGGGACGAAACCATGTACAGACAGGATTTCTGATGGAAGAGTTTTTTCCGAAGCATGGAGTAAGGTATATCGCATTATACGACAATGTGGATACCTTTGACGGGGGACAATGAGATTGCTCCGTTTAAGAATGTACTGAATGAGATGTATTCCAGAGACATTTCCAAGAAAGTCCATGCGTCCTATCACCTGCAGGCAACCAAGGGCAAGTTTACAGGCGTTGTTCCACCACTGGGATATCAGAAAGACCCGGAGGAAAAGGGACATCTCCTGATTGACGATGAGACAGCACCGATTGTCCGGAAAATCTTCCAGTGGGCGGTGGATGGTCATGGGATTAACTTCATATCCAGAGAACTGGAACGCCAGCAGATTCCCTGCCCGTCATGGTGGCACCGGAAACGGGGACTCCGTACCTATTACACAAAATGGGAAAAGAAAGACCCTGAAAATGGGAAATATGTATGGGATGAATCCTATCTGAAATCCCTGCTGATGAATCCCGTTTACTGTGGTGACATGGCTTCCCAGAAGAGGTACTACCGTTTCAAGATTGGCAATCAGGGAGATAAAGCTCCGGAGGACTGGATCACAGTCAGGGATACCCACGAAGCAATCATTCCGCAGGATGTATTTGATCTGGTACAGGCAAAGATGAAAGGCAGGAAACGCCAGACAGAACAGGGAGAATACAGCATGTTTGCCGGATTACTCCGCTGTGCAGAGTGTGGCGGTGCGTTGACGTTGAAGAAGACGCACACCAAAGACCAGCATGAAGTTTATACCTGTTCCACTTATATCCATAAGGGGAAAGCACACTGCACTCAGCACCGAGTGGACGCTGATGATCTGTATGATGCAGTCCTTACCAGAATCCAGGAATGTGCAAAAGCAGTCACCGGAGAGGGAACAGAACTGGAAGACAGGGTAAAAGAGTTGTGTGAGGAAGATACGCAGGGACACAGAGACAGTCTGGAGAAGCTGGTATCAAAGCAGAAAGACCGTCTGGAGACGTTAGACCGGCTGATTGCAAAACTGTATGACGACCTCATCAATGACAAGATTACAGAATCTGTTTTTGATAAGATGTTGGAGAAGACGCAGAAAGAGCAGTCGGACATCAAAAAGGAACTTTCCCAGAATGAGAGTGTGCTGAACACAGAAGAAAAACTGGACGCACAGTCCCAACAGTGGATTGACGATATCAGCGAGTATGCGGATATCAAAGAACTGGATGCCAATCTTCTGAACCGGCTGATCAGTAAAATCATTATCTCAGAACCGCAGGAGAAAGACGGAAAAGAAAATTACCGCCGTACTCCTGAAACGGTTACAATGGAAATTCATTTCAATTTAAAACCAATACCGGAGCTTGGAACCATCGAAAGAGGTTCCGGCTCCCATAAATAAGAAAAATCTATCAAAATTTAATCTATTTTAATCTTTTCAAGGCTCATTTCGAGCCAATATTTTCTCATAAAAGACATAAAACAGTTCATGGCTAATTAAAGGGAACAAAAAGAAAGGAAAAGCCAATCCAGACGGTATCAGCGGCAGGCTACAAGAATAAATTGTGATTTCACAAGATTGGTGTTATAATAAGAGAAAAGTTCCTGCCGGGGCAGCCGCCCCGGTGGTATGGGTAGAAAGGCAGGAAAATAATATGCACATCAGCTATAAACCACTCTGGCACACACTGTTAGAGCGTAATATGCGAAAAGAAGATTTAAGGCTTGCCGCTGGTATGACAACAAATATGATTGCCAACATGAGTAAAGAGGGAAAGCACATCAGCATGGCACATTAGCCCGTATCTGCGAAACGCTGAATTGTGAGATTACCGATGTGATTGAGTTAGTACCAGACGAGCCTACTTCCACAGGAGGTAAGGAACATGAGCGAATTGAAACCAAGAATAACAGAAAACGGAATTGATTATATCCTTGTCGGAGATTACTATATCCCGGATTTGAAAACTGCCGAAGGAACACCGCCCTATTGGAAAGTACGGACGGATGTCTTACAGTGAGGAATCAGTTTTGGTATAGCAGATGTTTAACAATTCCTTGAAGAAAGTATAATGATTACGGTATTTTCACTGCTTCAAAGTGAAGCTTATTGTATCTTTTTCCATAAAGTTTTGAGTTCATGCAGATATTTTCCTCTGAATAACTTAGAAAGAACTTTTACCGGAAGAAGAATTCTTCTCCTTTATCACGCCACATTCTTAGCGGTCAAACCACCGCCAAGAAGAATGACATGGATGTGCGGATGATAATTCATTTCAGAACCCCAAGTATGCAGAATACAAATATAGCCAACCTTTGCGCCGAGATGTTTGGCATCTTCTGTAAAGTTCATTGATAGTAGCGGATACTGAATGATATAACGCATCATATAGAAGCTGCTGGTTACTATAGATTATAGGATTTAACTCCTGCGGTACTGTAAATACAACATGAAAATACGGTGCATCAAGTACATCTTCACGACGTTTATCCATCCATAATTTTTAGGTAAAGCCTGACACATGGGACAGCATCTGTTGCGACAGGAGTTATAATGAACCTGTGGATGACCACAGTCTTCACAAATGCTGACATTTGCACCGTAGGCACCTGTTTTACAGTTGATGATACAATGAGCTACCTGGGATTGCTGTGGAGAAGGATGATACGTATCAAGATATCTTGGATAAAAACGAAGGAAAATATCCTGTACGGTAGGTTTATCCATTCTTATCACCACCCTTCTTATCAAAAGGACTATGAATCCCAATCAAAGTTTTATTGCTTATATGCAGATAGATTTCGGTTGATTTTTTGAGAGCGATGTCCCAATAAGGATTGAATGTATCTAATATCAACACCATCTTCTAAAAGATGCGTCGCAAAACTGTGTCTGAGACAGTGGGAATGAATATCCTTTGGCAAACCTGCGCGGTTAACAGCTTTCTTTAATTCCAAGCGAGGACCGGAAGATGTGAGATAATCACCAGTCCACTGATTAGGGAAAAAGAATTCCTGTTGGTCTGCCACATTTAAACCAGTATTCCGTAAGAATATCAAGAGCTCTTTGAGATAAAATGGCATAACGTGCGGTGTGTGTCTTTGATTCATGAATATAAATCTGCATATTTGTTCTGGATATATCTTCATATCTAAGATGAATAACCTCTGAAATACGTAAACCGGATGAATACATAAGAGCAAATATAGCCTTGTATTTTAAGTTAGAAGTAGCATCAAGCAGCATTTCTATTT
>VOFG01001759.1_pt1 | contig 27343 bp, 48 predicted proteins | sample 5384171 | NCBI WGS metagenome assembly VOFG01 (sample SAMN12384726, study PRJNA508395) | human gut metagenome | isolation source: healthy gut F | host: Homo sapiens | reverse complement strand
ATTGCCGGAATCGGGAAAACACGGCGGCCAAATCGAAGGCCTCATCGGATATGCCCCCATGTTCGCCCGAATCGCTCGATGCTGATTTGGACTTCCATTCGGTACAGCGCGCAAATTCGACGAACGCGAGATAGGCGATTGACATAAACTCAAGATAGCGCGATGGGTTTGCGACCGAATTTCCCAGGGAACGAATCGTCTATTGCCGTGTAGCTGAACCCGGCTTTCTGGTGTTTTCGACGTTCGCGACCTGGCTCGGCGACCGTTCGACGCGAACCATCGCCGAGAAACACATCCAAACGTGCCGGTGACGTTGTGTCGTTGTTTTCGCTGTTCGCCTCTGCCGATTCGACGTTGTCCTCACAGGTGTACACCACTAAGTCGGGGTCGCGCAGCGGTTCTGGGCGAGAGGTTCGTCGCACGAATACGCTCGACCGAACCAATCGATATACGCAACGATGTGCGCCTTTGCTCGTGTTCGCCGGATTGTCAAAAGCGGCAACGTAGCATGCACCGCCCTTAGGCATGGCGAGGCCGCTCGAGATATAGCCATACGTTGCGTCCGAAGGCATCAAGGGAACGCAACGAAGTACGTCGCGTTTTGCAAAAAGCTAAGTTTTACGGAGATCCCATCGGCGAGCACCTCTTTGATGTGGGTCGAAACTTCGACCGTCGTTTCTGCTTGATCATTATACCGCTCGAATAAGGTACAGGCGTGCTTTGCGATATGCCGTTTTGCACACATCCAAACATCGATGGGTGCGCTAAAGCCGCGCACATGACCGCTGCCCGCTAAATAGAACCGTCTCCCGCGAAACCAGCGTCGCAGAGTCAAGATCGGAAATGACAACTATAGTAGGTATTGAAGAAAAAGACGATTTCGCAGATGAAACGCGTAGTGACGCGATGGGAGCGCATTAAGGGGAATGTTTGAGCGCGCCCTGGGAGAAGGAGCAAACATGGGCACAACCGCAGAGGAGCCGCGAAGCATGCATTCGCATGAGACCGGGCATAGGCTCACGGCAGATGAAGCGGCCTTTTGAAAGAATTCCTCCTTGATTCGCCGCAATTCGTCGTTGTTGGCGATGAGGGAACGAAATCCAAGAAGCATTCTCAGTCGAAAAGAATAAAGCATAAGAAAGAGGAGGCGAAACGCCTCCTCTTTCTTATGCCGAAACCAAAGCTTAATAGGCCCATGGCGCATGAGCCGCATTTGCCCAATTAAGCCTGGAAGCCTTCGTCCTTGATTCTTCCTTCGCCATCGGCCGCCGCTGTCGCGAGCTCATCGCAGCGTTCGTTTTCCGGATGTCCCGCATGGCCTTTCACCCAATGAAACGACGCTATGGGGTTCTTTTTCGCCTTTAAGAGGCGCTTCCAAAGATCGGCGTTTTTCACGGACTCCTCTTTGCGTTTTTCCAACCTCGTTGAGCCATCCTTCAACCCAGTGCTGGTTGAAGGCGTTCACCACGTATTGGGAGTCCGAGATGACGTCAATCTCGCAAGGGCGTTTAAGCACTTCAAGAGCGGCGATAACGCCCAAAAGCTCCATTCGATTGTTGGTTGTGCAATCGAAACCCCTGCGAAAAGCTCCTTCACATGCAGTTTCCCAGAGGATCGGTGTAATGCAGAACCGAACCGTATCCTCCAGGCCCCGGGTTTCCGCGCGATGATCCGTCGGAGTAGATGGTTACATGCATGAGCAGCCTTTCTTCTTAAGCCCAAATTCGCATTTTGGTCAGCTGATGGTAACACGTATACGCGTTTGACGAACGATGCCATCGAAAAGGCAACAAGAGTGCATGCCGCGCCTTCGTAGCGGTACAATCATCGAGGTATCGAAAGGGATGTTATGCAGATTATCATTGCAGCTGTTGTGATCGTCGCGCTTATCGCGTGGATCGTCGTGAAAACGACGAAATGTCCGGTTTGGGACGAAATGTGAAAGCGGGAACCCACGACACCCACACGGTAAACTCGTTCGCGCAAAGGCGACAACGGTCATCCCCGAAGAGGCTCCCTCGCCAATCGCATTAAGCGTTCGATGCCGTTCATCTCTTCTGTTGCCATTATTGCCGTATGCGTGGTGCTGTATGTGTGCGATTTTTACGGTATTGAGCCATTCGAGCTCGCAGCCCTCGCCACGCTTTCCTCAACGGGTATCGTTGCTTTGATTATCGCAGCCGGAAACAACGCTACGCGCGGCGGAAGACGCCCGTACGTTCTGGACGTATGTCTATGCCCTTGTTGCGGGAGTTGTATGCGCCCTTGTTGTGTGGGAAGTTGTTGCCGCAGTTGCTTCTATGGCGTTTAGCGAGGAATCGACTTTGCTTGTCTACGGCATTGTGACGTGCGTTTGCTACATGCTTGGCTCTGGTGCATGCAGCGCTGCTGCCGAGCAAGGTGACGTTTGAGCGCACCTTCGAAGATGGCGCAAAACGCTCTATTACGGTTTCGACACGAAGTGCGGCCTATTCTGCTTACGTTGCTATGATGGGGCCATCACCTACGAAGGAGGACTAGCATGGGCTTTATGGACGATTTGAACGATATGTTCAACAAGAGTGCGGCTGCAGCTGGCGATATGCTCAATAAGGGCGCCTCCGCCGCGGGGCGTATGGCCGATAGCGCGAATCTGCGTTTTAAGCAGGGCGAAATCGACCGTCGTTGGAAAGATGCCTGCGCCGCCTTGGGCGAAAGCGTGATAGAAGCGGTCAAAGCCGACCCCGCCCTTTTGTCGGGCCGCGAGCAAATGATGGCCGACCTCGATGCAATCGCCAAAGAACGAGCCGATGTCGCCGACGAACTGCAGCGCATCGCAGCGGAAGCAGAAGCTGCCCGTCGCAGGACGAGGAAAAACATGTCCCGAATGCGGAGGCGAAGTCGGCATCGATGCGAAGTTCTGCATGCATTGCGGTTATCCGATGCCTATCGACGTCCAGCCCGAGCCTACTGCGGCCGTATCGACTGAAGCAGAAAGCGACAATGCGCCAGCTGCCGAAAAAAGGCAGCTCAAAGTGAGGTCGAGGTAACCGAGGGTGCGTCCTCAAGCGAGGCTTCTGATGCGCCAAAAAGCCGAGGCCAATGCCGCGAGCGAGTGCAAAGCCGAATAGGAGCCGCTCGAGGTTTTGCCATTCTGCAGAATCTGCCATTCCGAACGCCGAAACACTGACGTTTGGTCTCTTGGCTTAGGAAGCAAAAAACGCAGGTCATATGACCCGCGTTTTTTAATTAATTCAAAGAGACCGCTTTTTAGCAGACGCCCTGGGCGAGCATGGCGTCGGCGACCTTTTTCAAAGCCGGCGATGTTGGCGCCCATGACGAAGTTGCCCTCCGAGCCGTACTCTTGGCGGTGTCGTCCACGTTGTGGAACATGCCGCGCATGAGCTGCTCGAGCTTGCCGTCAACCTCCTCGAAGCTCCAAGAAAGATGCTCAGCATTCTGGCTCATCCGAGACCAGAAACGAGCACGCCGCCCGCATTTGCTGCCTTACCAGGCATGAATGCAACGCCATTCTCGAAGAAGTAATTGGTCGCCTCGATGGTGGACGGCATATTGGCGCCCCTCGCCTACGACCTGCAGCCATTGGCCACAAGCGCCTGAGCATCTTCGAGGAGCAGGGTATTCTCGCGTGCGCACGGAAGCGCGATGTCGCAAGGAAGCTGCCAAACGCCACGGCCGTCCTCAGCATGCCAAATGGCATTCGGGCGCTCGTCGAGATACATGGCAAGCGTAACGCCCTTGTCGTGGCCAGAACGCTTCTTGTTGTAAACGTTCTCGAGCACCTTGTAGTCGATACCCTCGGGGTCTTCAACCCAGCCATGGGTATCGGAGCACGCAAGCACCTTGCCGCCGAGCTGGGAAACCTTCTGAACAGCGTAAATCGCAACATTACCAGAACCGTGAACGACAACGTTCTTGCCCTCGAACGAATCGCCGTTCGACTTCAGATATTCGTCAACGAAGTACACCAGGCCATAGCCCGTCGCCTCGGTGCGAGCGAGCGAGCCGCCAAAAGAGAGGCCCTTACCGGTAAGCACGCCGGTCCATTCGTTGCGAATGCGCTTATACTGACCGAACATATAGGCAACTTCGCGGCCGCCAACTCCCAGGTCGCCCGCAGGAACGTCGGTGTTAGGTCCGATGTGGCGGCACAGCTCAGTCATGAACGACTGGCAAAAAATGCATGATTTCGTTGTTCGACTTGCCCTTGGGGTCGAAGTCGGAGCCGCCTTTACCGCCGCCCATGGGAAGCGTGGTGAGGCTATTCTTAAGAATCTGCTCCAGGCCCAGAAACTTCAGCATGCCGAGCGTAACCGTGGGGTTAAAAGCGAAGGCCGCCCTTGTAGGGACCAATGGCGGAGTTGAACTCGACGCGATAGCCGCGATTGACCTGGACCTTACCAGAATCATCGACCCAAGGAACACGGAACATCACGACGCGCTCAGGCTCGACAAAACGCTCGAGCAGAGCGTTCTCTTCATATTCGATGCGCATCGAGCGCAGGGCCAAGCGTGCTCAAGATTTCCGTGGCTGCCTGGATGAATTCGGGCTGGTCGGCGTTCTTGGCCTTAAGCTCTTCAAGGATTCGTTCGGCGTAGGACATGCAATTCTCGCTTTACGCAATACTAATGCGGGTCGGCCAAGGCCGCGAAGGACGCTCAATGCGTCTCCCTTCTGATGAGGTTAGCATACGTGGCGCGTGTTTCGTGAATGTTACGCATTGCGAGAAAGTTTCGAGCGCGGTAAAAATAACGAACATTCCTGCCGTTTGCCCCGTGAGAAATACCGCTTAAGAAAAAACGGCCAGAGCCTTGCGTGACGCGAAAAAACTCTGGCCGTTTTGAAGGCATAAAAGAGCAAGCGTTTAGTGGACGCCAGAGCTGCCGAAGCCGCCGCAACCGCGCTCGGTTTCGTCGAGCGCATCAACGACGTTCCATTCGACGTTTTCAACCTTCTGGATGACAAGTTGGGCGATTCGATCGCCCGGTGCGACTTCAAAAGTTGAATGCGCGTCAAGATTGATAAGCGCAACTTTAAGTTCGCCGCGATAGTGGCTATCGATAAGACCAGGGGTGTTGAGCACGGTAACGCCCTGCTTAATCGCAAGACCGCTACGCGGCTGAACGAAGCCCGCATACCCTTCGGGAATCGCAATCGCAAGACCCGTGGGAACTAGTGCACGCTCAAATGGAGCAAGCGACACGTGTTCTACGGCGCGCAAATCAACGCCGGCGTCACCAGGATACGCATACGATGGAACTACCGCATCATCACGAAGTTTGGTAATGGGAATAGTGAGATGCCATTTGTCAACTTTCTATTGTTCATGCAGCGCATATGAAACGAGCTGGAGTCACCTATTGAAGGCCTTCGAGTGCTTCGCGGAACTCTTCAACGGTTTGAAAAATCTTTTTTGTAGACGCTTGCGAATCGGATATAGGCAACGTCATCGAGCCCGCGCAGATGCTCAAGAACGATATCGCCAAGATCTTTCGATTTGATCTCGAGGCGGCCTGCGGCACGAAGCTCAGCTTCAATGTCGTCGATAATTTCTGCTTTCTTTTCGTTCGGAATATTGGGGCGCTTAGCGCACGCGATGCTAATGCCGCGATAAAGACTTCTCGCGGTCAAAGACTTGCGTCGTGCCATCGGATTTCCACAACAATAATCGGGTTATCGCCGAGGCGTTCGTAGGTCGTAAAACGGTTTCCGCATTTCAGGCATTCACGACGGCGACGAATTGAGTTGAACTCGTCGGAGGGACGAGAATCAACGACTTTAGATTCAGGGTGGCCACAAACGGGGCAGCGCATATGCCCCTCAATCATACCCACCTCGCACAGAGGCGAAGCAAGCGTACGAGTCGACAATATGCCGTTCATGATACACGCGCCAGCGAAAGCCGCCGAAATGAAAAGAATATACACGATAAGAAAGAGGGTGCGGCGAACCGTAAAACCCGAATCAACCCACCGTAAAGTTGCATATAGTGACAGGCGATCGAGCACGGCGACAGATACATTGTCGCAATGCTAACAACGTACGCAGCGCCACACCGTCGCTTAATGCAGCAAAAGCGACGGCGGGCGAAGATGGGGGCTAGATCACGATAATGAAAAGCGTTGCAAAACGCGACGAACCCTGCGGCAGCAAAAGCATCGGAAACGAGGGCACTAGCTTTGATCGACGCATGATTAGCGACGGTTTTGTTGCTGGGGTCAAGAAGCTCTAATGCGCCAAGAGCGCGTACCAAATGCAAGATCGTCGCGGAACGTTGCCATTGAAGCGCTTTGGGCATGAGGGCGTACGCGCGGGCAGCTCGCTTCGCTGCGACGCGTTGTTCCCTGCGCAATTGCTCCGGATGTGGGCGGAACGACGGTCGACCGGAATGATGCGAGCCCGTGTTCGATCTTGCGCGCTGCGGTGCCATCAAAGAAATCAGCCTGGTCATATGAGGATAAGCGGGCTTTACGCTGATATCAACCGTTTTTCATGGCAACTCCTTCGAATAGCACTTGCAACGAACCTTTGTTCGTGGTTATAATAAATCGCACAAAAGTTCGTGTCAATGATTTTCAAACATTTGTTCGACAGGAGTTCGCATGGGCGCCGAAGAGGTCAAGAACACCAAGAAAATAACGAAGAAGCAAAAGGCTGTGCTTGATTTCATCGAACAGCAAATCGATGAAACGGGCATTGCCCCTACGGTTCGTGATATTTGCACGGGTTAGGCCTCTCCTCGCCTTCTACCGTGCATGTGCATTTGAAAACGCTTGAGGAAAAGGGGCTACATACATCGCGACCCATTGAAGTCTCGATGCATTACCATCGTGGGCCGCGAGCAAAGGCGAAAGAACCCGAGCTTGAGCCGGTCGGTGCTGGGGCGTTTTCCGATGTGGTCTCGCTTCCCGTCGTTGGCAACGTCGCTGCGGGCTTGCCTATTCTTGCCGAGCAGACGTAACGGAAACCATCCCTTGCCCGTTGAAATTGGGAGATTCAAGCTCGTTCCTCTTGAAGGTTCGCGGCGATTCCATGATCGAAATCGGCATCAACGATGGCGATTATGTTGCCGTGAAAGAACAGCCCACCTGCAACAACGGCGATATCGTGGTTGCCATCGTCGACGATGGCGCAACAGTGAAGCGCTTCTACAAAGAAAGGGTCACGTGCGTTTGCAGCCCGAAATTCATCGATGGAGCCATCATCGTGCGCGAGAACGTTTCAATTGCCGGTAAGGTGAGTTGCCGTCTTCCGACGTTTATAATTTTTCAGGCAGGTTCAAGTATCCGTAGGCAATATCTACGCAGGCCCTGGTTGTTGCGTTCGCGCGACGAAACAACCAGGGCTTTTCTCTGATTTCGTCGATGGGCCGACATCTTTGATTCGCTCAAACGAATTTCTGAACGCCTAAAAGTTAATAAAGGAATCCGATCGAGCAAGCTTGCGATGCGAGGGTCGTACTTTGTGCTCTATTCGCCGTTCTCCACGATGCGCATAAGTTCTTGCTGATTATGGATATCGAGCTTACGGTAAATATGGCGAATATGAGTTTTCGCAGTGCCTTCCGAAATGTAAAGCCTTCTCTTGGATGTACGCCGAATTATACCCCCGCCAGCAGGAACAGGACTTCTGTCTCGCGCCGCGACAGAAGATAGCGACCAGCCACAGCTTCGCAGCTTTCTTTGAACCAACGCCTGCCCGTTCCCGCTGCCCATAGATCGCTCGGCAGCCAGAGCTGCCTGTTCGACCTTGCCTTGCCTGCTCCCTCTGCATCTTTTAAAGCATTTGAAGCGATGGCTTGACGCAGCGGCATCGATATATTTACCCGCGTCAACAGCCTGCACTAAGCGGGCATGTGGTAACGAGCTTCGATATATCGTTCTCTCGTTGGGCAGTAAGCAATAAGCGAACATGATAACGGCCATCACTACAAGCGTGAGGCATGGCTGGGTCAACCTCGAACGTCTCTTTGTAAAATGCCCTGCATCAGCGGCACAGCCGAACCCTGAAAGAACAAGCGCGGCAATGCCGCGGCCGAAACCAAACACGAAAATAGGCGATAGATTGAAGCGTTGCGAAAGTTCACCGAAAAATGTCCACAGCAGCATCTCGAAGCTCATGGCTTACAACCAGGAAAAACATCGACAACATTCCGCCACCGCGCATAACGCTGGGAATAAACAGCATTCCTAGCGCGATTGCGGGCACAATGATGCGAAATTGCTTCGACCACGACGACTCTTCCCCGCCAAAAGCCAAACTGGCCACCGTCACCACAAGCGCGGCGCACGCAGCGGCCATCAGGCAGCACAAGAACTGCATATCAAGCGTGATGGCGAATAACAAGTTGCACCGACGTTTGGCGCAACAACCGAGCGCCAATCAAAAACGCCACAGGGCAGGCCGAAGGCAGCAAAAAATTTCGAGCGATTAATAGGCAGCGGATTGAATACGGGCAGCTCCCGCGCGCTCGTACCACGGTGAGGCGTTTTCGCCACAGAATGAAAAACTCGGCAAGCGGCAAGAGCGAGACAATCGCGGCGCGCACGACCTCAGGCACATGATGCAGAAGAAACGCATACAGCACCATGGCGATCACGAGCGCGACAGCCGAGTTTAAATAAATCGAGAGTGCATCGCAACGCGCAAAAAGATATGCCCCACGCCAACAGCAAAGCACCCGATCCAAAACCTGTGAGCACGCCGCACAGCACGTCGACGGCGACACAGGTTGAACCAAAGCCAAGCGCAATCCACAACGCGGTTCCAGTGCCCATCATGCCCGCTCCTACAATAAGGATGCGCCGTTTTACTACCAAATCGACGATTTTCTATCAAGTGCGCCTGCAATGATAAGAAACATCGAGAACACAATGATGGAAACGATATACATAAGCGAGAACGCGCGAGCGAATTGCCCAGATGCAACTTCACGCCTGCGGCGGGAAATAGCTGCACACCGAACATGCAGGCATAAATCCATGCTTGATGGCAACCATGATTTGTTTTATCGGATTTCGCACTTTGACAGCTTCACACCGAATCGTTCAGAGCGTGCCGTTTTGCGCCCGCGGAAGGGTATGCGGGGTTGTACGGCTCTTGCTTTGACAGCACCGCGAAAATCACGTGCACGAGCTTTCTGGCGACGGCGATCAGCGCTTCGCGATGGGCCTTTCCCTCGCTGCGCTTCTTGAGATAGTAGCCGTGGAGCGGGGTTTTGCATTTCAGCTGAGCCATGGCGGCGAGGTACAGTGCGCGCCTAAGATACGGAGAGCCTTGCTTGGTGATGTGGTTGATGTCGCCCTCGAAGGTCCCGGATTGGCTCTTGGAGGGGTTTATCCCCGCATATTTGACGATGGCGCCGGCGTTCTTGAATCGCCTCACGTCGCCTATCTCGGCGACGATCTGAGCGCCGAGCTTGTATGAGATGCCGGGGATGGTGAGGATCAACGGCTCGATTTCGTCGAGCAGCGCCTTTATCTTCTCGTCGACCTCGGCCGCCTGGCCCTCGATGAACTCGATCTGCTTGGCGAGCAGCTTGATCTGAAACGAGAACGCGTCGTTGGCGACCCTGATACCGCACGAACCCTTCGCCGCCTTCTTGAGCTCCGCCGCCTTGTCTCGCCCGAGATGGCCGTGGCTGGCCTTGTCGAGCAGGTTTGTGAGGGTCCTGATGTCGATGGACTCGCACTCCTCCGGCGTCGGGCATCGCTTCAAAAAATGCCTTCGACGTCTCGCCGAACATGTCGGAAAAAGAGGGTCCCATACTCGGGGAACACCTGATCGAGCGCCACGATGACCTGCCGCTTGGCGTCGGCCGCGCTCTCCGTCATGGCTTGTCGTAAGCGCGTCATATGCCGTAGCGACATCATCTTCTCGTCCGCGAGCCTGCTCGGCGAGAAATCGCCGCAGCGAAGCGTGTCGGCGATGACGACGCAGTCGATGGCGTCGGTCTTCACCTTGCCGCCGTTTTTGAACCTGCGCATGGCGTCGGTCCGCAGCGGGTTGATGACGGCCACCTCGTAGCCCTGCTCGCTCAGGAAGCAAAAGCACGCGAGCCAGTAATGCCCGGTGGCCTCCATTCCGATCACGATGTCGGCCTTGTCGTCGGATAGACCGGCGAGATAGGCGGCGAGCTTGCCAAACCCGGCTTGGGAGTTCTTGAAGGACATGGGTTTGGAGAGCGGGAGTCCGCGCTCGTCCACCGCGCCGATGACGTGGTCGTACTTGGCAATATCGATTCCGGCAAAGAGCATGGCTACCACCTGTCGATCCTGTCACGGCAGGCTCCTGCTCGACCATCCGGGCCCACTACCTCCTAAAAGAGACTCGAGGTGGCCCCAAAGCGCACGGGCCCCATCATCCAGCTTATCCGTGGACTACCCCGGGTGGGGCAGGCTGTCTTCCTCCTCTGCGGGATCAAAGTCCCAGGGCGCATGACGACATGCCTGCCTTACCGATAAACACAGCACATTCTGAACGGTTCGGTTGAAGAGGTCAAAGCGCAAAAGCTCGAGGCGCATCAGCGCATCGAAATCGCTCGGTAAGGCGACGAAGAAGGCCAAGCTGCTGCCGAACGTTGAGGCTGCGCCGCATCGACCCCGTTTGGTTATCGACCGAATTTGGCGGAAGGAGCACCTGCTCAACTGGATGCCTATGGGCGCAGTGCGCAAGGACAATGGATCATAAATTCGCGCACATCGACATGTTCTACCAGGCCTGGCCTTCGGCGACACATGCTTTGAACGCTCGCCTATGTCGAAGAAGATGCAACGCTGATCGATGAAATGACGCTGGAGGCGTAAGCGCGCTTTAGGATGCTTCCGCCAACCATCGCGCCGTCTGGGCCGATGCCGATTTTGTTCATCGGGCACGGTGTGACATCCCGCTTATTTCCCGTCGTCTGCTTACGAACTTGACACCCTGCGCGACAACGACAAGCGTCGGCCTTGAGCTCAATTCATACAGGTCCAAAAGAGGGCAAGACGAAAGAGGCGCTGTCGAACAGCTGCGCCACCAGCCGGGTAAAAAACCACTGCCCTGGATGCCTATGCTGTGCGCGGACATGCATAAATTCGCGGCTTTTTCGCTCGCCTATGTCGAGAGATGGCTGCTCGATGAAATGCTGGAGGGCGCGCTTTATATCGCGCTTGCATGCCGATTTTAATGCGCATCCCTATTTCACGTAGAACCAGACAAGCGTCCCTGGTCCACAAGATAATGAAAAAGCCCTCAAGGGGCTTTTTTCTATAGGAGCGTTTCGTAAGTTGCATGGCGTTTTCATGGTGAGAATCTGCTGCGGATTGTCAATTTCGACGTCACGCGGCTTCATCGTGTAGCGATGCACTTCGCCATCCATGAGATAGCGCGGCTTCACCTCATCTAGCAGCAGAATCGCGCCCTTCAGGGCAAATGTCGCGGCAACTGCCGCATTTCACGCAATCGCCCGGGAATGCATCACGCCGAAGATGCCGTCGTCGTTGTCGAACTTGCGAATGGCGCCCGTCGGGCAGAACGTGGCGCACATGCGGCACGACGTGCATTTCGTGCCATCGATAACGACGCAGCCCCACAGGCGGTTATTGAGCGCACGCTTCGGTTCGCCGTCACCGAGCTGCGACAACGAATCGAGCAGGCGCTCGCGACGATTGGGCAAGAAGTGAGGGCAGCGTACCGTCTTTCATCACGTGCGGCAGCGCAGGCCGAGAAATCGCTTCCAGGCAGCACGCTCTGCCATGAGGCGCCCGCTTGCTCGACGAGGGCGCGCGCAGGCGAAATCGCCCGCCATCTCGTGCGGCTCAACACGCACGCGCGCAGACGAGCCGAACGCGTCAAACAGGTCGTTCGCCGTTTCGGCCACCAGGTGCGCCGTCGCCTCGCCCACGCTGGGCGCAGCGCTCGCACGAGCCGCACGCGAGCTCGATATCGACTGTGCCCTGGGCGGCAAGCGCCGCGAGCGTCGATTCGTCCACGCGGCCGAGGCACGTCACCTTCGCCGCGTCGGCAAACGCCTCTTCGCCCGCAAGAGCTGAGCACGCGATTGTGCAGCGCCCTTCGCGAGCCGCCCGCGCGCACTGCGCCGTGAGCTCAGCATCGGTCGGGTTCACACTCTCTGAGTGCGCACGTCGGGCATACCGTGGCGCGTGCCGCAGCCGACGCATTTATCGGAATCAATCACGAGTTCGTCGTCGACAATCGAAATGCAGCCCGACGTGCACGCCTCGGCGCACTTCAGGCACGCGACGTTGCGGTTGCGCACTTTCGCGCAACGGTCCCCGTACGCGGATTGCATCGGCGCGCATCGAGCGAACTTGCCGCGATGCTGCGCTTCGACGCGCCCATTACGCGCCCGCCTTGTCGATGGGTTCTGAAATCTCGGCGACCATTTCGCCCGCTCCATTCTTCTTATACACAAGCGGCATTGAAATCGCGTGCGCGGGGGCACGCGTCGACGCATTGACGGCAGCGCGTGCGGTCGGCCAGCGTGCGCTCACCGTAAACGGGGGTGGCGCAAGTTAATGTCTGCACGCAACGGCGCAGCGCGAGCAAGGGCGTGCCGTTCACCGTTTTCGAGGCATTTCGTCTCGTTGATCACAGGCAGCGCGGTTTTTTGCTGAAGCGCCCCACGAGGTTCATGAGCGCGGCAAGCGGACAGAAGCGCGTGCACCATTTGCGCAGCACAAACACCTCGACGATGAGCATGAGCGGCACAAGCACCGCGGCGATCGTCATGTCGCCGAACGCGAATAGGCGCCACACCAAAGCACGGTCGCAAACGTGAGGCCAACCGGACAGACCAGGCAAAACACCGGAAACCGAAAATCGCCGTCGACAGCAGCGCTCCGCCGAGCACGTAATGGCGCGAGTGTTTTCGCGCGCGAGGTGGCGCACTTCGAGGCGCAGTTCTCGCAGCCGCCCTTGCAGCCGAGCTCGAAGCTCGCGATCTCGAGCGCTTCGTCAGACTTCTTCTTCGCCTTCGCCTTGCGCGATTTCGCAGACAGAATTCTTTCACCTTCTGCAAAAGCAGACCGGGCAAATCCACGCGCAAAACGCGCGGCCGACCAGAAAACACGAAATGCCCATGATCACGATGGAGACCACGGCGCGCGGGATGAACGTTTTTCGTGGCTATCATCGTGGTGAATGCGCCGAGCGGGCAGAGCGCGGCGATTTGCTGCCAGCAAAGCCCGAAAGCGTGCCGAAGGCCTACGTAGCCAATCAGGCCGGCGGAAAGGACAAGGAAAATAACGGCCACGACGACGAGCCGGATGTTCTTCGTTTTCATGGCGCTCCCCTATTCTTCCACAGGCTTCACGACAACGGCGCGCTCGGTTGCGCCCCGCCGCGATGGATCCGGCCTTCAGCGACACGCACACGCTTTCGCATGCGCCACAGCCGTTGCATTTGTCGGCGATGATATACGGGCGGCCGTCGCGCATCTCGATCGCCTCGTACGGGCAGGCGTCGAAGCAGTAGCAGCAACCCGTCTCGCGGAATGCGAGGCATTGGTATTGGTCGATCACGGCCTTGCCCATGATGGTGTTCTCGGGCGTGGCGCCTTCGGGGGCACAAAAGCGCCTCGGTGGGGCAATTAAGCACGCACAACGGCACGCCGCCGTTTTCCTCGGAGCAGAAATCGCAGTAATTCACGTCGAAGTTGAATGTAGGCGTGCGCATGCCAAAAGACCGTCTTCGATATGCGCTGGCACAATGACCTGGCGCGGGCAAACCTCGTAGCAGCGCTTTCGCAGCAGGTACACGCAGGAAACCAAATACGATTCGTCCTGGCCTCCTGGCGGGCGCGGCAGCAGATTGTGGCCCACATGGCGCAGCGACCCCATGGCAATAAGCGCGGCGATGCTCGCGCCGACGCACAGGGGCGCCGCGTGATACCGTCAGAGCGCATCGGTTCGGGCGCGGCCATGGGCTCCTCTTCTTTTTTTCTCGTTCGTCATATCGAATCCTCCTCGTCGCAGCGCATGACATCGTCCCTACAGGAACCCGGTAGCACCCATGCCCGCTTTGGCAAAAACTCGGGGCAGGCGCGCTGTCGGGCTCCTGCGCGACGATGGCGAAAAGAAACGGATGCTGCAATAAACCAGGGGATTTGGGGTTTTACGGGGAGGTGGGAAAGAAGAGCAGATCCGCTTCTTTCGGCAATGCCGCCCCAGGCACCGTAGAACCAGGCTTCAAGGCTCGGCCGGCTCGCGTGCGAACGAGGCGGGGAATGTGGCTGCATGCTGCCAGCCGAGCCTTCCGTCCTAGAACGTGGCGAACGCGTGCAGCGCGACCAGGTAGGTGATGCAGCGCCACATGATGCCGCCAGCCATCAGGCATACGATGGCAGCGATATAAACCGAGCTTCTTTTTTCGCTGTTGGCCTTCTTGCCCAGGAACACGACCACCGCAGGCACGATGGTGCCGAGCACGATGGCGCCTGCCCAGAACATTGGGGCGTACGTGCCGCCGAGCACGTTGACCACGGCGGCGACGTCGACCATGGCCACGTCGGGCAGGGTCGGGTCGAAGTACATGCCAGTTCGGCGTAGGTCGGCGCCGAACGTGATGGATGCCGCATAAGCGATCAGCACCACGAGTTGGACGGCCAGGCCGACGAGCGCCGTCTTGCTGGCGACGTCCTCGCCGTCGACCGACTTCACGGCCGCGCCAATGATGAGCAGCGCGATACCGCCCATCGCCAGCATGTTGCACGGTAGAACACGACCAGAAGCGGCGTGTCCCACGGGCAGGGCCGGCATGAGATACGAGTCGCCGGTGACGGCCCGTCATGCCGGCGCCCACGATCATCGCCCACGCCGCACCACTTGGGAGCTTCGCCATCTTCAGCGCGGCGGCCCACGCCAGGAAAACACCGCGAGGCAGATCATGAACACGATCACGCCGATGAATTCGAGCGTGATGCCCGAAGTGATGTGGCCGAAGCCGTTGAAGATGCGCTCCCAATGCTGCAGGTGCATGAACACCGCAGATACCGCCGAAACACCAGGGCACGAACGCCGCGATAATACGCTACGAGCTGGGTATTCTTACCCCTTACCGAGCACCGTGAGCAGGCCTTGCACGAACAGAATGCCGCCGGACAGGCACACGAAGAACGTGAAGAGGATGAGGGCCAATGCAGTTCCATAGGTTACTCCCTCCACTCTCGGCCTTCGCGCAACAGATACATAAGGGGCTCGTTGCCTTGTCGATGACGTGGTGGATGTCGGAATCCTTGTATGCCTCACGTAGTCCTTCAGCTTCACGCGGGTCTTCGTCATCTCGTCGTATTGGCAACCGGGTCGTCGGGGTGAGCCGGCGCCTCGAAGTTGTCAATGCCCTTGTCGAGGTCGCCGAAGAAACGGGCGCGGGCGCCGCACTGGGCGACGCACTGCGGCAGCTCACCTCTGGCTAATGCGCTGCTCGCACAGGTACACTTCTCAACGACGCGCTCTTCCTCGTTGAGGTAACGCACGCCATACGGGCAGGCCAAAGCGCAGAACGGCAGCCGATGCACTTCGACTTGTCGATTTGCACCGTGCCGTCCTCACGGATGTGCTCGCCTCGGTCGGGCACACCTTCACGCACTCGGGGTTCTCGCAGTGCTGGCACTGCATGGGGAGGAAGTACATCTCGACGTCGGGGTCCTGGCCGGAACCGCCCTTGATGGGTTCGGGCCCATGCGCAGCGTCTTGATCCAGAAGTTGCCGACGTCAACGCCGTTGATCGCCTTACGGCGACCGTGCAGGCCAAACAGCCCGTGCAGCGGTTTCAAATCGGTGACGAATTGCATAGTTCGCCATGGTGGAACTTCCTCCTTCCTAGTTCACTTTTTTCGAATACTGGCCAAACTCGTCGCCGCCGACGGAGCCCTCCAGCTTGCCGTCGACGTACGCGTCGGGGCTCTGGATGGGGGCTGGCAGCCCTTCGCTGTGGCGCGCTCGCGTAGGTGAGTTCCACCTTGGGTCGTTCAGGCGCGGGTCGTTGGACAGCCCATTCCTTCAGACGCGGGTCGTTGGCGTTCGTGATGGCGGGGTTGCCATCGGGGTCGCACGCACGGGTTGTTGAACGGCAGTTCTCAGGCGTGGCCTTGTAGACACGCCGGGATGCCGCGCAGCTGCGAGGCGCCGCACACCCAGCACTGGGCGTACTTGTCCATGCAGCAGTTGATGCCGACGAGTTCAAAAGCCATGCGATGCGGTGTCCATCTCGGGGTACCACCACGCGTGGTTGGCGTTGATGGTGCCTTCCTTGATGCCGTAGTACAGGTCGGCAACCTCGCGGACCGCGCCCCAAGGCGAATCCATACCCAATCGCCCTGCTCGATGCCCATGCGTGCGGCGTCTGCCGGGTTGATCTCCAGGCGCGGCGACGGCCCGCAGCTCGCGGCACCAAGGCAGCCTGACGATGCTCGGGTGAAAGTACGGGCTGACGGGAACCAGTGGTCATGATGAACGCATGGTCGTCGCCGTATTTCTCGGGTTTTCCTTGTATTCCTCCACCAAGTGGTCGCCCTTGTAGTTGTCGTTGATATAGGCGTCGGTGGTCGAAATCTTGTCGGCCTGGTCTTTGTGGTAGTACTGCGGGGCCTGAACGGCGGAGTTCTTCGGCTCGAACCAGTGCGGGAACTTGTCGATGTCGGGAATCTTGCCGTCATATGCAGCGCGATCGGGCGAGCAGGTTTCCGCGAACGTCTCGGTGCCGTCGGGGATGTAGGTCTCGGCGATGGTGGACCAGATCTCGACCTTGGCGGTCGGGGTCATGAATCCGCACTTCTCGTCGATAGCGGCGTACAGGTTGTAGCCGCCCTGCTGGCGACGGTAGCCCATCTCCCAGCGGCGATACGTGCCCCAGCGCTCCGGGTGCCACTTGCGGCAGTCGAACCAGCCCTCTTCCTGGAACTTCTTCGCGTACTGCGGGAAGTCAGGGCCGTCGGGGAACTCTTCAATCTTCCACCAGTCGGTGGCGTCTTTGAGCACGCGGTATTCCTGCTCCTCGTAGCTGACGTTGCCGCCCATTTGCACAAAGAAGTTGTTGTAGTCGAGGACGTTCCACTCGTCATACTCGGGGTCGCGATTGTTCCACACAACGCCCATGGCCTTGTACAGGCAGATGACGGCAACCGGGTCGAAGATGCAGTCGCCCATCGGCTCCACGGCGCGCTGGCCGGCGCCAAACAGGCCGCCTGCGCCCTGCGAGACGCGGCCGGTGTTGACTTCGAGCCAATGCAGAACTGGAATCGCACGATGTCGGCGCAGCCGTTGTTCGGGCAGGACCACAGGTTGAAGTCCAGCCAGAAGTCAGGCGGGTGAGCGCCTCCAAGCCTCCAGCAGGTTGGACTCGTTCATGAAGTCGCCCGACATGCACACGCCGCCGTGGATCTGGTACGGCGTGTCGATGCCGTTGATGGAGGTCCCAGATGGCAGCGGAGTCGGCCCAGCGGTTCCAGTAACGCAGAAGCGGGAAACGCTCGGCGGAAATCTGCTTCTCGTTGCTCTGGAACGAGGTCTTAAAAGGCCAGGCCAGGCACGAGACGACTTGTAGTCGCCGCCCTTGCGCTCGGCTATCCAGCGCGCCTCGTCATGCGAGGAACATGGTTGCCATAGCGCTTGGCCAGCGGGGACTTCACGTCGATGAGGGTGCTGCACGAAGTCCTGGATCAGCGGCACCTGGTCCTCGATGGACAGGTCGCGCGGGGTGTTGCCCAGCTCCATCACGTGCCAACGCCCTCGCGGATGCCCCAGTCGCGCGGCTCGTGGTCGGTCACGAGCATGTTCGCGCGGCCACGGCAGCCGTCGACCTCGGCCTTGGAGGGCCGCGGTTGCCGGCGGGCTCGTCGGAGTTGCCGGTGATGCAGGCGTCAGCTGCAGGGCACGGGACTGTTCTGCACCGCGTGGCCGTCTGGTCGGGGGCGAGCTGGTAGTGAATGCCGCCGTTGCCGTGCAGCGGGTTCAGGCGCGTGGTGTAGATGCGAACCGCCTCGACGATCTTCTCGGCAGGGAACTTCGGTCACGCTCTCGCAGTACTCGGGGTTATTCCTCGGGCTGTCGCTGAACGCTTCCCACACGGTGCCGGCTTTGATGGTCGAGCCGTCCTTGAGTTTTAATCTCAACACCGCCAGGGGAACAACGCGGGGTTTTCGGCAAGCCCATGGGGTTGGACTTCTTGCCGCCCTGGTTGCCTTCATTCCAGTAGGCGTCATAGGTCGGATCGGCCGGGTCAGCGAAGTGCGACGGATCGGGCAGCCAGGCGTCAGCCACAGCGATGGGCTTGTAGGGATGCTCGATCCACGTGCCGGTGGTCGGGATCTTATGCTTCTCGCCTTCCCACTGACACGCCTCGGCGTCCCAATAGGTGGGTTTGTTGTTGTTCTCGTCCCAGCAAATAAAAAGCGGCGATACTGTACTTCTCGTCGGCGGCTCCCCCACCACTGGCTGATCCATTCGCGGGTCGACGTCGGCCTCAGTCAGAATGCGGCTCTCCATGTCGATGCCGCCGTTCATTTCCTGGAACCAGCCCTTCGTGCGGCCACCTCTTCCGGGGGTTCCACAGGAAAAGGCGCGTTGGTCCAACGGCGAACGAACAGATCGTCGTAGGCTTCGTTGTCGAGAATCCACTTCAGCCACGTAAGCGACAGGCACAGGTCGGTGCCGACGCGCAAAAAAGCCACAGGTCGGCTTCCTTTCCCAGCGGGGTCATGCGCGGGGTCGACGAGGATGTGCTTGTAGGCGCGCTGCGAGCAGTCGACGACAGTACGGTTCGTGGAGTCGTAGTTGGAGTATTCGGCGGCGGTGCCCCACTGGACATACACCAGCGGACCCTGCTCGACTTCCATCCACGGCGAGCCGATTTCGTCGGTCAAATGCCGGCGAAGTGGCGCGGGCCCCTGCAGATCTCATATGCGAGGTGCGCGTTCGGCGTGGGAAAATGCCTTCAGCGTGCCGTACGGAGGCTGGGCCCACACGAGACGCCGCCCATGGCGAAGTTCGCTTCGCCGCCACTTCTTCACGATTTCGTTGAACTTGGCGCCGGCCTCGTCGAAGGCCTCGGCCAGCGTGATACGAACCCAGCCCGGATCTTTCACCCTTGGGATTGGTGCGCTTCATGCAGTAGCGCAGACGATCGGGGATGGTACAGGGCCAACATAGACGATTGAGACTTCGCGCAGCAATGTCCGCGGCTGTGAGCCGAAGTTTCATCGCCCTCAACTTTGATGACTTTGTTATCTTGAACGGTGACCAAACGCCGCATTCGACTTTGCCGCATGCGCGGCAGCAGGAACGGATGCGCTTGATTTCGCCAGCCGATTCGTCGACCCCCTCGGCCAGAGCGTGACGGTTTCGCGGCGAACGCAAGTCCGCACGGCGGCTGCCATTGCAGAAGCCTTCACAAAAGCTACGACGAGTCAGAGACAATTTCGCCATGTGCCCCTCCTTTCTTCCTTGTTTGATACCCCCGGCGCGAGCCTCGCCCGCTTTCCAGCGATGTTGGTCGCACCCTACGAATTTCACCATAGGCCTCGGGCAAAATCCCAAATCATAAGGCGAGGATGCAAGAGACGATGGATATCATCCTGGCAGGATTATTTCGACGAATCGGTCCCACTGCCTATACTTTTTCTCGAACCGATAGACCGGCGCTTATGCATGGCGCCCAACGCCGAAGGCGAAACCGACGCAAGAGGGGAAGAACATGGCACAGCCAAGACCATCGTGCACGCTGATTCTCGACATTGACGAGACACTCGCGACCGAAAAACGAGACGAAACTTGAGGTAGGTCGCTGCTACACCTATGTGGGTTCGGCGCTCATTCGCCCGCACGCTGCCAGAGCAGCCCGCGCACTGCTACATGCGCCTTCTGCCGAAACTCGGCTGCCGCCGCTATTGCACTCATCCGACGAGGGCGCCGATGAGCTGTGGGAGGGCGTGATGGAGCAATGGTTCTACAACCAGTTCCACACCATTTTCGAACAACATGCGCATCTACAACCGACGCCAGCGCGAAGAGGGCAACCTGGGCTTCCCTTTGAGCGGCTCGACGTCGAGCTCGAAAACGGCGTGCTTACCGTGCGCCTCGCGCTCGATTCCACGTGCCGCATTCCGCCCGAGCGCGCCGACGTGCTGAATGCCGTGCGCGCGGCATTCAACGCGGGCACGCTCGGCGAAGGTGTCGTAGCTGTGAACGCGCCGGGCGAGGCTTCGCTCGCGCAGCAGAGCCGAGGCGAGGCCATGCCGCAGCGCTCGAGCGCGAAAGCCGTCGCGGCGCGCAGCCAGAAGAAGGCCGCGGCCGATCGAGCCGCGCTGCAGCAGGCCGAGGCCGATGCCGCCAACGAGTTTCTCGGTCGCCGAGCGTCGCCGACGCCGAGCGCATCGAGGCCGCGAAGGCCAAAGAGGAGATGCAGGCCAAGCTCGAAGAAATGTATGGCGAAGAAGAACCCGAGTTCGTGGTCGACTTCACCATGTGGGATGTCGAATACGCCGACGGCTCCGTGCGTACATTCGACAGCGCCGCGAGCGAGTTCGTGAAGGAGGCCTAGATGGCCGCGCAATTCACCGGGAAGCTCGTTAAAGTCGAAGGCCCCGCGCGAAGCGGCAAAACCGAGCAGCTGCTCGCCCATATCGCGAGCCTCATCGAAGGCGGCACGCAGCCAGGCGCCATCGCGCTTGCCTGCAACACGGCGTTCGCCGCGCAGGCCGCGCGCGAGCGGCTGGCTGCGATGCTCGGCGAAGGCGGCGAGACGCTCGCCCGCCAAGTCGCCATGGGCCGCGCCGCCGATTTCTGCGAGGCGGCTCTCGCCACTCTCGGGCCGTCGCGTTCACGGGACGCGCGCCGCGCGTGCTCACGCCCGACGAGCGCAACTTCTTCTTGGAAGACATGAAAACCATGGGTCAGCCCGTACGGCGCCTGCGAAAGATGCTCGGTTTCTTCTTCGCGAAGTGGGCCAACCTCGACCCCGAGGACGAATGGCTCGAGTCTGGCGAGGAATCGAAGGCTCGCGCCCTTATGGGCAGGCTTTTGACCAGCGAGGAACGCGATGCTTCCCGAAGAGGTGGCACCGCTTGCCTACGCATTTCTGCGCTCGCCGGAAGGCGCTGCTCAGCGCAAGCGCTTTGACGTTGTGCTTATCGACGATTTCCAGAACCTCAGCCGTGCCGAACAGGATTGCATGTCTGTTCGCGAAAAACCAGGTAGTCGTGGCTGGCAACGCCGCGCAGAACACGGCCGGCAGCATGTCGAACCCCGAAGGCTTCGCGAACTTCGAAGCCGCGCGCGCCAATGTGCAGGTCGTCGCGCTCGATACAACACGGCATTGCCGAGGCGGGCGCATTCGTCGAAGCCGTGCTCGCCCAGGGCGCCGTCGCTGCGCAGCATGTCGGCGCAGGCTCGCTCGGAGCTTGTCAAGTGGAACACGCCCGAAGACGAGCTTGCCGGCATCGCCGAGCTCGTCGTGCACGACGTGAAAGGCGGCATCGAGGAAAAAGATATTTGCATCGTGGCGCCGAACAAGCTGTGGGCGACCACGCTTGCGAAAGAAACTCGCCAAGCGCGGCGTGAAATCAACATCGGCCGCATTCCAAACGCGCCTGGGCGGCGACCCGCGCGAGCGTCGCGCTGCCGCGCGCTCGTCGCATGGACGAAGCTATGCCTGCTCGCGAACCCGAGCGATGTCGTGGCCTGGCGCTGCTGGTGCGGCATCGGCAACTACCTCACGAATTCCGACGCCTGGTCTGGTCTCATGGAATTCGCGGCGAACAACGGCCTCGAGCTACTCAGGCCATGGATGCGGCGGCGACGCTCGTCGAGAAAGGGCGAAGAGCCGTTTTTGCGCGCGAGCGCCATCGCGAAAGGCGCGTGCGGCCGGCCTGGAATTCATCGAGCACGCGCACCAAGCCGACGCGGCTTCGCGCTTCTGAAGGCGATCGGCGCTTCGGGGCTTGCCGCATTCGAGACCTGCGAGGAACTGGCGGAAGGCGACGAAGACGCCCCTGCCCTGCTCGCCATCGCGCGCGAATCGCTGTGCGCGCCCGTGTTCGGCGACGACCCGCACCTCGTTCGCATCATGGGGTATGGCGACATGGCCGGCCTGAGTTTTGAGCGCATGTACGCGACGGGCGCCGTCGACGGCTATATCCCGAGTGCGGCATCGTTCGAAACGGTGAGCACCGACCAGGTTCGCATGCGCGAGCTGGAGCGCTGCCGCCGCACGTTCTGCGACGCGGTTTCCAAAGGCGCAAGGGCAGCTCGTCGTCTCGTATTTCAGCAAGGCCGACCTGGAGCTTGCCGAGCGCACATATGCTCGTGCGCCGCGTGCGCGCTGGCCAAGATGGCCGCATCGCGCTCGTGACGCCTTCGACGTTCATCGGCGATGCCCGATCCGCATGCCCGGGGCGTGCGGCGGACAGGCGAAATTGGCGGAAATAGGGGTCGCGTAATCGAGTTCGACGTGCGGTTGTCGGTCCTGTTCCGGCGGCGGGCTGCCCGGTCTCCCCCACAACGTTCCAGACGTTCGTCGACCAGACAGCTCGCCCGTCGGAACAGGACCGACAACGTTTGACGCACTCGAAGCTCAGCGATTGCCTTTGCGGCGTTTGGTGTGCTTGGAAGTCGTTTGGTGGTTGGGACTTTTTTGAGGGAGATGAGGGGTTTGGCTCGGGCTCGGTGGTTGGTGGTCCTGGTGGCGGTTTTGTGTTGCGGGCTGTTTTCGGCTGTCAAGGTGGCGGTTCAAGCGATTCGCCGCAGGCAGATGACGCCCTTCCTCGCAGGCGCTTTCGGTTGCGTACGTTCGCGACTTTATCCTTATGCGAGCAAGAAGATTGATGATGAGCCTCAGGGGTTTTCGATCGATGTGGTTCGCGATATTGCCGACGCTTCAGGCCTTGAATGCTCGTTCGTGGGCGTCGACTCCCCAAGGCCAGAACGTCGCGTTCGGGGGTGCTTACACCACAATCGGCACGCGATCTGCTCACGGGCGTTTAGGCCCATTTTGCGGCAAACGGAACTTAATTAATTCAACGAACTTCGACCAATCGCTAAACCTCGTATATCTCTTCCGCAGTATGATGCGCGTATGATGTCTGAAGGCATGGTATTTAGGTTATCCCCTGGCAATAAACGAAATTCGCCAGGATATATCTTTACTGCCATCTGTCGGATTCTTTGGCAAAATATAAGTGTTTGCATGCAAAACAGGGGGGAGAGACCACCGAAATAGCCTCCCCTGTTGCTTTCATATTAGGTTTTGGCACTACCGCAGGGCGCGCCGGGAGCCTCTGTCGTGGAACAGCTCGGCACGCGTTACCGCCTTCGCCATTCAAAAGCAAAAAGCCCTTCGAAGCCCGCAGCAACACGTTTTTGAATGGTTCGAATTGGCGTGCGAGGTCGCGCAGGACGCGCACGGTGAGGTGACCTCGTCGAAGGTTTCGGCGATGACTGTGCATTTGGAATGCGCGAGCGACACTACATCACCACGCGAGAACGGCACCACAACTTCATGGTTTTCTTCGGTGGCGGTTGCAGCGCGCGCGATGGCTTCGATAAGCTCGTCCACCCCTGTCCGTCGCCGCCGACACCAACACCGCACCTGGGTATCGCGCAAGCGCCGCCGCCTGCGCGTCATCGACCAAATCGATTTTATTGAACACCGTGATGCGCGGAATGGTTTGCGCATCGATTTGCTGCAGGGTTTCCTCGACGGCCTTCATTTTGCATTCGCGTTCGGGCGACGACGCGTCGATCACATGCAGCACCAAATCGGCGCCGCGAATTTCGTCGAGCGTGCTCTTGAACGCTGCCTCAACGAGCGTCGTCGGAAGCTTTTGGATGAAGCCGACGGTGTCGGTAAGCGTGACTTCGCGGCAGCTTCCGGGCGCACGAGCGCGTGGTCGAATCGAGCGTGGCAAAAGCTTGTCGTACGAGAGCACATCGGCGCCAGCGAGGCGGTTTATCGGCTCGATTTGCCCGCATTGGTGTAGCCCGCTTCCGCAATCTTGAAAACACCCGATGAATAACGAGGCGGAGCGCTGCGTTTCTCACGTGCGGGAAACCTGCCTCGACTCGCGGCGAATGGAAGTGATGCGCTGCGCACCATGCGACGGTCGACCTCAAGCGGCTTTCGCCCTCGCGCCAAAGCGCAGGCCACGTCGCCCATGCGGTTGCTCGCGCAGCGCCCACATGCCGCGCAAACGTGGCAGCAGGTATTATTCTGGGCGAGCTCACTTGCAGGCGACCCTCTTTCGTGGTGGCATGCAGCGCGAAAATATCACAGGATGAGCGCCGTTCGGTCAATGACCTTTACATCTTTCCGGCACGGCCTTTTCCAAATTGCTCTGCTGCGACGGCGTGGCTCATCGTCGAAAATCACGATATCAGCCGCATACGCATGGCACATTTCGGCGATTTCTTCCGCTGCCGACCCGACGAGATGTGCGCGGGTTCGCGCGTCGAGCTGTAGGTGGTCGCAACCACTTCGGCGCCCGCCGTGTCGGTCAAACGCGCGAGCTCTTCAAAGAGACGATATGAGCGTTGAAGCATCGTCGCCTTGAGTTGAATGCCAACGAGAAAGGGCGTTCGCAACCCTCGTCCATCGTGGAAAGTGAATCGGCGAAAGACACGCAGGCCTCGAGCAACTGTTGAATTTCATCGGCCATGCGCGCGACGTCGCCATCGTCTGCGGCGACCCAACGCACCGTTCGTCATGGCGCCACCATGAACGCTGACGTTTCGCATAGCGCCTCGTAGCAAGGATTTGATGGCCTCGGAAGCTTCTTCCATGGAACAACGGGCCTTCGAAAGCGCGGCGACTACTTTATACCCAATAGCCTCGCGGGCCGTGGAGCGCCTCGGTGAAGCCTCCACGGGTCGCAAAGCGCGCGAACCTCATCGACAAACCCCAGCTTCGAACATACCGTCGACTCGTACGTTGATGCGCTTTTCAAAAGCTCAGGGTCGACAGAGCCCGAAAAGAGCGCAGGCACCGCCTGCCGAGCGTGGCAAGCCCTTCGTGCTGCGAAGCGTAGCAAACACCGTCGAGCCGAGTATCTCCGGAGCGCGCGCACCACGCGCTTGGGGTTGATGGCAGCGCTTTCGAAACATGCCTCGTTGAGTGCATCCAAAGCGCCTGGGAACCATGCTCGGCAAAAACGCGGCCCACTCGCGCACGAGTTTGCCTACCTGCTCGCCCGACGCGAAATCGGTCGTCAATCGCGGCCCGTACATAGAACCCCGTGCCGCCCGCGAGCACTGTCGCTTGACCGCGCGCATCGATGTCGGCGAAACATGTTCGCGCGTATTCCTGAACAGCGACGCCGGAATACGCCTCGCCCGGCTTGCGAATGAAGCCCCAGTGCGGCACGATGCGCGCTCGGCTGCAGGCATTTGCCATGCCAATATCCATGCCTTTATACACCCGCTGCATGGAATCCGCCGCTTACCACTTCCCCATTTGCGCGCGACGTGGATTTCCTGCGCGACATCGGTTTTGCCCGACGCTGTGGCTGACCACGCATATGACGGGGTTTTGAGCGTGAATGTTCCGGTTGTTTTTGCTGGGTGCTAGCCATCAACGATGGTTCCAGACAGGTACCAGGTTTTGCGCTTCGTCGATCAACCTTCACGATTTACGATGGAGCCTGCCAACGATCTGGGATACGCCGGCGGAAGCGGTGCATGCACGGTCACATTTTTCGGGCTTTGCCGGCCTGCAGCAGATTGTCGCGCTTCGATGCGTGCCTTCGACAAAAATCGAGGAACGGTGCGGTAGGCGTTGGTTTTTTCATGGGCGCCTTCTTGCACGATATCGACAAGGCGTCGAAGCGGCGCTGAATGACCCGTGCGGCGTATTGTCGATCCATTTTGGCCGCCGGCGTGCCTTCGCGCTTCGAATAGATGAACGTAAACACCTGATGATAGCCAACGGTGTCGACAAGGTTCGCCGTGGCCTCGAAATCTTCCTCGGTTTCGCCCGGGAAGCCCACGATAATGTCGGTCAGCGCCACATCGGGGTTAGCCGCGCGCACTTTGCGCACGAGCTCGCAGGTAGTGGTCGGCGGTATAGCGGCGTTCATGGCGGCCTTGAGCACGGCGATCGCTGCCCGACTGCACCGGAAATGCAGGGCGGGCATGAGGAGGGCAACTTGCCGAACTTAACGATTACCTCGTCGGACGCATCCTTTGGATGGCGAGGTTGCGAAACGCATGCGTTCGATGCCCGTGCTCATCGAGCGCATCGAGGATTTCAGCGCAAAACGCGGCTCGCCGTAAATCGCGCCCGTAGGAGGTTCATTGTTTTGACCCAGCAGCATGATTTCCTTCACGCCATGCTGCGACAAGCGTTGCGCTTCTCAGGTCAACGATATTCGATGGTGCGCGATTTTTCGCGACCGCGCACGTAAGGCACAATGCAATAGGAGCAGAAGTTGTTGCAGCCCGATGGTAATGGGCAGCCATGCGGCCCATGCATGCCGCGCTTGCTGGGCAGGTCGGTGGCGAATTTCTCGCTGGCCTCGTACACTTCGGCCTGGTGTCCCCCTTCCCACCAGCACCGACTCAATGAGGCGCGGCAAGCGATCGATGTTCTGCGTGCCGAACACCACGTCGACATGAGGCAGCTTTCCATGAGTTTCGCGCCGTCGCGCTGGCCGATGCAGCCGCCAATGCACACGATGCGCTTGTCGAGCGGGCTGCCCTGCGGAAGCGGAATGTTCTTCATGGAGGCGACCTGGCCCATAAGGCGCGTATCGGCAGCTTCTCGGACGCAGCAGGTCATGAAGACGACGATTTCAGATTCTTTAAGCTCGGGCACCTGAATCGCTCCGAGCGATTCGAGCATGCCCGCGATTCGCTCGGAATCGTGCTCGTTCATTTGGCAACCGAAAACTTGCAGGAAAAAAGGTCTTATCGGAAATGGGAGACAGCATACAGCGCTACCCCCTCTTTCTATAGGGATCTGTTGTACGGGAATTTATGAGCGGCGTTCGACGTTGAAGCGAATGGCGATGCGATATTCGCCATCGATCACGATGTCGGCAAACGACGGCGCGCAAACGATTTCGATGCCGATGGGCGACAGAAAGCCGCGAGAAATCGCGATGGCCTTTACCGCCTGGTTCACCGCACCCGCGCCGACCGATTGAATTTCTACGAACCGTCTTTAATCATGCCGGCAATGGCGCCAGCGACCGATGCAGGTGACGATTTCGACGATACCTTCAAGCAGCCTGCATGCTGCCCGTTTTTCAAATCTCTGGCATGTGCGTCCTTCTACGATGTTTAGAGGTGCGTTATGTTGTGTCTATGCCTTAGGGGCTCAAGCATCTTTATCACAGCCGATTAGCAATACGTA
>VOFG01003484.1_pt1 | contig 27352 bp, 31 predicted proteins | sample 5384171 | NCBI WGS metagenome assembly VOFG01 (sample SAMN12384726, study PRJNA508395) | human gut metagenome | isolation source: healthy gut F | host: Homo sapiens | reverse complement strand
TCAGACATTTATAAAGAAATCGTTTCTTTCAGTTGTTTTCGCTATTTTCTGTTAATTAGTTCTTTTTTGGGTACATTTTTTGTTCCTTGTTTGTTTCTTGATTTCGGTTTTAATTCGTACATTTGCATACGAAAAAGAACGAATGAAAGAATACGATTATGCCACGAATAAAGAAGCCTAAAAAAGTAAAAGAGCCCATCCGTCTTCGGATGAAGGATTTTGTCCGATGGCAGCAAAGTCTGTATCTGGATATATACCGCAATGGCAAGCGGACATATGAGTACCTGAAGCTGTATCTTATCCCGGGAACGGACAACAAATACCCGTCGGCAGAATGAAAATAACAATGGCCGCTGCGAATGCCATCAAGTCGAAACGCATTATCGAACTGACCAGCGGCGAAGCCGGTATCGTGAACCATACAGATAAGGTTTATCTGCTGGACTGGATGCAAAACCTATTTGGAGTACCAAGAGAAACGCGACAAGAAAGGCATCGGTCAAATCAAGGCCGTTACCCATATCCCGAAAGAATATGCAGGGGAAAGGTTTTGTTGGATCGGGTTGACCTCGCTTTTTGCCAAGGCTATATCGACTACATGCTGACGACCTTCCGCCCTAAAGGAAAGCCGATAGCAGCATCTACACGCAATACCTATTATCAGATATTCAACGGTGCCCTGAACGCTGCCGTCCGGGCTAAACGGTTGTTGAGAAATCCGTTTGAAATGGAAAATGGAAAAAAATGCGGAGAGCGTGCGGTCCTATATGACCATCGAAAACGGGCGTTGATTGCCACCGGTACAGGATGGGAGGGTTAAAAACGCCTATCTGTTTTCCTGCTTCTGCGGACTGCGTATCAGCGATATTGTCGGCCTGAAATGGAAGAATGTCTTTGTCGATAACGGCCAATACCGTCTGGCGGTGGCTGTGCAGAAGACCAAAGAACCGATTTACCTGCCACCTCCAACGAGGCGTTGAAGTGGATGCCGGAGCGTGAGGACAAGGCGGCGGATGACCATGTGTTCAGCTTGCCTTCAAACATCAACCAGTATCTCAAGCCGTAGGCCGAAGCGGCCGGAATCACCAAGCGTTTTACTTTTCACACGGCCCGGCACAATATTCGCGACCATGATGCTGACGCTCGGTGCGGATCTCATACCGTATCGAAGCTGCTTGGTCATACCTCCGTGAGAATGACACAGGTGTACGCCAAAATCATCAACCAGAAAAAGACGAAGCAGTCAATTTGGTCAACGGGCTATTCGACTGATGTAGTTATACATGTCAAATTCAATTTACAGGTAAATATTTCCGGCTTTTCTCCGACTTTTCAAATAGTCGAAGTAATGCCACTATTATAATAAGTATAAACCCATAAAAACAATTCGACATGAAAGGACAAAACAACAGGTCCTCTTTTTTTTGAAGGGAGACCACATCTGCACCACTTCGCTACGGAACAGGATGTAGCGGAAGAATTTTACGAATTGCTCTCCGGGAAGCGAGGGAGCTTTATCTTCAAGACGTCATGGCAGGCGGCAAACGGTATGGCCGCTATGTGGATGACTTTATAAACAGTCACCGGTACATCGACTGCAACAGTGCGGTTTGCAGGAATTGCCATGAAATGAACATCCATATCATCAGAGGGCTGTTGATCGATTGCACAAGTCTCGTCAAAAAGCCTCTTTACCGCAGAAACATTTTCTTTCGAGGAGTGCATGGCCTTGAAACGAAAGTACGACATTGCCGGAGTATGGTTCGGCTCTTCACGTATAGAAGATTCCAGAAACGATCCACCTCTCTCCTTCGGTTGTAATTTTTCCCGTGAACAGATGACAGGTATTGTGGCTTGCGCCAACGCTTATCATCTGTTTTGCGTTTCCACACCCGCATCGAGGACATGGAAGCGCTTTTTGCCTGCAAGAAGGGCTTCTGCATACGTGTGAACAATATCCGCCATGTGGCGGTCCTGTTCGACGCGTTGCTCGAAAACACCGTCAGCCGACTGAAAATATAACACGAAGTGCCAAAAAGCCAAGTATGTGAAAGATAAAACAGTGACAATTGCCGTGATACGTGCATAGTATCACGCCGGTATTTCCGGCTGTCCGGTTCACATCACATAACTTTGACCTCCGTTAGCGCGCTGCATAACGGAGGTAACTCTCCATTGTCTAATTTTAACATGTATTTTATGCAAAACAGAACAACATTCATGGAGCGGTTGAGCGAACGGCTGACCGCCATAGAAGCGGTTCTCAAGAAGTTGGAACCGGTGGAAGGTCTGTTGGAGCGTGTGGCTTTGCTGGAAAATACCATTTACACGACCAAGAAGGTCTTCACTTTTCAAGAGGCGTGCATGTATATCGGCGTGTCCGAAAGTATGTTGTACAAACTCACATCGAACAAGGAAATCCCGCACTACAAGCCTCGCGGCAAGATGCTCTACTTTGCGAAGGAAGAGCTGGACGCGTGGCTCTTGCAAAACTACGAACCTACGGTGGACGATGCCATGCGTATGGCGACGGAAGTGTCCGCAACCCAACCGTTCTTTAACCAGAAGCGCTATGGAAAACGAAAAAAGAACTGACCGTAACTCGTGGGCGGAGCTGGACGAGAACCGCCTGTCGGATATCCTCACGGCATCGCAAATAAAGGCCACGGACACCTACGAGACTCCGCCCCAGATTATATGGATTGACAACTCCACCATAGCGACGCTCGGTAATTTCAGCGCTTCGACGGGTAAGGCGAAGGCGAAAAAGACGTTCAACGTCTCGGCCATCGTCGCCGCGTCGCTGGCGGGCCGGCAGGTCTTGAACTATCGGGCGCACCTGCCCGAAGGCAAACGCAGGATTCTGTACGTGGACACTGAACAGAGCCGTTTCCATTGCCACAACGTGTTGGAACGCATTCTCCGCCTGGCGGGGCTGCCCACCACGACGGACAACGAGAATCTCGATTTCATTTGCCTGCGGGAATACACTCCTGCCGTCCGTATCGGGGTTATCGACTATGCCCTGCGTCAGAACAAGGGGTATGGGCTGGTCATCATAGACGGCATCCGCGACCTGATGCTCGACATCAACAGCACCAGCGAATCGGTGGAGGTCATCAACAAGATGATGGAGTGGTCGTCGAAATACGACCTGCACATCCATTGTGTGCTACACCTGAACAAGGGCGACAACAATGTGCGCGGGCATATCGGTACGGAAATGAGCAATAAGGCGGAAACGGTGCTGGTCATCACCAAAAGTGCGGAGAATCCCGTTATCAGTGAAGTTCATGCGCTGCATATCCGCGAGAAGGAGTTCAAACCGTTCGCCTTTTCCGTTGATGACGAAGGGTTGCCGGTCATGGTGGATAACTATTCGTTTGACGGCAGTGTAAGACCGAAAGCCCGGAGCAGCTTCATGGATTTGTCCATCGAACAGCACCGGGAGGCACTTTCCGCCGCTTTCGGGGACAGGCCCATCAAAGGTTTCGAGAACGTGCTGCAGGCCCTCATGGCTTCCTATGAGGCTATCGGGTTCAAACGGGGACGCAGCGTCATGATAAAACTGCTGCAATACCTGACGGAAAACCTGAAGCTGATCGTCAAACGGGACAAGCTCTTTTATTACGATGTGACCCCGACCGAAGCCCTGCTTTTCGACGAAGAATGCGAGGAAGCGGAAGGTGAAAAATAATTTAGTTTACTTTGGTCCGGGTATATATAGGAGAAAAACCAAAGTAAACTGTTTTTTGAAAACAAGTGAAAAGAAAATGACATGACCATAGCGGAAGCAAAACAACTGCGTATCGTGGACTATCTCGCCAGTCTCGGCTACCATCCCCAGAGTGTGATATCAAAACAATACTGGTATCTGTCACCGCTGCGCGATGAACGCACTCCGTCGTTCAAGGTCAACGACCGGCTCAACGAATGGTATGACTTTGGCGCAGCGACGGGCGGCGACCTTGTGGAACTGGGCAAATACCTGTACCGGACGAACAGCGTGAGCGAAGTGCTTGCCTGTATCGGGAGACATGAAAATGCTGCCCCGATACAAAGAGTGCGGATTCCGGGGACAACACCCCGTCCCGTCGAAGCTGACATGAAGGACGTGCTCGTCGTGCCGTTGCAGCACCATGCGCTACTCTCGTACCTTCATTCCCGTGGAATCGACGGGGACATCGGCCGCATGTTCTGCCGGGAGGTCCATTATGAATTACGTAAACGGCGCTACTTCGCTCTTGCCTTCGGCAACGCGGCGGGCGGGTACGAGGTGCGCAATCCTTATTATAAGGGCTGTATCCGGTGTAAGGACATCTCTGTCATCAGGCAATCTCATGGTGAAACACAGAACCGTGTTTGCGTGTTCGAGGGCTTCATGGATTTTCTCTCTTACCTGACGCTGAAACAGGCGGGTGATGATACGGTCTGCATCGACGCACCTTGTGATTACCTCGTGATGAACTCGGTGAACAACCTGAAAAAAGCATTGGAACACTTGCAGGTGTACGAGGAAATCCACTGTTATCTCGACAATGATCTCGCAGGGCAGAAAACGGAAGAGACCATCGCCGGCATGTATGGCGGGCGTGTACGCAACGAAGCACCCCGTTATCGCGAATACAAGGACCTGAACGATTACCTACGCGGAAAGAAACGGTAAGGCATCATCGTTACCCTTTCCCTTGAAAGCTCTCCTCCCGGAGGGCTTTTTTTATGCCCGATTTTTCTGCTTCGATACCTCAAAGTATGAAATTAAAGTTCAATTTTAGTGTTTCAAACTTATTTCTATGTAATAAAATACTGTTTGATATAAAGAGTTTTTGTTACATCAAATATAATATTTTTCTTTGCAACCGTACTTTCAAAGTTCAATTAAAGTTTAATTTCATACTTAAAAACAGATGGGTTCATACTTTATATTCGCCCTTGTACTGACGGTGCTGTACATCGTCTATTTCGCGGTCAATATCATCCGTGACCTGTATGGAAAGAAGGGAACGGAGAAGACTGACGAGGAAGTTTTCGACCTCGGTCCGATGGATTCCACGGAAGAGAGTGTCGAGGTTTCGGAGAACGAGACCGGGTTCAAAATCGGAAATGAAACATACGGCACGGAGACTGTACCTGCCGCTTCGCCTGCCGCCCAAAACGGCGACACCGGGAAAAAAGATGGAACAGCCAAGGATCGGCTCGAACGGCTGAAAGCCAAGGCAGAGGCACAGATGGAAAAGGTCGCACCCTACCTGTCCGACGGCTTTACCGACGAAGAGATGTATAAGGCAATGATTTCCAAAGGACGCTTGGACAACCGTCCCAGCCTGAAATGGAGACCGGTCAAAGATAAGCTGTAAGATGTCGAAAACGAAGAAGATACTATGTGCGCTTTGTTCCATCATCCCCTGTTCGGCTCTGGCGAAAAGTGGCAGCGTGAATTACAGTTGGGGGGCGGATGCGCTGGCGACGATGCACGACTACGTGGTAACGATGATGTTCTACGTCCAAGCTCTCTGTTGTGCCATCGCCGGGATTTGTGTGATTGTGTCCGGATTCCAGATTTACGTAAAGATGAACACGGGCGAGGACGGTATTACCAAGTCCGTCGTAACGCTTGTGGGCGCGTGCCTGTTCCTGATCGGTGCCTTCCTTGTCTTTCCTGCCTTTTTCGGCTATCGCATATAGAAACGGGATGCAGGAATGAGGTGCCGCCATAACGATTCGAAAGAACTGCAATACTTACCCTAAAATAAATAATCATGTTTCAAAAAACAAAAAGACAAATGAAAAGAATGTTTTCTGCTAAAAAGGTACAGATGCTCACACTGATGTTGCTGTGTGGCACGACGGCCGTCATGGCCCAAAACTCCGCAGGCGATTACTCCGCCGGTACGACCGCACTGGCGACCGTGACGGAGGAAATCGCCAAAATACGTCCCCGTCATGGTCAAACTGTGTTACGCCATTGCCGGTGTAGTGGCTATCGTAGGCGCTATCTCGGTGTACATCGCCATGAACAACGAGGAACAGGACGTGAAGAAAAAGATTATGATGATCGTTGGCGCATGTATTTTCTTAATCGCTGCCGCACAAGCACTTCCGATGTTCTTCGGTATCGGCGCATAACCCTCCCGCACGATGAAAGGCAAGGACGAACGCTATCCCGACTACCCGCTGTTCAAGGGCCTGCAACGGCCTTTGGAGTTCATGGGTATTCAGGGACGCTACATCTACTGGGCGGCGGGCGTTGCCGGCGGAGCCATCGTCGGATTTATCATCGCCTACTGCCTCGTGGGTTTCGTGGCCGGACTGGTCGTGCTGGTTGCGGTCGTCTCGACGGGTATTGCGCTTATCATGCTCAAACAGCGGAAAGGGCTGCATACCAAGAAAGACGGTCGCGGAGTGTATATCTACGCCCACTCGAAGAAACTGTGAGAAGAAAAGAAAAACCATCACGGGCAACGTGTGGTCTTGTTGAATGTTGAACGCGGGCCGGCCGCCTGAAATCCGGGTGGACCGGCCTTTTTATTGTATTTTGAAATGACCTTGTACATCATTCTACTTTTTATCGCCTTGTGTGCCGGCATGGCCCTGTCGGTCTATGCGTTCGGTACCGGAGGCAAGCGTAAGCGTATCTTTCAGGACATCTATTTTTCTGTGGAAGATACGAACGGCGTGGGCGTGCTGTACACCAAGACGGGCGAATATTCAGCCATCCTGAAAATAGAGAATCCCGTGCAGAAATACTGTGCGAACATCGACAGCTACTACGAGTTCACGCACCTTTTCACCGCCCTCGCGCAGACGCTCGGCGAAGGATATGCCCTGCACAAACAGGACATCTTCATCCGGAAACAGTTCGAGAACGAGACGGGGGACAAACACGAGTTCCTCTCATCGGCCTACTTCCGTTACTTCAAGGGGCGTAACTATACGGACAGCGTGTGTTACCTGACCATCACGCAGGAGGCGAAGAAGAGCCGCCTGTTCTCGTTCGACAACAAGAAGTGGCGCGACTTTCTGGTCAAGATACGCAAAGTGCATGACCAGCTGCACGATGCCGGGGTACAGGCCAGGTTCCTGAACAAAGCCGAAGCGAGCGAATACGTGGACCGCTATTTCGCCATGAACTTCAAGGAGCGGATCGTGTCGATGACCAACTTCAAGGCGGACGACGAAACGGTCTCGATGGGCGACAAACGCTGCAAGGTATATAGCCTTGTCGATGTGGACTGTGCCGCACTGCCCTCACTGATACGGCCTTACACCAATATAGAGGTCAATAACACGGATATGCCCGTGGACCTGCTGGCTGCCATCGACAACATTCCGAATGCGGAGACGGTCGTCTATAACCAGATTGTCTTCCTGCCCAACCAGAAAAGGGAACTGGCCCTGCTGGACAAAAAGAAGAACCGGCACGCCAGTATTCCCAATCCGAGCAACCAGATGGCCGTGGAGGACATCAAGCGGGTGCAGGAGGTCATCGCGCGGGAAAGCAAGCAGCTCGTGTACACCCATTTCAACCTGATCGTCGCCGTACCGGCCGATACGGACCTGCAAAAATGCACGAACCACTTGGAGAATGCTTTCGGACGTATGGGTATCCATATTTCCAAAAGGGCGTACAACCAACTGGAACTGTTCGTGAACTCGTTTCCGGGTAACTGTTACGGCATGAACGAGGACTATGACCGCTTCCTGACGCTGGGTGACGCGGCGATGTGTCTGATGTATAAGGAGCACATACAGCACAGCGAGGAGACACCGCTGAAAATCTACTACACAGACCGCCAAGGCGTGCCGGTGGCTATCGACATCACGGGAAAGGAGGGGAAAAACAAGCTGACGGACAACTCGAACTTTTTCTGTCTCGGTCCTTCGGGCAGCGGCAAGAGCTTCCACATGAACTCTGTCGTGCGCCAGTTGTACGAGCAAGGAACGGACGTGGTGATGGTCGATACGGGTAACAGCTACGAGGGACTTTGCGAATACCTCGGCGGCAAGTACATTTCCTATACCGAGGAAAGACCGATTACGATGAACCCATTCCGCATCAATCGGGCGGAAATGAATGTGGAGAAGACGGGCTTCCTGAAAAACCTCGTGCTGCTCATCTGGAAAGGCTCGCAGGGTACGGTCACAAAGACAGAGGACCGCCTGATAGAACAGGTCATCACGGAGTATTACGACACTTATTTCAATGGGTTCGACGGCTTCACACCCCTGCAACGGGAGGATTTGCGTAAGGGGCTGCTCATCGACGACCGTAACCATGCCGAGAAGCAGGACGAGGACGAAGGAGAGCGGACCGGGCGTATCGAGCGCATGATCGACGAGATGGAACGCCGCCGTAAGGAGTTGAAAGTGGAAGAGCTGTCGTTCAACTCGTTCTATGAATTTTCCGTGCAGCGCATCCCCGACATCTGTGCCGAAAACCATATTTCGGGCATCGACATATCGACGTACCGTTACATGATGAAGGACTTCTATCGGGGCGGCAATCATGAAAAGACGCTGAACGAGAACATGGACAGTTCATTGTTCGATGAGACGTTCATCGTCTTCGAAATTGACAGTATAAAGGATGATCCTCTCCTGTTCCCTCTTGTCACACTGATTATCATGGATGTATTCTTACAGAAGATGCGTATCAAGAAGAACCGCAAAGTCCTGGTCATAGAGGAAGCGTGGAAGGCCATTGCCAGCCCGCTCATGGCCGAATACATCAAGTTTATGTACAAGACGGCCCGTAAGTTCTGGGCCTCGGTCGGCGTGGTGACGCAGGAGATACAGGACATCATCGGCAGCCCTATCGTCAAGGAAGCCATCATCAACAACTCCGACGTGGTGATGCTGCTTGACCAGAGCAAGTTCCGCGAGCGGTTCGATGAAATCAAGGCTATTCTCGGACTTACCGACGTGGACTGCAAAAAGATATTCACCATCAACCGGCTGGAAAACAAGGAAGGGCGCAGCTTCTTCCGAGAGGTGTTCATCCGCCGGGGGACGACCAGCGGCGTGTACGGCGTGGAAGAACCAAGAGAGTGTTACATGACCTACACCACCGAGCGGGCGGAGAAAGAAGCCCTGAAACTCTACAAGCGGGAATTGCGGTGCAGCCATCAGGAAGCTATCGAGGCGTACTGTCGGGATTGGAACGCCAGCGGTATCGGAAAATCCCTGCCGTTCGCCCAAAAGGTCAACGAGGCCGGGCGGATATTGAACCTTCATGTAAAACAATAACAATCAAATCATCAATTACAGAAAATGGAAAAGATAGACATCAGCCAAAGTGTGAAGACACTTGAGTTCGGGAGCAAATATGAAGCCCGTATCCAACGGATATTCCGTGAGTTCGACATCAAAACCATCCGGGATTTGTGCCAATGGCCCGGAAAGGACTTGGTAAGGGTACGCGACATGGGAAGAAAAAGCATCGAGGAAATAGAGGATGTTCTGGAAAGGTACAATCTCCGGTTGGGAATGCCCGGTAAGGAACTGGACGAATACGCCGGTATCGGAAATTCCGTGCAGGACGAGGAAGAAGAGGCGAAGTGGGAACAACGCAGGTACGAGATAGCCAAGGAGGTATTCATACACCACCGTCTGGTGGCAAATTCCGCCGTATATGAGGCCGACGAACTGATACGTGCACTAAGAGGCATGACGCGCCGTTGACGGGGGCTGTTTTTAACCGGGGAGGAATCCATGATGAAACGGCTGTCACTTATCCTTATGCTCCTGTCGCTCGTTGTCGTACAGCACATCCACGCGCAGTATTACAGCGTGAACTACGATGCGCGTACCGTGGCGGCAATGGCTACCGCTTTCGGTACGGAAGCCGTGGCGGAAAGCTATTACCGGGAGCAGGTCGATGACATACTCAAGCACTACAATGCGGCGGAAGTGGCCACGGCGGGGATTTTTGCCTCCAAGTTCTTGGAGCATAAAGCCTTTTCCGACCTCGGTATCTGGAACAGCAGTACGGAGAACTACTACTACCGCCGCATTTACCGCATGGTCTCGGAGAAGATCATACCCAAGATATGGGTGGTGGCGAAACTGATGCTCCGCTCACCGCAAACGGCTATCTACTGGGGCAGCTACCTGATGAAAATCTGCGACGAAACGAAAAGCCTGTGTATGCAGTTCGAGAGTGTAGTGACGAACAGCACGTTGGGCTTTTCGGACATCGTGTTTCTGGAAATCAACCGGAACATCGCCCCTCTGTTGAAACTCTCGGAGATAGGCGACATCGACTGGCAGCACATGCTGGACGACATCGCCAGCGTGCCGGGCAATTTCACCAAGGAGAACCTGCAACACGACATCGACAACCTCTACAACATGGTGTCGGTCTCGCCTCGGCAGGTATCGGGAACATTGGTGACGCCCTGTTGCAAACCAGTTCGTTCCATGAGCTGATGGGCGGCAGGGTCAGCAAGGTCATCGACCTGTATGACCATTACGGTGCGCTCTTCGAGCAGGCGGAGCATGACCTCGGCGGCCTGCTGATTGACATGGTGGGCGGTGAGGACAACGTGGCGGGACTGTTCGATTTCAGCAACTACGACCTTACCTCCTGGATGACGGACTATCTGGACGAGACGGCGGGAAACTACTACACGCAACGGTGGTATATCGCCCGGCGTGAGCAAGGGAGTATCGCCTTGTGCGACTACTACCCGCCGACGGACGATAACAGCATACTGAACGGCGGCGAATGGACGCGTTTCGAGACAACCGATCCCGACTTTTATCCCAATGCCTCGCAACGGGAGCAGGCGCTCGCCAATTCGGAACGGTACGCCGGTTGGTCGAGAAGCCGGGTACAGCAGCTCAACAACCAGAATGACGGCTATACCTATAGTATCAACTACTGGCAGAACGGCTATATCATCAGCCGCGGCGGCAAACAGACGAAGAAGGCATACGCCTACGAAATCCATGTGAAGAAAAGCTGGAACCGGGAAGAGGTCGTCTATGAAGAGGTGTTCGATTCCTACTCGATGGACCTGAACACGTTCAAAGCCGGGCTTAACGCCCGACTCTCGGAGTTCAACGACAACGAGGAAGGTTATACCTATTATATAGCTTCTGACGCGCGGAACTATTATCAGGCGACGGACGCCGCGAAATTGCAAGGCTGCGAGAGCGTGACCATCAGTGTAACCTGTTCGGACGGGGCTACGCTCGGTCAGGGCACGACGCAGTACAAGTGCCGAACGTGCGGCAAATCCCTGAACGCCCATTCAAAGGAGTGTGCCATGCAGACCACGGTTACGGAGAACGAACTGGACTTGTCCGAGCTGGACGCCATGCTGCAGGAGGCAGAGAATCAGGTAGCCGCCATCCAGTCGCAAATCAACGCGTTGGAGAGCGAGAATGCCGACCTGCTGAAAAAAATCGCCGAGGCAAGCGTGGAAGATGCGGCGGTGTACCGGCAGCAGTACAACGCGAACAAGACACAGATAGACCGCCTGAAAAGCGAGCTGTCCGAATGGCAGAAGAAACAACGGGAATACACCGACGCGAAAACCGAGGCGGCGGGCGATAACGATGTGGCAACAGACGACTATTACCGCATACCGGCCATCATGCAGGACTGCAAGACGGCTTACAGCCTGTCGTGGCAGGACGGCGGTTCGTGGAACGGATACACCTATGTCCGTAAGGCGACCATGCCGAACATCAACGGGGTCATCACGTTCAAGGCGACGGTCTCGATAGCCCGCAAACCGAAATATTTCCTCGGCATCAAGATTCACCGTGCCATTGTACAGATCAGCTGGGAACTGACCTCGCAATACACCGACACGTATGTGGCCGACGTGCTGACGCTCGACCCCCTGTCGGACGCGGAGAAAACGAAACTGGTGAACGACCGTATTGCGGAGATTGCACGAGAGCATCCGTCATGCAAGATCACGACGGAATATGCCCGTACCACCCCGATGGAAGACACCTCTACCGGAGAGGTGTACCACCTGCTGTGGTCAAGTGACCGTCTTGAAATCGCGCGTGAAGTGGATTCCCGGATTACGATGATATATGCCGACCTCGTGTCACTGGAGAAGATGATGCACTACAAGCGCAGCATCATCGACGTGCTGAAGGACGTGCTGCCCGAATTGGATATGGACGAGGGACGCAGGCTGACGCTCGTGGAGGAATGCCACGAACGCTGGGTGGAGAATGCGCGGAACCTGCGGAGCGGAAACGGCAGGAACGGCAAAGGCAGCGGAAAGGAGGTGCGGCCATGAAACGTGCCCTGCTGATGGCAGTCGTGCTGCTGGCTCTCCTGCCCGGCATTGCCAAGGCGCAATGGACGTTCGACATCGTGTCGGAAGCCTACATCAACGACCACAAGAAGCAACGCAGCCTGCTGCTGGCCCGCAGTACGCTGGAATACAGCAACAAGCTGCTGCACGAGTACAGCCGCAAAGAGGTCGGCGAGTACAAGGAACTGAATGTGGACTTGGACCGCTACACCCGTGCCTTCGACGTCATCGACGTGATGTACCAGTCCTTGCGGACGGTGCTGAACGTGAAAAGCACCTATACGGCGGTCAGCGACCGTATCGGCGATTACAAGAGACTGCTGGAGGACTTCAACGATAGAATCGTGAAACGGGGCGCATCGACCCCGGCGATGCCGTGATACTGACTATCAATGAAAAGGCAATACGGGACATCGCCGATGACGGGAAACAGCTTTACAAATCGGTCAGTGACCTCGTGCTGTATGCCACAGGGGCGGCAGAATGTTCGACCTCCGACCTGCTGATGGTGCTGGAAGCGGTGAACACGTCGCTGGACGACATCGAGCGGCACCTGAACCGGGCGTATATCGAGACGTGGCGGTACATACAGGTGCGCATCGGTTACTGGAAAGCGAAGATTTACCGTCCCAAGGTCAAGGAGATTATCGACGGGGCTTTCGGACGATGGCGCAAAGCGGGACGGCTGGATTATTAACGAACGATAAAAGGGAAAGAAGGCAAACTATCTACAGGTTAGAGTTTGACTTCCATGCCATCGACATCGGGAAATAAAAACAGAGAAAGAATTTTTAGTACAAACAAGCCTATTGGGATTATACCAAGGGATAAAAAGACATTCAGATTGATGCAATGGAAAAGATTGTTTTTGCAAAAGACATTACGTTATATAAGGCCGATTGTCTTGAAGTGATGCCTTTTCTTCCGGAATCAAGCATTGATTTGGTTTTATGCGATCCCCTTTTGGAATTACAGCTTCACAGTGGGATAAAATAATACCATTCCCGGAAATGTGGAAAGAGATCAGGAGAGTCAGGAAAGAAAATGCACCTACGGTCTTATTTGGCAGCGAACCGTTCAGCAGCTTTCTACGCTGCGGCAATTTAGATGAATTTAAATATGACTGGGTTTGGGAAAAGTCAAAAGCAAGCAATTTTCTTCTCGCTAAAAAACAACCTCTAAAAGCACATGAGCTAATAAGTGTCTTTGGCAAAGGCAGAACCCCTTATTATCCAATCATGGAGGAAGGCGAGCCTTACGGGAACCGCACGAAGAGAGGAAGCAATTGGACAGGGATAAACAATGTACCCAATCCTACATTCAGGCATGAAAACAAAGGGACAAGATATCCACGAAGTGTGATATACTTCAAAACAGCGGAATCGGAAGGCAAAACGATTCATGTCAACCAAAAGCCGATTGCATTATTGGAGTATCTGATAAAAACATACACAAAGGAAGGAGATACTGTCCTTGATTTTGCTTCGGGGAGCATGAGCACCGCAATTGCCTGTATCTATACGAATAGAAAATGTATTTGCATTGAAAAAGACGAGACATATTTCTCGCAAGGAGAGAAACGAGTCAGGAATGAATACCAATATTTATGACAGTAAAGGAAGCTCAAAAAAAGTATGACTATACGATATAAATAACTGTAAAATAATGAATAACCGGAAATTAATATGAACAGAACTCTCTTACTCATGGCGGTTGCAGCAGTTGCAACGAGCGGTGTCAAGGCGCAGTCGGTTACTTACAACCATGACTCGCCGAAACAGAACCAGATTACGGTTATGGAAACCGGTACGGGCGCTCTGTCGCCCGAACTTTATTACACGCTGCTGCACAACAAGTACAAGAAGTCGGCGGCAAGCAAGAACAAACTGTCGTTCCGCACGCTGGCGGGTGTGAACCTGTACAACCAGACAGACGAGGCGGAAGCCATCGACTCGGCACTGGTCAAGCGGGCCGAAATCGAGGCACTGAATGTAGCCGACCGGCAGATTGACCTCGCGTGGCTGGCCGAGGGCGATAAGATAAACGCTCAAATGGAACGGCTTCAGCGCAACATCGACCGCATCCCCCTTGCCGGGGGCACAACGGACGACAGGGAGCGGTGGACGGAATACTACCACGTCTACCAGTGCGCCATTGACGCTACGAAGGACGCCTACATGCCCAACGCACAACGGAAGAAAGAGTACCTGCGAATCTACGAGGACGTGGTACGGCAGAACGAGATTCTGGTCGGCTACCTTGCCCGAAGACAGAACGCCACGGTTGCGAACGGGCTGCTGAATGCAACCGCCGACCGGAGACTGGACAAGGGCGGTATCGTCCGCGAGGCGATGGGCCGGTGGAACGAATCGCGTTCCGCCGTGCGAGGGGCGCAATCGGGCGGCGAAACTGATACGGGAGACGGAGACGAGACGGTAAACAGAAAGAACTAAAAACACACAACGTATGGCAGACGGAAATATTCTTTCGGATTTCGGTATCGACCTCTTGGAAGAGGAAATCGACGACGTGATTTTTCAGACCAACGAGTTTCTGACCGATGCGACCTTTACCGGCTCGCAAGGTCCCTTCTGGTGGTTAGCGTATTTTGACCGCTTTTGTACTTTGCAAATCGTTGATATAAAGCTGTTTGCAAAATCTTGTTTCGTGAGACAAATCTCTGACGGGACAAAAACGGGACAGAACCGCAGGAAAATAAAGCCAAGACCTCTTTGTTCCGAATATCCTTTTCAGAATACCCTTATTCCGAATACAAAGGTACAAATTTGTCCCGTAATAAACGAACCAATGAGCCTATTTCTCTCATCCATAACGCACTTTTCCATAATCTTGTACCACGGCAGATTCTTCAAGGTTTTAGATACATTATTTCATATCCTACAGTTAAATAATGTTTTCTTGATAGTTGTACATTGTTCGGAACGATTGCCAATCATTGAAACTGCCCATTTGTACACTCCTTTTGTCAGACTTGATTCTGATTTTTCGGTTGTAATGAAGTGCGTTGCCCTGTTTCCTTCAATGGCTAATTGCCACTTGAAAGTGTCGCACAAAGATGTGGTGAATTGCATGCTTAATCAATGAATTACAGTGTTTTAATTAGACTTAACGGTGTATGTACCATCAAATATTATCATATACATTTGCATCAAAAATCTACAAATAAACAGATAAAAACAAAGAATATGACTGAAAACAAAACATCAAAAATGAACCTCGACCATGAGCGGAAGATTGTCGAGCTTCAGGAAAGAGTGAACAAATTGGAAGACCTCTGTTTTACCACAAAGGAGATTCTGAACCTTGAAGAAGCATCCGCATTTCTCGGCATTGCCAAGAGTACCCTTTACAAAATGACGCACCTGAACCAGTTACCATTCTTCAAACCTGCGGGCAAACTCATCTTCTTTGAAAAGAAAGCCCTGCTTGATTGGGTGCGCGGCGCAAAGTCCCTGTCGGAGGAAGAAATCAGAGCGGAAGCAGCCGCAAGATTGAATGATATGAACAACAGACCTTAACCGCCATGAGAACAGAGGAACTTATAGAAAGTATCAGCGAGAGAGACCCGTTATTGGCAAAAGCGGTCAGCCACATGGTTGCGTATGTTCAAGACCGTTATCCCTCCACGTTTCCAAGCAAGGAGCAGACTATGGCGGTAAACGAATACCTGCACAGTGTTCATGCGGACGGTGACGGCAGTATGTCGGAAACGAATTGCGAACATCGCAGGATTGCTTCACAGCGCATCACAATCGCTGCCATCCGTGTGCTTGACACCGAACAGCAGAACAGGCTTCAAGATATACTTGACCATATCGCATACGACAAGGAGTATTATATGCCAGAGAGAGGGCAAGGTATGCGCTACTGACTTTTCTTTTGGCTGCACCAGTTTTAGATTATCCATAAACAGACGAATGATGAATAAAGATTTGAGCTATTGTATCGTGCTGTCATCAGAACAGCTTTCCTATCTGGCAGGAAGCAAATACGGCATTGACCGAATGAAGATTCTTAACCGGCTTATTGAAGCGACCGTGCTGGAACAAACGGAGTATTCCAAGAAAGGCTTTGCCACGACATTGCAAGTCGGACAGGCGGCTTTGTCGGAAGTGGAATTGTCCTGCAAATTGGGCTATGACAAGAAGACTATCTCACGTGTGATTGACAAGATGAATCGGCTTGGTATTGTCGCATCCGTTCAGAGCAACCGCACGAGCATTCACACGCTGAAATGCGTATCGGCTTGGATGCTGGACGGCAAGCGTATCGACAACCCTTTCTATGTCCGAATGAAAGACCGTAAGGACGGCAACCAAGAAACGGCTAACCGTTCATATAACAACGATAGTATTCTTCCAATGAACCGACAGCATATTTTGGAGAGCCAAACAGAAACAAATTGCCCTCCCCAAACGCAAACAGACAGCACGACAGTATCGGATGAAACTTACTTCCCTGATTTATCGGCTTCGCCAATAATAGAAGATATACCTGTTATAGCTGATGATGGCGAACTCTTGATGGCTTCTTCTTCTGTCTGCGAACAACCGTTGCCATTCCTAATTGGCGATAAAAACGAAGCAGAGGACAGTAACAGTAACGATGGATTGAATGCTGAAACAGATAGTCATGAGTTTCCAAGTTCGCCCACAACTACATCAGGCGATGAGATTGCAGAAGACGGAAACGCCAGAGATACTGTACAGATAGATTCCGCTTCGATATATCCAACCACGGTATGGGCTTCTCCACAGCCTTTGGCAGAGGAAGAATCCGCTAATACCTAAAGGGACGATTGGCAATTATAAATCATTCAGATACAACAGAATGTACTGTAATTTGGTGTGTAGTGTTACAAGAAGTGCCTATGTCGCACAGGCTCGCTTCGCTTGCCAGTACCACATAAGCGTATTCCGGCAGTCGCAAGCTCCCACCGTGCTGTACTTTTTAGATAAGATGTTTCACCTGTTATAATACAGAAAAGAATGAAGAATAAAGATAATGTCAAACTGATTGGCGAGAACAAGGAAGAGGAAAAGGATAAGAAAGAAACAAGACGAATCCTGCGCCTTGAAGCCAGAGTTACGGAAGACGAATATACCAAAGCTGCGGAACTCGCCCAATCCTGCGGTTTGACCATGAGTGACTATGTACGCAGGACGGCTTTAGGGCATCGTCCACACTTGCGGCTGACTGAGCGTGAAGTGGAAGCCCTGTGCAGCCTTTCGGATGCGAGGGGCGACCTTATCCGTGTCGTGGCAGCCGTGAAGTCCATCCAAGCGGACAAGCGAGCCATCTATTTCAGCGATACCCGATTTGTGGAGCAATGGATGAAAGCTGCCACAAAGCTCATCAGCCGTTGGAATCAAATTGAAGCCTACCTTAACGAATAAATTTTCCCACCTGTTATGATTGCAAAAGCAGCTACCATTTCGCATGGCTCAAATGCCATCAGATACTCCGTCAATAAAGACAGGGCGGATATAGTCAAGACCAATCTTCTGCCGGATGACATTTCTCCCGAAGCGATGTTCAAGCGGATGATGCTTGTACAGAAGATGTTTGCCAACGAAAGGAAGAGAGGCAGACCGCTTACCGACAATGTGATAAGGATTGAAATTTCCCCAACCGCAGAAGAAAGCAAGGGCTGGACGATGGACGACTGGGCACGTTTGGCAGACGAGTTCATCCAAGAGTTTGATTCCATAGACCTGTCTAAAAAGACGAAACGCGCTTCTTCAAAGCAGACCAACCTCAAAGGTTCGCAATACGTTGTCGCTCTACATCGGGATGCCAAGAGTGGCATTCTCCACCTGCACATTGATGCCAACCGTGTGGATATGGAGGGCAAAATCAATGACGGACACCTGTCCGGCATGAGGGCTGTAATGGCTGCGAATATCATCAACGAGCGTTACGGCTGGGTGCAGTCCGAAGAAATAGGCATACAGCACAGGCAGGAGGTTTCGGACTGTTGTATGGAGATACTCCGCAAGATGGATAAGTTCAGTTGGGAACGCTACGAAGCGGAACTGGTAAAGCATGGCTATGGGGTACACATACAGAAAAATGAGGACGGCACGGTTTACGGCTATTCCATCAAGCGAGGAAACTCCAGTTATAGGTCATCCAAGTTGGGTGTCGGTCGTAACCTTGTCCCCTCAAAGATTATAAAGACATGGCAGAAATTGCATCCGCAGGAGGGTAAAATCAATCAACCGCAAGCGGAAGACAAGCAAACAAGGACAGCCACACCGACTGCCATTTCCAAGCCACAGACTACACCGCAACCTGTAATGAAGCTCTATTCCATCGGCACGGATGACAACAGGACATTTGCCGTTTCCTTATCAGAAGCCGCAGACAACATCATCCGTCAGGAGTGTTCTTTGGAGGAAGCCCACCCATTGGCTAAGTTGGAAGAGATACAGCACACGGCACTTCTGTTGTTTGCCGGATATTTGGATGCAGCCACAAGTATGGCGGCTTCAAGCGGTGGCGGTGGTTCTGATACAGGTGGCTGGGGACGGGACAAAGACGAAGATGAACTTGAATGGGCACGCCGTTGTGCGAGAATGGCAAACCAAATGTGCAAGCGCAGAAAAGGGCTTCACAGATAATTTTTCAACCCAATATCAAAAGACATGAGCATAGGAAAACCAAAGAATGACCCCATCGACCTGAACGGTCTGATGAACGAGATAGAGAACGACCATCGGATAACTGTGGAATCGGATGCCATTGATAAGCACATTGAGGAATTGAGAGCAGCCCAAAAAGACTTACGGCAAGCGACCGAAGCATTGGAAAAGGCTACAATGACTTTGAATGAAGCCATTGCAGCCCTTAAATCCGCTACTGATAATTCAACTAATATCGTAACCGGAATTAACAACGCCATTGTCAAAGCGCAAGAAAACACAGAGTACAAAGTAAGTATTGCGCAGGAAGATATGGAGTTGTTGATGAAAAACTCACAAGCCGTTTTAGCCACGGACGAGATAGTGATGAAACGCCATTTTGAGAAGCAAGCTCAGGCAATGGAAGCCCACGAGCGAAGAATTTCATCTATTCTCAGCCGAAACCAAGGCTTTTGGGTTTCCGATTTTTGGGCAAAAGTTTTTAGCTGGGTTATGTTGGCATGTTTCCTGATTACATTTATCGCCTATCACTTGAAAACACGTCCGTAAAGCCATTTATCAATTCAAGGTAAATTTACATTTGGGGTAATTGGAACAGCCGTAGAAAGTACCATATTTACCATGACGTAAAAGAAGCTGTCCTCCACATTGGGGACAGATACCTTGATTTATAAGGTCAGAACTTCTGTATTGCCGAGCTTTTGCATTATGTTTATGCTGTTTTAATTTTTCTTTATCGGCAATTATACGATTTTGGTTGATAGTTCGTACTATCCAATCTGTTGTTTCCTGATTAAGGACAGAGGTTCTATGTTGCAAAATTGTGCGTTTGAGACTGTACCTATTAACAACAAGACTATTTACGATATGCACTTTTAATTCGGCATCGTTATTGAAAACAACAATAGGGATAAAAGGTATATCTACAGAACACCTGAGTAAGTGACGCAGAAATCTTACATGACCTGCATTCTGTTTTATGGGATTATAAAATTGATGCTTACTTTTATATATAGTTTGAGTCCAGTATTCACTATTTTCACCACCTAAAATCCAACCTTTATATCCTTTTGTTTCAATCACAAAAACACCATAGGGCGAAACCACAATATGGTCTATCTGCGTAGAATATCCATTGCTTTCAAATAGCAAATCATTGAATATAACATACTCTTCGGGCAATTCCTGTATCTTGTTATTTACAAGCTTTTCAGAATACTTGCCTTTCCACATTGGCATCTTCAATCTAATGAAGATAATCAATACTAAAAACAATATGATACCGACAATGTACATATTACTGCATCAATAGATCCTTTTTATCCATCTTTTACTTGATTCAAATCCCCATTGAACATGCCATCTTCTTCCTGTTACTTTATCTAGCAGAAGAAATTGATATATATTTTTTGTAGGATATAATTCAAATGTTCCACAGCCCGTACCAAGAGATAGGTCTTCGTCATTAAGGGTTGCAGAACCTTCTTTATCATCATCCAAAGACCATTGTACAATTTCTATTTTCCCTGTCATTGTATCTAATTGCAGAAAATTATAGATATTTTCTGTTGGATATAATTTGTATCTATCAAGTCCATGCATACGAAAATCTATATCTTCTACAATAGCATGTATTTTAATCAAAGTAGAATCATTAACTGTTTTGGTATGTGAAATGGAACTTTCGTTTTGTGCAGAAACACATAACGAAATTAAAAATAAATAAAAAATAATCACAAATTTCTTCATTGGTAAATCATTTAAGTAATTAAAGTTAAATGTAATAGTATAGCTAATGCTGTATTTATTTCTTCTTATTTACATCCCATTTAAAAATATAAATATAATCTCCGACAGGAATGTTTACAATCAAAATCTTACCTTTTTTCCTTTTAATATTCATATAGCCAATAATAGCTTCATCGGGATAAATAGTAGTGGTTTTTAAATATCCTTGTTCACGTATAGTTCGGTCATTATCCATCATTTGTCCTAATGTAAGCATTTGATTGGTAGATGCGACATTTGCTTGATATGCTGCATTAGCGTCATAATGATTGGTTATGGTAGTGTAAGCATAACCATTAGAAGAATAAGACGTAGAATAGGATGTTGAGTATCCTGCAGTTCCTGCATTAATGCCAGCAGAGATTCCATATAATGCCATAGCCCATGCTTGTGAGCGTTTTATTTTTTTTTGATATTCTTCATTTGTGTATACTTCAAGTTTTAAAGTATCGTCTTTTTTTGTTAGTAGATTAGCGTGTACGCTGTCAGGTTGGAATACAATTGGGGTTTCACTTAAATTCTTGATAAAAATATCCAAGTGATAGTATTTTCCATAATCATCTTTTTTCCTCAAAGCATGAAAGACCTACAACAAAATTATTTTTGTTTAAATAAGCCCAAAATTTTCCATCATTATATTCTGTCAGGATAGAATCGTTTTGGGGGTATATGAATGTTTGGGCTTTACATACGGTTGAAAGCAATAAAAATATTACTGTGAATATATTTTGTTTCATACTCTTGTTGATTATAGTGTTTGATTATAATACTCCTCTATTTCTTTGATTGCTAATTTTATATCTTTCTGTTTTGCACATATAGAGTATTTGTATTGATCTAAGAAAAAATCAAAATTGCTTTTTACTGATGACTTAATCCAATCGTCAGAAGAAAAACTCAAATGCTCTTTTTATTTGCTTTTTGGTATTAAGCAATTCTTGTAATGATATATTATATTTTCTACTGAAAAGCAGTTCTTGTAATCCACCGACATAACCCAATGCCCATTTAAAATAATCCTCATCCTTAGATTTCACTTCATCTACGTTCATCCCCTTATATTTACCAAAGGTTAAATTATTACTTTCATCAAGGCAACTCCATTTTAGATTATCAACATCTTCTATGAGATTTTCAATTAGTTCCCAATTACCACAACCGCAACAATCTATCACTTGTTCTTCTGTAATACCATTTTCAGGTTTCCCATCAGTTAGTCTATATCCATAGGCTTCACCGTAGTGTCCTTTGGGCTTTACCCTTGTTACCATATAAGAAAGATGATACCACCCATTTCTTCTTACAACAAAAGGAGTTCCCTTTCCTAAAAACCGCCAAATATCAAAAATATTCTCACTATTCATTTCTACAGACTTTGATAATTCTTAAAATTATGTCATTAACGCGGACCGAGAAACTTATCTCCATTAAGATGAATCATGTGGTCTGGCATATCAGCAATCCACACCTCAGTTTCCCACGCAAGCTGTTCTGAAAATTTTTTGAATGTCACAAAATCAAGGAATGCTGTTACATAAATCTTCCCTGCAGTAACATTTTCCGTCATAGACTCAATCTCCAATATCCGTTTGGGATCCATTGGACCCACGGAGGTAACTGACTCCACAAAATATACCCAGTTCTTATCCTCACGGTAAAGGACTACATCAGGCATTTTGTCGTGCAAAGTAATTTCAAAGCCAAGTGCAGAAAGTTTATCTATGTTTTTAACCATATCTTTCTGAATCGTATCGCCGACATACAAGCATTCCGAATGAGGTGCAAATCTTGGAGCAAACTCTTCTATTATTGCCTTTTGTAGTTGATTATGCTTACCTGGACTAAAGGTAAAATCTTTATCATTTATCTTAACAGGCATCTTTTGCATTCTTTTTTTTGAAGCATAAAGATTGGAAAGCGTATCATGTTTGTAAAGGAATTGCGCTAACGATGCACTTTCTTCGCAAACGCAATTTTCATTATCGCTTATTGATTGAATGACTGTCAAAAACTCTGGAGTAATTCGATAACGATAATTAGGGCTATTCGTTGCTTTTCCGTTATCCTCTATTAAAGCTGCAGTTCTGAAAGGGTGCATAGCTTGTTTACGGAAAGTTTCTCTTGAATTTTCTGCATATATAACTCCATAATTATCGGCAATGAAAGCTATAATGTCATGGATTCTTATCCAGTCATTTGTTGCCTCGCTCCAAGGTGTTTCATTTTTTAATTTTGCCATCGCAAGCAATGTCAAACAACAAAGTGCCCCTTGTTGTCTGGCTGGCATATTAAGCCTTACCAATAAATCTTTTGCTATATCTAATTTATCCATTTGCTAAGTATTAAATTACAATTTGTAACAGACAATTCTTTGTGCATCAATTCTCTACCCATTTCTTCAATGATTTTTCGCTCTGGAATTGGTATCTGATTTATTTCTGTAGAATTAACCTGAGTTGAGCCATTGAGAATCCTATAATAGTTATCATACAGGCTGGAGTTCAATAGGACATACAATCCATACGTTACACATGGTGAATCACATTTGATAAAATTGATTTTATTCTGTGTACTAATATATGTGAATTGTGGATATTTTTGCTTCAAATATATACCACACTGCAATCTACGTTCTTCTTCTTTTGAAGTAAAACGCTTTACCATTAGAAAATCACTATTCTCCTGCAGGAATCCTTTTCTGTCAGTTTTAATAACTTCACTTTCTTTTCCTAATGGCCATGTTACACGACCATTTTGAATGTGTTGAGAATAAATCAGAGGATATGCGCCATCTTCCAATTGGTCTCGTAATACTTCCCTTGTCCTAAAATCAACTATGATTCCAGTCTGCATCTTCAAATTTAGTTCAGGCAGAGTTTTAGGAAAACGATTGATTTGATTGAGAACCATTGCATCTTTGTCATTCGTAATGAGATAGACGAACTGATTTTGAGCCACAACTGTTTCATAAGGAGCACAAAAATGTACAATATCTTCAAAACTGGACGTTGAAGAAGACGTGATTGACACATAATCAGGAATACGTTTCGTCTTCTTTACCTTTATAATAATCGTCTCTTGTAATACTGATTCTCCATCAAAGACTTTATCCCTACTTTCAAACAGGTGCATATCCGTAATTACACAATGTTTAAACAGATACTGCCTAAAACGCTTGAAATATGCCCCAGAAGTCCAAGAGCGAGGAACAATATACACTAATTCAGAATCTTGCTTCAAATTATGAATTCCCATAGCCCAAAACAGGAAATACAAGTTTGGTGTACCATAGCAAACACTCGGCATCGCTTTCGCTTCCTTTGCTTCTTTGGGAATTTTCAAATATGGAGGATTTCCTATAATATAGTCATAGAGTTTCGTATTATCTGAAAATAGAGGATTATCCTCAAATAATTGGCTTGTCAAGTAATTGTCTTGTATAATCTCATAATTTATACCGCATTCTTCTTTAGCCAATTCCAAATTGGATTTCAGTAGGGGCAAGACCAATTCATCGGTTTCATAACAGGTAAGATATATTCTGCCTGTATAGCCGCTTTGAATCAATTTATCAATTACCGCAGCAGATAGTATTCCTGTACCTGCACCTGCATCTAACAGATGAAGTTCAGGTTTTGTCAAATCAAAACAGAAAAGAGAAGCCATAAAATTAGCAGTAGCCATATTCGTAAAGAACTGACCGTACTTCTTTCGTTTTAATTTTGGAACAGAAGCAATAAAACTATCTGTGTTATGTATTATTGAACTTAGCATTTTATTTCTTCTCTATTGTCCCATCTACTATCAGCTCTTTCAGTTCAACCGAAAGTAGTTGGGCTATTTTATACAATGTCTCTAAATTGGGTTGTTGGCGATTGCAACAATAGGCATTTGTCGTACTAAAACTTTTCCCTATCTGTTCAGAAAGCCATTTTTGAGATAAGTCTTTCTCTACCAATACTGTTTTTATTCGGTTTAATTTCATCATTACACATTGAAGTCTTATGCAAAATTACAAAATAATTGGCTAAACATAGCATTATTTGCGATAAATATATTCCGTATTTCAACAATTACTTTGTCAATATGACGAACAAAGGGAAAGAATAATCCCTCCCTTTGCATTACGACCTCATAAAAAAACACCATCAAACAGACTGACTGCCTCAATCTTCTTTTCAAGGTTCACTTTGGCATAGACTTCTGTAGATGTTACGCTGCTATGCCCAAGCACCTCTTTTACTGATGAAATATCCGCACCTGCACTGATAGCCAAAGTTGCCGTTGTGTGCCGACTTGAATGGTAGGTAAAATCCTTTTCTATCCCGGCTTTGTCTTTTATGCGCCTTACATACTTTGATATGTTGTCGGACTTCTTTACCAGACGGAATACCAAACTTTCGGGATTATCTTCTTCACGAGGTGGAAGAAATGACAAAGCCATATCATTGAGCGGAATAGTCGCAGGACGTTTGGTCTTGCGCTGTATGATGCAGATTGTCAGAACCCCATCTATGAGTTTTATATTTCCCCAACGAAGATGTTGCATATCGCCAAGTCTTAAGCCTGTCATGGACGACAAACCGAAAGCCATTTGTACTGTCCTTTCATTCTCCGTTGCGCATTCCACATTGAGGAAGCGAGTCAATTCTTCTGGGGTGAGGTATTCCCTATGTTTGTCAGGAGCATGGAAACGCTCAACTTTTGTAAGACTATGTACAGGATTGAACGCTATAAGTTCTTCTCTTACTGCCTTGTTGAATATCGCCTTTACCGTTTCCTCAAACAGAAGCAGCGTATAGTCAGCCAACTTGCCGTCCTGCGTTTTTATCTGTCGTGGGTTGCGGTATTCATTGCGCATGTAGTCAAACAGCCCTGTTATAATTTGGGCATCAACATTCTTCAGGAGTATTTTTATCTGTTTAATCTTTTCAAGGTATGTGGCAATTCGTTTACGAACCACTCCCTTATGCTGTAACATTTTCTTGCTGTTGTCGCAAGCCTTTGACCATTCGATATATTCATCACACCAATCAAGCCATGTCAGTGTTTCAGCCTTTTCATTCTTCCCCTCTGTTTGCTTGGGTTTCTTCTCAAAAGATGGTGGATTTAGCAAACGCTCGGCACGAATCACCCTCGCCTTATCGTATGTTTCACGGTTCAGTTTCTTTGCCTTTGACGAATTTTCGGGCACAAGATACAGATGCAGGTTCTCTTTCTTGCGGAATCCTGTTTCGTAGTATTCCAGATACAGACTTCGGTTTCCTGCGGTCAGCTTACGTTCTTTGATTTCTATCTTCATATTGCTATTTGTGTTTGGCCAAACATTCCATTGACGAGGTTTACCGTTTCAAGTTTCTTCTTATCCACGATTTTTGCATAAACCTCTGTCATTTTGATACTCTTGTGTCCGAGAATCTTGCTTACCACATAGATACTGGCTCCCAAAGTCAAAAGCATGGTGGCTGCGGTATGACGTGAGCAATGGTAGGTTATGTGCTTTTGTATTCCGGCTGTTTCCATCCATTCCTTTAGTACCACTTCTACAGTAGTGTGCGTTATCTTTAGTTGATGGAAAATGTTATCCATGCCCTCAATTCTTTCAGGCATCCATCTTTTGGCTTCTTCCGACAATGGGATAGTCACACGGTCTTTGGTCTTGATTTGTACATGGTCTATGTATTCCGTCTTGCCATCTGCTGCAGAATGAATCTCACTCCAGTTCAACGCTTTCATATCGCTGTAACGAAGTCCTGTGAAGCAAGAGAACAGAAACGCTTTTTTGACAATCTCATACCGACAGGGAGTGTTCATCACTCTCTTAACTTCCTCAATGGTTAGAAATTCACGGTCGGCAACCAACTTCTGCGGTTTCTCTTTGGCTTCCAGCAACGTGAATGGGTTATGCTCGATAAGCCCCTCACGCACCGCCTTAGCCAATGCAGAGCCGAAGCGGTTTACAAAGATGCGACAGGTGGTGCAGCTTAATGTTTTCTTTCCGTCATTGAAAGTACAAGTTTTTAAGAATGCGATGAAGCCTTTGCAGAACTCCTTATCTACTTCTTTTAATGACAGGTCAGGCTTCCCTATGTGGGATAGGTATTGTTCCACTCGTGCCTGTACGTTTCTTTTGGAACGTTTGGATGATTCGGAGAGTTCTGCATTGTCTTCCACATATTGCCCGAACCATGCGCTGAGTGTCAGCCTTGACTTTTTTACCTTTTCCCAATCCACAAGCCCCTCCTTTTGAATGTCAAGAATGCGCTGCGCCTTGATTTGTTCTGCCAATTTGCGTGTGTTGGCATTCTGCAACTTGGTTGCGGCATTGATTTCCGGCACTAAATAGAGTTTCAGACCCTCTTTCTTTCGGTTTCCCCGATAATAGATGTCAAGATACAGGCTGATGCTGCCGTCCAAAAGATTCTTCTCACGGATGCGGACAGGCTCCTTGATTTTGATTTCTTTCTTCTTTCGTCCCATTTTCTTTTCTTTATTTTCTGATGTTTATATTTGCTTTCTTATTGGTAATCAACAACATAATTGCTATTGCAAAGGTATTGCCAAACGGGACAAAAACGGGACAAAATCAGTCAAATAATCCGCAATTTTAGGAAA
>VOFG01004820.1_pt1 | contig 27365 bp, 31 predicted proteins | sample 5384171 | NCBI WGS metagenome assembly VOFG01 (sample SAMN12384726, study PRJNA508395) | human gut metagenome | isolation source: healthy gut F | host: Homo sapiens | reverse complement strand
ATCATCTGCATCGTTCTCCATGATATAAAGGAAAGCACCCGCTGCCCGGTCTGAAAATGCCCGGCGGCGGGTGCTTTTTTTCGTGCAAACAGAAGGGGACGCCTGCTCTGCCCAAAAAGCGTTCCGAAATAACCTTTTTTGCCCTGAAATGCAGAGGACAGTCTTTTCTCATGCGGGATCCTCTGCTATACTTATATTGTATTGGTGCGGGGACGAAATGCTTCTGAGACCCGGCACACAGGGAAGGAACTGGACTTATGCAGATCAACGACCTTTTTGGCAGGGCAGCTGCCTTTGAAACGGCACGTCTGCCGGATGGCACCGCGGCGGTGCTTCCGGCAGAGCATGCCGCCGCGCTTTATGTCAATGAGCAGCCGGCCTTCCCGGGTGGTGTGTGTGCAATCGCCGGAGCGCTGCCGCTAGATACCGATATAGGCGCATGTTTGAATGGATCGAACTGATGAATGCGCTGATGAATGGCTGCTCCCGATACATTACAAGCTCTAGCCACTTCAAGGAAAGGAATGCGTGCATTATCGGCTATAAGTTTTAAAATCTGTTCGTCTAAAGTATCCAACTGATGATGTCCCATTTCAAATTCTAATGATTAATAAATTACTATATCTCCCGCATATCTATACGGCAACATGCAAAGTTAGCTATTTTTTCGCCAATAAAAATACGGTTTATAACTTTTCTTACAAAAAAGAATAATACCGCATATCAGGCATTTCAAAGTGCATATGCAAAATTCCATCTCGCACGACCGGAAAATTGCAGATGAGCTTTAAAGATATTATCTTTGTAGTAGCAATAATAATGAACCGTTATGAAAAAGTATTCCTTATTCCTATTATGCCTGATGGCAGCAATATCCTTGCATGCCCAAAGTTTTGCAGATTATTTTGCAGATAAAACCCTGCGTGTCGACTATATCTTTACCGGAAATGCAGCCAAACAAGAGATATGCCTGGACGGATTGTCTTGTCTCCCCTCTTGGGCAGGAAGGAAGCATCATTTATCTGAGTTGCCCCTGCAAGGAAACGGACAAATCATTATGCGAGATGCAGCCAATGGCAGCGTAATCTACAAAACATCCTTTTCTTCGCTCTTCCAGGAGTGGCTGGAAACGGATGAAACCCTGGGAACAGAACATCAGCACAAGAATCGATTTCACTTCCAAATGGAAAGATATGCTTGCTCAAGGAACTCCCGTTCCTACTCCCTCTTCTGAAAGTGGAACATATCCCGTAGGCGTATATGAAGGAGCTGGCTATTCTGCCAAAGGCATCTACCGTCCGGCAGACAATTGCCGCATGCGCACCAATGAATACCCTACTTTCTGCCCGGTCTGCCAACGGGCCATCTGCCGCGTCATTGAATTTTATACTGAATAAAAACAAACTAAACTAAAAGAACTTATGATCAGACTTCAACGTATTACAACAGCTGACACAGACTTGTACAGCTACATGGAGAAATTAATGACTCAATCGTTCCCTTCAGAGGAGTACCGGGAACTGGAGGAATTGCGCAAGTATACAGATACCAAAACGCACTTCTATAACAATATCATCTTCCATAACAACACCCCGGTAGGTCTCATCACTTACTGGGATTTCGGACATTTTTACTATATAGAGCATTTTGCCATTGACCCCGCACAGCGTAACGGCGGATATGGAAAGAGCGTACTAAACCATTTGTGCCAACTCTTAAAACATCCCATTGTCTTGGAAGTGGAAATACCCGAAGAAGAAATGGCTAAACGCCGCATTAACTTCTATCAACGGCAAGGATTCTCCTTATGGGAAAAGCCCTACCAACAACCACCCTATAAAACAGGCGACAACTACCTGCCTATGCTCATCATGGCCTATGGAGATATAGAATGTGGAAAGGATTTTGACCTTGTAAAGGAACACATCTACTGCGAAGTATATAATGTGAAATCTTAAAAATCCAATATACTTAAAACAATAAAGGTCGTTTCAACAAATGAAACGACCTTTATTATATCATTAAATCAACTCTTACTGACGCGGTTGCGCAGAATAGTTAATCTTCAAAGCATAAGCCTTACGAAGAGCTTCCTTGATATCTGTTACGATACCCATTTTCGTATCTTGGTCAACTTTCAAAGACACTGTCATCTGCGGCTGATCTTCTTCTTTCATACTGGCACGTTCACCAATAATGTAATCTTGAATTTCAGCAACTTCAGCATAGCTGTCGTTCAACTGGATACGGCTCTCATTACCTAACTTCTTACGAAATTCGGCAGTAGGTTTTCCTACATAGATAAACGTAACCAAAGACTTCTTTTCAAGTTTCTCCAATTCTGTAGCTTGCGGAACCTTAAACTCAACCTTTAATGTTACCTCACGCATAGTTGTTACAATCATGAAGAAGAACAACAAGGTGAAGATAAGGTCAGGCAGAGAAGAAGTGTTCAACGCCGGCATTCCACGTTTACCAGTCTTATTAAATTTTCCCATTACTTCTTTTCTCCGTACTTTTTAGGTTCTGCCTCAGAAATTCTCTGAGGATAAATATCACGAATTGCATCTTGTTGTTCCTGATCCAACTCGACATAATTCTTCTGCCACTTCTCCTGAGCCAATTCATCACGCAACTCGTTATAAGCTGCTACCAACTCATTCTGTACAGACATATATGCTTTGTATGAAGAACCACGGTCACAACGCAAAGAAATCACATGGCCTTCCGTTACTTGTACTGTACCGAAGAAAGGAACATTCTTAGAAATCTTTTCCGGTTTTGTATCTTCGTTATACGGATTGGCAATAAATTCTTTTGCTTTTGCACGCAATTGGTCAACAGTAATATAATCATTCCCGCACATTAACTGGTCCTGCATGTTCAAGAAGACTTGCAATACGTTGCGTTCCTTCTTCTTTGCATCGTCCAACTTCTGGTCTTTTTCGGGTGGAGGCGGCAAACGTCTTGCCAAACCACGGTCGGTATCCATAGATGTTGTAATCAAGAAGAAAATCAGCAACAAGAAAGCGATGTCCGCAGTAGAACTTGAGTTAATTTCAGGAACTTCTCTTTTCTTTTTAGCCATTGTAATTATATCTTTAAATTGAGTTACCTCAATTGATTATGATAATTTTTTCTTAATGCTACTAAAAATGATTGCCAAGACTGTACCAGCAAACAAGATATAGATAGAATAAAGGAACATGTCAGTAAGCTTCAACCAGAAAGGTACGTTCTCAGTTCCGCTATAACCCGGAATAACAAGTGGTTCTTCACTACCCATAGTCCAAGAAATAACAACAACTGCAACCAATATAACCAAACCAATCAAAGATTTCAACGCTGCTCCCGGATTGTCTTTCAGTGCAGCTCCAAATTGGAACAAAACACCAACCACGGTAGCAATAATAGCTACAAAGAACAGAATGTACATCAAATAAATCAATGCGTCTGTATGAGCCGGTTGCCAAATTTCTGCGTCAACGCTTGCCAAGACTGCATCGCCCTGAGCATCTCCACCGAAGAAGAACATGCCCAACACTACCAAGATGATAGCGAACATGGCATACAGTACGTAGTATGATACTTTATATGATAACTTAGCCATCTTAATTATTTTTTGTATTTCAAGTCATATTTGATAACCATATCCAACAGTGAGATAGAAGAATCTTCCATTTCACTTGTCAAAGCTTCAATCTTAGACAGGATGTAGTTATAGAATACCTGCAGAATCAAAGCAACAATCAAACCGAAGATAGTAGTAATCAAGGCAACCTTCATACCACCTGCTACAACCGTCGGAGAGATATCACCTACCTGCTGGATTTTATCAAATGCCTGAACCATACCGATTACAGTACCCAAGAATCCTAAAGACGGAGCCATTGCGATGAACAATGTAATCCAAGAGCAACCTTTTTCCAGATAACCGGCTTGTACACCACCGTAAGATACTACAGACTTTTCTACTACGTCGATACCTTGATCGATTCTCATCAGACCTTGATAGTAGATAGAAGCGATAGGACCTCTTGTGTTACGTGCGATATCTTTAGCAGCCTCAACGTCACCTTTTTCCAAAGCAGCTTCGATAGCAGCCAAGAACTTCTTTGTATTAATTTCAGCCAAGCTCAGATAAATGATACGTTCAATACAGAATGCAAGACCGATAACCAATGCGATAGCTACCAAACTCATGAAAGATGCAGTACCTTCAATAAACTTAGTTTTGAGTTCTTTGTGGATACCACCTTCTGCAGCTTCCATAGCAGCAGGAGCAGCAGCGTCAGCAGCAGGTGCTACAGCTGCTTGTTCAGTTTGTTCAGCTGCAGGAGCATCTTGAGCCTGAGCAAGTTGAGTTGAGCCAAATGTTAAGACTCCCATCACAGCAACAATTGCAAATAACTTTTTCATTGTGTGTCTAATTTTTAAGATTAATTAATTAATTTATTTATTATAATTTGTTGTTTTATCTTCATTTCATCACACTGCGGAGAGACGGGGATTCGAACCCCGGATACCCTTTAGGGGTATACACGCTTTCCAGGCGTGCCTCTTCAACCACTCGAGCATCTCTCCAATAGACGCCTTTTCTGAAATCGGGTGCAAATTACAAAAAAAATGCGAACCACCAGCGTTTTCAGCTACAAATGTATTCTTTTTTTTTGTTGTTCTGCTTCATTCGACCCGTTTTAGATTAAATAAAATCTCAAAATTAATAAACTTTAAAATCTCAAAGAGCTTATTTGAGCATTCCGAACACTTTTAAAGTGTTATCAGAAGTAACCTGGGCCACCTTTTCAGGAGAGTTCCCATAGATTCCGGCCACCTTTACCAAAGTATCCTTAACATATGCGCTTTCGTTCCTCTTGCCTCGATTGGGAACCGGAGTCAGATAAGGGGAATCGGTTTCCAGCACGATGCGTTCCAAAGGAATATTCTTCAAGACTTCGGGCAAAGTTGATTTTTGAAAGTCACCACACCATTTATTCCTATCATGAAATCCGCAAATTCCATAATCCTGCAGGCCTCTTCCGAGGTCCCCGTAAAACTATGGAAAATTCCTTTCAAAGGAGTCTGCTGATAGGGTTTCAACACATTATATATATGGTCAAACGCTTCCCTACAATGCAGCACTACCGGCAAACCGTATTCCAAAGCCCACTCAATCTGCTTGTCCAACACCCTTTGCTGCTCTCTAAGAAAAGTCTTATCCCAATACAAGTCCATACCAATCTCGCCAACCGCAACAAATTCATTCGGTGAAGCCAGCTCCCGGGCCACTATTTCCAACTCCTTTTCATAATCCGCACCCACAGAGGTAGGGTGCAATCCAATCATCGGATAGCAATACCCTTTATATTCACGGCACACCCGAAGCATAGGTCCTATGGTGGTACTATCGATATTGGGCATAAAAATATGCGTGACTCCTGCCTCACGGGCACGAGCCATCACTTGAGGCAAATCCTCTGCAAACTCTTCTAAAAAAAGATGGGAATGTGAATCAATCAATCTCATTCTTCAACTTACTCTTTGCGTTTCTCACCGGTACGGTAATAATAGATTATTCCATAATCACGGCATAAATCCAAACGTTTCTCATTGGGAGTGACCTCCTCGAATTTCTTTTCAACCTGGTTCCATATATCCAAAATCAAACCATCCGCCTCTGCACGCATCGAAGCCAAGGTGTCCAAACTGCGGGCTGTCAAAGATTGAAGATTCTTTTGCTTCTCATAACTATCCATGAAAATATCATAATGCACCCTCACTTTTGCAATCGTAGGGTTATAAATGGGAATTCCTCCCTGGGATATACGTTTGTTTTCCCCATCCACGATTTTACGCCCCCACTCTGCCAAGGCAGGCTCTGTCGATAAATCAGGCACATTATTGTTGCTTGTGTCCAAACCGTAATATTCCTTATGAGCAATACGCACTTCAGAACGGATGACAGCTAAATTCAACACCTGGATAAAATGAGAAATATACAGACGGGCAGTCTTTACATTAGCCTGATGCTTACGTCCCGCCCGAGCCTGCCGCTCAAAACAGTCGGCATAATAAGCTTGCGCAGCTTCAAACTTTGTAAGAAAATTCCGCGCATCAGTCAACGCCTTCAAAGATACGGCCAAATCATACACATTACATATATCACCCTTGACGACCACTGCTTTCAGCGCCCGTATTCTCGCTTGATCTGTATTAGGCAATCTTCTATAAGGCATTTTCTCCCGGATTTAAAGTTATACTTCCCGATGCATCAGGTTAGCCATCAGGTTCTTCAATTCCTCTTTCTTTTCATCTGCCACCTTCACCGCCAACAGACTTTCCATTGCGCGTTCACAATACTCTTCCATCTTTTTTCTCACACAGTTCCTTGACGCCAATCCGGTTATACAGTTCCGTCACCGCAGCAACTTTCTCCTCCGGGTTGAATGCAACAGCATCCACCCAAGCATTCAAGCGGGTCAACTGCTCCTCATCCGCATGTTCAAAAGCCTTTATCAGCATGTAGGTCTTTTTATTGCACAGAATATCACCTCCAATATTCTTTCCAAAGACGGCAGTATCGCCATAAACATCCAGGAAATCATCTTTCAACTGAAAAGCGACACCCAAGTTCATGCCAAAATCATACAACTGCTCCGCATCTTCAGAAGAAGCCCCTCCCAAAAGAGCGCCAATCTTCAAGCTTGCAGCCAACAATACCGAAGTTTTCAGACGAATCATTTCCAGATACTCCTCTGCCTTCACATCCTTCCGATGTTCAAACTCCATATCCAGCTGCTGTCCTTCACAGATTTCCAGTGCAGTCAGGCTAAATATATCCATCACCTCTTTCAGGTGTTCAACCGGACATTGAGCCATAAACTGATAAGCTAATACAAGCATTGCATCCCCCGAAAGGATGGCAGCATTGTCATCCCAAACTTTATGTACCGTCTCCTTACCACGGCGACGGTCTGCACGGTCCATCAAGTCGTCATGCAAAAGAGTATAATTATGATACACTTCAATCCCCGTTGCAGGGTTAAAAATACGGGTAATATCCTCCTGATACAGATTGTAGGCCATCAACATCAATACCGGACGGATTCTTTTTCCGCCCATGGACAACACATAGGTAACGGGAGCATATAAACCTTGAGGAGTACGGGTAAACTGCAATTCTGCAATATGAGAATTTATTCTTTCTAAAAGCTCGGAAGCTGTAAACATGGCATTTTCAGAATTTAGGGAATAGCGGATAATGAAAAGAGGCTGCATTCCGGCAGCCTCTCCCACTTATAGATATTTTATTACTGCAATCTAAACATTACAGGCACGGTATACTTAACACGGACGGGTTTACCACGCTGCATACCGGGTTTCCACTTCGGCAGCCCATAATCACGCGGACAGCTTCTTTGTCCAAGTACGGGTCAACACCTCTCAGCACCTTAGCATCTACGATACTACCGTCCTTATTGACCACAAACTGTACAGTTACACGGCCTTGAGTTCCGTTTTCCTGTGCAATAGTAGGATATTTAATGTTCTTGCTCAGATACTGCATCAAACCGGCCATACCACCGTTCGGGAACTTCGGGCATCTGCTCCACCACCTCGAAAATAGTCTGTTCTTCCGGTTCTTCCTCTTCCACTGCTACGGGAACATATTTGATTTCCACTGCCTGGTTCAATTCTTCAGAAGATACAATGGCCGTTTCTTCCACGTCAGCATCGTCTTCAACGATAGTCAACGTCTCTGCAATTGAAGGGGCTTCGGGAGGCGGAGGAGTAACCTGCTCCGGCTGTTCTGTAATAGGGATGATTTCCTCTTCAAAAAATACGTCGGTAATAGCCTGGCTCGTGTCAATCTTGATGTCACGCTTTGTCCACTCGAACGCAACAAACATGAAAGCGAGCACGATTACATAACCGACAAGCAGCCAAGTCGACTTCTTACTCTCCAGGTCTGCCTTAGGTGATTTCTTAATTTCCATAATTTATAATATAATTTTAGTGTTTCTCATTTGGGGCAAATATAGCACTTTTCCAAAGAATGTTCACGCTCTGCTGTTTTTTTTTACACAACAGACGTTCCTTTTTCATTTTTTTAATCCTTCAAAAGCCTCCACATGCTTTTGTGCCACAAATGTAACGAGATATTTTAAAAATACCGTATCTTTGGCAAGAATTTTAAATGAAATATTGAAATTTTCTGTTTTGCAGGTGTTATACCTATATAACTATAGCATAAAAGTCATGAAAAAGATAACAATAGCAATCGACGGTTTTTCCTCTTGCGGAAAGCACTATGGCCAAAGACCTTGCCCGCGAAATCGGTTACATATATATAGATAGCGGTGCCATGTATCGGGCAGTAACATTATATAGTATAGAGAATGGTATTTTCCAGGGTGACCGCATAGATGCCGAAAAACTGAAAAGTCTAATAAAGGATATACATATTTCTTTCCGCCTGAACCCCGAAACCGGACGCCCGGATACCTACCTGAACGGAGTAAATGTAGAAAACAAAATCCGTACCATGGAAGTGTCTTCACGTGTCAGTCCCATTGCAACATTGGATTTCGTACGCGAAGCTATGGTGGCACAGCAACAAGAGATGGGCAAGGCCAAGGGTATCGTTATGGACGGGCGCGACATCGGCACTACCGTTTTTCCGGATGCCGAGCTGAAAATTTTTGTAACCGCCACCCCCGAGATACGGGCACAACGCCGCTATGACGAACTAAAGGCCAAAGGGGAAGAAGCCAGCTTTGACGAAATTCTGGAAAATGTGAAACAACGGGACTATATTGACCAAAACCGGGATGTAAGTCCGCTGCGCAAAGCTTCTGACGCTTTATTGTTGGACAACAGCCACCTGAGCATTTCCCAACAAAAGGAATGGCTGGCGGAACAATTCGAACGGGTTATAAAGGAGAAGAACTGAACCGGATATGGCAAAAGTAGAAATAGACGAAGGCTCCGGCTTCTGTTTCGGAGTTGTCACTGCAATAAACAAGGCAGAAGAGGAACTGGCGAAAGGAGGGACCCTCTATTGTCTGGGAGACATCGTGCACAACAGCCGTGAAGTGGAACGCCTGAAGGCAATGGGGCTGATTACCATCAACCATGAGGAATTCAACCACCTCCACAACGCCAAAGTGCTGCTGCGTGCTCATGGAGAGCCCCCTGAAACTTATGACATTGCCCGCCGCAACAATATAGAAATCATTGACGCAACCTGCCCGGTCGTACTCCGCCTGCAAAAGAAGATTAAGCAAGAGTACGTCCAGGAAGACAACCGCGACAAGCAAATTGTCATCTATGGCAAAAATGGACACGCCGAAGTACTGGGTCTGGTAGGACAAACCACCGGAAAGGCCATCGTCATCGAAAAGCAGGAAGAGGCAAGGAAACTGGATTTCAGCAAAGACATCCGTCTCTACTCCCAGACCACAAAGTCTCTGGACGGATTTCAAAACATTGTGAAATACATAGAGGGACATATCTCACCGAAAGTCACTTTCGAGTCCTATGACACTATCTGCCGACAAGTAGCAAACCGGATACCTAATATCCGGAAATTTGCAGCTTCCCATGATTTAATATTCTTTGTCAGCGGCAAAAAAAGCTCTAACGGCAAGATGCTGTTCAGTGAGTGTAAAAAAGTCAATGCCAATTCACATTTGATAGACAGTGCCGAAGAAATAGATAGTTCTCTGTTAGCCGGTGCCAATTCCATCGGTGTCTGCGGAGCCACTTCCACCCCCAAATGGCTGATGGAAGAAATTTCAGAAGCCATAAAGTCAAAACTTAAATAACAGTTTGTCATCCTTTTGGAACAGCAAATTAACGTAATTTATTAGTCACCGCCTCAGCTTTTTACTATCTTTGCGGCATGAAAAAATAGTCCAAATCTATTTTTCATCATGATTATTAATACTAAACAAAAAGATTGTTATGGGAACAGTTAAGTGCATTGGTATCTTGACATCAGGAGGTGATGCTCCGGGAATGAACGCAGCCATACGTGCCGTGACACGTTCGGCTATTTACAACGGACTTTCAGTTAAAGGTATATATAGAGGTTACAAAGGTCTGGTAACCGGCGAAATCAAAGAATTCAAAAGCCAAAATGTCAGCAACATCATCCAGCTGGGTGGTACAATCCTGAAGACAGCCCGCTGCAAAGAGTTCACGACTCCCGAGGGCCGCCAGATTGCTTACGACAACATGAAGAAAGAAGGCATTGACGCCTTAGTGATTATCGGAGGCGACGGTTCGCTGACCGGTGCTCGTATCTTTGCACAAGAGTTTGACGTGCCTTGTATCGGGCTGCCGGGAACTATCGACAATGACTTTTATGGAACAGATACCACTATCGGCTACGACACCGCGCTGAACACGATCCTGGATGCTGTGGACAAAATCCGTGATACAGCCACTTCCCATGAGCGCTTGTTTTTCGTAGAAGTCATGGGACGCGATGCCGGTTTCCTCGCTCTGAACGGCGCCATCGCCTCCGGAGCAGAAGCAGCCATTATCCCGGAATTCAGTACGGAAGTGGACCAACTGGAAGAATTCATCAAGAACGGTTTCCGGAAATCCAAGAACAGCAGTATCGTACTGGTAGCCGAGAGTGAACTGACCGGCGGTGCAATGCACTATGCAGAGCGTGTAAAGAACGAATACCCCCAATATGACGTACGCGTAACCATCCTCGGTCACTTGCAACGCGGTGGTAGCCCTACGGCACACGACCGTATCCTTGCCAGCCGTCTGGGCGCAGCCGCCATCGACGCAATCATGGAAGGACAGCGCAATGTCATGATAGGCATTGACCACGATGAAGTGGTATACGTTCCCTTCACGAAGGCCATCAAGAATGACAAACCCATCAAGAAAGACCTTGTAAATGTATTGAGAGAACTGTCTATCTAATGACAGACAGTTCAGATACCCCATAAACAGAGAAGGCGACATATGCGCCTTCTCTGTTTTTTACAACCATTTCTTCACTATATTTTCCGTCCTCTCCCACAGTTCTTCCATCTGTACATGCCGGGTGTACTTCTCCGAAAGAGACTTGGGACGGCAACTGGCATTCAATGTCCCCGTACGTTTACCGGCATCCTCATCCAGCAATAAGCCGACAGCTGTTGCAGCTCCCTTACGGGGAGTACGGATAAAAGGCCTGAAAAGTATATCTGTCAGCGGGTCAAACCACATATGCATGGTGATGATATTGGTAGACACAATCCCCGGGTCGGCCGCATTCACAACAATACCTTTGTGCTTGACGCGACTGGCCAAGTCGATGGTGAACAGAGTCAATGCCAGCTTCGTGTTGCTATATATAGGAATGCGCCAAAAGCCGCCCTTCCTGCCCCGGAGGAAAAAATCCGGGAAGTCAAGACGGCCGATGGCATACGTACAAGATACCATATTGACAATACGGCTCCCCTCTCCCATCAACGGCAGCAGCTTGCGGGTCAGCAGGTAAGGCCCTACATAATTGACACTCACCGTCCGTTCCAGTCCGTCTTCGGTAATGCGGCGTTCCGTTTCCATGGTTCCGGCATTGTTCATCAACAACGCCAACGGCTCTCCCCGCTTCAACAGATGCTCTGCAAATGCGGCCACTGAAGCCAGAGATGCCAAATCAATGGGAGCAGTCTCAATACGCGGATTACCGGTTTCACGCATCAGCAGTTGCCGCTTGGGTTCGGCAGCTTGGTGGTCACGGCATGCCATGATCACCTGATAGCCGGCAGTTGCCACTGCGCGGGTAATTTCCAGGCCCATGCCACCGTCTGCCCCGGTTATAACAGCTAAATTCACTTTAATAATTAAAAATTGAAAATTAAAAACTAAAAATCAGCCTTTCGCTTCGATTTTCTCTATCTCCCTTTTCAGACAAGGTGGAAGCTCCTCCTTCAAATGCTGATGGCATGCCATCTCGATGGAATACATCCGGGCAATGCAATAATTACTATGCCGGCAGTTGCAACGTGCATTCTCTTCGGCACGCATGCGGTTGACAAACCCCGGCTCATTGAGCAGAGCGCGCGCCATTTGCACAGCCTCGAAGCCGTCATCCAGCACCTCATCTATCTTGTCCCTGGAAACCAGGCCACCCACATAAACCAACGGTATCTTCAAGGCGGCACGGAATTTCAAGGCATCTTCCAGGAAATAAGCTTCCTTAAACGGTACGCTCGGTATCATCCATTTGCCTACCATGCGTACACCGTATTTCAACCACCAGCAGGTCATGTAATGCGTCATGCTGCGGATAGGCATTTCGCCCCGCATGACATACATCGGCGCCTTACTGACAAACCCACCGCTCAAGACCAACGCATGTGCTCCCGACTGCTCCAGCCTCCGGGCCACCTGCATCGTCTCGTCCAGCTCCATCCCTCCACGGAAACCGTCGCGCATGTTCATCTTCACCAGCACAGCCATATCACTGCCGGCAGCCTTCATCACTTCTTCCATCACCATATCCATAAAACGCATACGGTTCTGCAACGAGCCCCGAACTCGTCTTTCCGATGGTTGGTGGACGGGGACAAGAACTGGCTGATGAGATAACCATGCCCTGCATGAATCTCTACAGAATCAAATCCGGCCTCCCGTGCCAGATTCACCGAGCGTCCGTATGCACGCGCCATCTCCGGCAGCTCATCGGCACGAAGTCCGCGCACAAAGGTAGGAGAATAAAGATTGAATCCGGAAGATGCGCCGACGGGCATACAACCGCAAATACTTTTATGGGACATGTTGCCACAGTGTCCCAACTGGATGCCTGCCGCAGCCCCCTCCGCATGTATGGCATCAGTCAGCCTACGGAGTCCGGGGATAATCTCGGGACGCATCCACAACTGGCGGTCAAAAGACAAGCCGCTCTGAGTAACTGCCGCATAAGCAACAGTAGTCATACCTATACCTCCCGCCGCTACCGACCGATGATAGTCGAGCAACATGTCCGACGGAGCGTTTCCGGGACACATGCTCTCGAAAGCAGCCGAACGAATGGTACGGTTACGCAAGGTCAACGGTCCGAAAGTGACGGGTGTGAATAACTTGGATTCCATCGTTATGAGTTATGAGTTATAAGTTATGAATTATTCATTTTCCATTTTCAACTCTCCATTTTCCATTAATAAAGAAATGGAATGATGCGTTTGCGCTTTCCTACCACCTCATCACCAAACTCCTCCCGATAACGGCGGTGAATGGCATCGGCACGGGGAACAAGGTTGGCAAACGTCCACCAGACGAACACCCAAGCGGCAGGGGAAGCTGTGAGTATGGCAAACCCCGTCCATTCCACCAGCTCACCGAAATAATTGGCAGAAGTGACATATCGGTAAAGTCCTTTTCCGGGAAGGTAGTGCTTCGTATCACCCGGCTTGCGCAAATGGCGTATCACGTAGTCGGAATGCAAATTGACGAACATACCCGCAAAAACAGAATGATTCCCAACAAGGCATGAGGTTTCAGCAAATAGGCCCAGCCATCGGCATACAAGCCTTCGGGAGCGAAATAGAACAAACCGCCCGCCTGCATCATCCCGTTCAAAAGGTTGAAGACGATACCCATCGCCATAATAGCTACCGGCATCCGGCTTTTACCTTTCAGCAGGAACGGAAAAATAAAGGCCCGCTGAAGATAGTGCAACTGAAACAGCAGGAAAAAGAAATATACCGGCACGGCAAATCCTGCTCCACTCTTCCCCCACAACCCAAACATAACGATGAATACCGGCGCTTCCATAAGCACCCACGCCAGTTTATTATTGATGGAGATTCCCCACGAGGCAGTACGGAACATGCCATAACCCGCTTTGACAAAATAGAGCGCAATAAAGACGACCAATGCCACAGCACTCATTACCCACAGAAATATCTGAAAAGTTTCCTGATTCATAGTTCTTTATTTATGCGAAGCAAAGATAAAGAAAACTCACAACAAACAAATCGTTTTCCCCGGATAATTGTTTTTCATGCAAAAACCAGTGTTTTTTACTGAGAAGATTAAGCAGTAGAGATACGAAAATCTAATCGTTCCATCATGGAGTAAATTTCATTCCACCATGGAGAAAAAATCGTTCCACCATGGTGGAACGATTTTTTCCCGTGATGGAACGATTTAAAAGATACAAGTCTAATCCTTACCGTTTCTTAATGGGCACATAAGCCACCTCATCCAAAACATTCTTATAGGCAGGACGGATAATACGCTTGCCTTCGAAATTCAATTCTTCATTGCGATGTGCACACCAACCGACAATACGTGCCATGGCAAACAAAGGCGTGAAGATTTCCTGCGGCAGCCCAATCATCTCGTAAACAAAGCCCGAATAAAATCCACATTACTCGAAACCGTCTAGCCATTATTCTTCACACGGCCAAACACATCAATGGCGCGCTCCTCGAGCAGTTCAAGGAAAGCGAACTCGCGTTCTTTCCCTTTTTCGCGGGCAAGGTCGCGGGCAAGCTCTTTCAGCAGAATGGCGCGCGGGTCGGAAATGGTATAGACGGCATGTCCGATACCATATATCAAGCCGGTCTTGTTATAGGCTTCCTTGTTGAGCATGCGGGTGAAGTAAGTATCAATCTCATCCACATTCGTCCAGTCCTGAATGTTTTCCTGCAGATGGTGGAACATATCGGCAACCTGGATATTGGCACCTCCATGAAGCGGCCCTTTCAAGGAACCGATACCTGCCGCTATCGAAGAGTAAGTATCCGTCCCGGTAGAAGAAGTGACACGTACGGTAAAAGTGGAGTTGTTACCACCACCGTGCTCGGCCCGAAGAACCAGCAGCAGGTCGAGCGTGCGGGCATCCAGCTCCGTGTAGTCCTTCTTCAGCATATAGAGGAAATTCTCGGCAATGGAAAGGTTTTCCTGCGGATGGCGGATATGCAGTGAACGGCCATGGGTGGCATGGCGAAGCATGTTATAGGCATACGCAATGATGGTCGGGAATTTCGAAATAAGCTCAATGCTCTGCCGCATCAGATTATCGCGGGAAGTGTCATCTGCATCGGGGTCAAAACGATACATCTCGAGCACGCTGCGCGCCAGGATGTTCATAATGTTGTTTCCTTCGAGTTCAATGATATTCATCTTGGTCTTCTGCTCCAGCGGCATGTTGTCGTTGATGAGTTCACGGAAAGAAGAGAGTTCTTCCTTGTCGGGCAGGCGACCGGAAAGCAACAAGTAGGCAATTTCCTCAAAACCGAAACGCTTCTCTTTGATGATGGCGTGTGCCAAGTCATCCACATCATAACCGCGGTAGAACAATTTGCCGGGAATAGGCTTCAGCCCTCCACCGGGGATGCGTTCATAGCCGACCACATTGCCTATTTTGGTCAACCCCACCAAGACTCCCGTGCCGTCCTCATTACGCAAACCGCGCTTCACATCAAACTTCCTGAACAGTTCATTCTCAATCCGGGTAGCTTCCTTCAAATCTTCGGAAAGCTTGTAAATCAGGTACTCCTTCTTCATAATCGTTTCGTTTTATTCGTTATTCCCATTTTCTATTCTTCCTACAATCTCCCGGGTGAAAGCCGAAGTGGACAGCGAGACGCCACCCGGCATAAAACGGGCCAAGTCGGCAGTAGCACGGGCTTCGGTGAAACTCTGCTCCAAAGCTTTCTCTATAAGAGAGGCAGCTTCCTTCCAACCCAGATATTCAAGCATCATCACAGCGGAAAGGATGATGGAACAAGGATTCACAATGTCTTTCCCGGCAATGTTCGGAGCCGTCCCGTGAGTAGCCTCAAAAAATGGCATGCCCCGTTTTATAGTTGATATTCGCACCCGGTGCAATGCCGATGCCGCCTACCATGGCAGCCAGTTGGTCGGACACATAATCGCCGTTCAGATTCAACGTGGCAATCACGGAATATTCTTCGGGGATAAGCAACGTGTTCTGCAAGAATGCATCGGCAATGCAGTCCTTGATGACCAGACGCCCTTCTGCCAGTTCTTTACCAAACTCACGTTCTGCCAGTTCGTACCCCCACTTCTTGAAGCCGCCTTCCGTAAATTTCATGATGTTTCCTTTGTGTACCAAGGTCACGGAAGGCAGATGATGCTCAAGGGCGTATTGGCAGGCGGCACGCACCAAGCGCTCTGTTCCTTCTCTTGAAACGGGCTTCACGCCAAACGAGGAGGTTTCGGGAAAACGGACTTTTGTCACCCCCATGTCATCATGGAGAAAACGATAGAACTTTTCAGCCTCCGGAGTTCCGGCTTCCCATTCGATGCCTGCATAAATATCCTCGGTATTCTCACGGAATACGCACATATCCACCTTCTGTGGCTCTTTGAGTGGAGAAACAATGCCCTTATACCAACGTACCGGACGTTGGCAGACATACAAATCAAGCGTCTGACGCAAGGCTACGTTCAAGGAACGGATACCTCTGCCGACGGGAGTTGTCAAAGGACCTTTGATGCCCACCTTATAGGTGCGGAAGGCTTCCATGGTTTCGTCCGGCAACCAGGAACCGGTTTCGTGAAAGGCACGTTCTCCTGCCAGCACTTCTTTCCATTCAATGCCACGCCGGTCACCATAGGATTTCTTGACAGCGGCATTCACGACAGCCTGCATGGATGGGGTCACTTCTGCTCCCACTCCATCGCCGGTAATAAAAGGTACAGTAATTTTTTCCATATTCTATCTTGCATTAAGTGCAGAACCGGCCCGGAACCAGGCTATCTGCTGTTCGTTATACGTATGTTGTACTTCAAAACTTTCTTTACTCCCGTCCTCGTGATGAAGAACCACCTTCAAAGTGCGTCCTGGAGCAAAATCTTTCAACCCCATGACAGAAATCAGGTCGCGTTCCCGAATCTTGTCATAATCGGCCTTATCCGTAAAGGTCAGCGCCAACATGCCTTGTTTCTTTAAATTCGTCTCATGGATACGGGCAAAGCTTTTCGCCAAAATGACGCGTACATTCAGGAAGCGTGGTTCCATGGCAGCATGCTCACGGCTGGAACCTTCACCATAATTCTCTTCGGCAACGACAATGGAAGAGATACCTTCGGACTTATACAGCTTCGCAGTGCCTGACACTGTTCCATAGGTATTGGTGGAGCGGTTCCAAACCTTGTTCGTCTCTCCATTGAAAGCATTGACAGCCCCCATCAGCATATTGTCCGAAATATTCTCCAAATGTCCCCGGAAACGGAGCCATGGCCCCGCCATAGAAATGTGGTCGGTGGTACATTTCCCTTGCACTTTAATCAATAAAGGCATATTCAGCAAGTCCATGCCATCCCAGGCAGGGAAGGGAGTCAGCAGTTGCAAGCGCTGTGAATGAGGATTGACCGTAATTTCCGTCTGTCCCTTGTTTGGAGCAATATATCCTTTTTGTCCTCCGATGAATCCGTGTGCCGGCAATTCTTCACCGACCGGTTCGGACAGTTTCACAACCTCTCCTTTGGCATTGACCAGCGTATCCCTCAACGGGTCGAAACAAAGGTCACCGGCAATGGTCAGCGCCATGGTAATTTCGGGAGAAGCCACATAAGCAAAAGTATTGGGATGGCCGTCGGCACGTTTGGCAAAATTACGGTTAAAAAGAGGTGACGATGGAATTTTTGCGTTCGGGGTCATCAGTATGGCGCTTCCACTGGCCAATACAAGGTCCGCAGGCATTCGCCATTATCGTTGCGCCAATATCTTCGAAAGCGGCAATCATGCCGTCGCGTTCAGCAGTGGCACGTATCTGCTCCGAGCCGGGGTTGACAATCAGCGAGGAAGCAACCTTCAAATTCTTTTCCTTTACCTGCCGGGCAAGGGAGGCCGCGCGGCTCAAATCCTGATAGGACGAATTGGTGCACGACCCTATCAGGCCGACTTCCATCCGGCGGGGATAGTTATTGGTTATCACTACCTCGGCAAATTTCGATATCGGTGTTGCTGCATCCGGCGTAAAGGGCCCGTTGATATACGGTTCCAATAACGAGAGGTCTATTTCAATGATGCGGTCGTAATATTTTTCCGGATTTGCCAGCACTTCGTCGTCGGCGCGAAGGTCGGCAGCTACGGAAGCAGCCATTTTTGCCACTTCTTCACGTCCGGTAGCTTTCAAGTAGGTACCCATGCGCTCATCGTAAGGGAAAAGGGAGGTAGTCGCCCCCACCTCTGCCCCCATATTGCAGATGGTAGCCTTTCCAGTGGCAGACAATGAAGCGGTTCCCGGTCCAAAATATTCAATGATGGCATTGGTTCCCCCCTTTTACAGTAAGAATACCCGCCAACTTCAGAATAACGTCTTTGGGAGCTACCCAGCCACTCAATTTACCCTTCAAGTGTACGCCTATCAGACGCGGCATTTTCAGTTCCCATTCCATGCCGGTCATCACATCCACCGCATCGGCACCACCCACACCAATGGCCACCATGCCCAAACCTCCGGCATTGGGCGTATGAGAGTCCGTGCCTACCATCATTCCACCCGGAAATGCGTAGTTCTCCAATACCACCTGGTGAATAATGCCTGCTCCGCTGCCAAAAACCTATGCCATAGCGGGAAGAAACATCACGGAGAAAATTATAGACCTCCTCGTTGGTCTTCGTAGCAGTCGCAACATCTTCTTTTGCACCTTTATATGCTTGAATCAAATGGTCACAATGCACAGTGGAAGGCACGGCAACCTGCTCACGGCCTGCATTCATAAATTGCAATAAGGCCATTTGAGCCGTTGCATCCTGCATGGCCACACGGTCGGGACGGAAATTCACATAGTCTTCTCCCCGTCTGTAGTTCTTCACTTTATCCCCATCATACAAATGAGCATACAAAATCTTCTCTGCTAAAGTCATCGGACGCTGTAGTACATTCCGTACACGTTCTATCTTCTCCGAATAAGCGGCATAAAACGTTTTGAGCATCGTTAAATCATATACCATAACCACTATTTTTTAGTTTTTCATTATTGTAAAGATTACAAATTAATATCATAAACAAATAAAAAGGCTGAATAGTTTAACAAAATAAAGCATTTTTTCCGTCGGAAGCGAAGAATGATTACCTTTGCAACCATGAAGGAACAAGATTCAAATAGTCCTATTATTCACCTCCAGCAGCAACAACTTTTGCTGCGCATGGAATACGAATACGAAAAAGAGGAATTCAAACGCCAAACCGAAAACATGGGAGTTGCCCGGAAAGTGAAACGGGGACTTTGCTGGTATCCTGCCACTCCGGGACGAAGTTACTATAATTCACTGAATCAATTAGTAATAGAAATTACACACACAGAAAATACCGATATAGAACATAATTTTGAGTTCGGCTGTCCCGTATGTTTTTTCCGCCAGTCTGCCGATGGAAAAATAACCTATATGAACTTCACCGCTACCGTAAGCTATGCCGACGAGACACGGATGGTAGCGATAATGCCTGGAGCCGGTGCCGTTATGGAAGTGCAGGAAACGGACAACCTCGGCGTGCAACTTTATTTCGACGAAACATCCTATCGGACCATGTTCGAAGCCTTGGAAGATACGTTACGCTCCAAAGGCAACCGCCTGGCCGAATTGCGGGACATATTGCTGGGAACCTCGAAAGCCGGTTTCCGAGAGCTCTATCCCGTACGGTTTCCCTGGCTGAACTCCACGCAGGAGACAGCTGTAAACAAAGTGCTGTGTGCTCGCGACGTGGCCATTGTACATGGTCCTCCAGGAACCGGAAAAACGACCACCTTAGTGGAAGCCATCTACGAAACCCTGCATCGGGAACCGCAGGTACTGGTATGTGCCCAAAGCAATACTGCCGTCGACTGGATTTCGGAAAAACTTGTGGACCGTGGCGTCAATGTCCTGCGTATCGGCAATCCGACCCGTGTCAACGACAAGATGCTTTCCTTTACCTACGAGCGTCGTTTCGAGAACCATCCGCTTTATCCGGAGCTGTGGAGCATCCGGAAAAATCTCCGTGAACTGGGCAGCCGTGCCCGCCGTGGCAGCTATGACGAACGCGAACGAGTACGCAGCCGTATGAGCCGCCTGCGCGACCGCGCCACCGCATTGGAAATACAAATCAATGCAGAGCTTTTTGATGGGGCACACGTCATAGCCTCCACGCTGGTAAGCAGCAATCACCGGCTGCTGAACGGACGCCGTTTCGGCACCCTTTTCATTGATGAAGCAGCCCAGGCCTTAGAAGCTGCCTGCTGGATAGCTATCCGAAAAGCAGACCGCGTGGTGTTGGCGGGTGACCACTGCCAACTTCCGCCCACTATAAAATGCTACGAAGCTGCCCGTGGAGGTCTGGAACGAACATTGATGGAGAAAGTGGTGTCCAACAAACCTGCCGTTGTCTCTTTGCTGAAAGTACAATACCGCATGCACGAGGAAATCATGAAATTTCCTTCCCAATGGTTTTATAATGGCGAGTTGGAAGCCGCTCCCGAAGTGCGTTACCGGGGCATCCTGGACTGGGATACCCCCATCCACTGGATTGACACCTCCGAAATGGATTTCAAAGAAGAATTTGTGGGAGAGACTTTCGGACGCATTAATAAGGCGGAAGCGGACCTGCTCCTATCAGAACTGAAAATCTACATCAACCGTATCGGTGGCAACCGCATTCTGGAAGAAAAAATAGACATCGGCATCATCTCCCCTTACAAGGCACAAGTGCAATATCTCCGCAGCAAGATAAAGGCAGACGCTTCACTCAAGCCTTATCGCAGCTTGTTCACTGTAAATACGGTGGATGGCTTCCAAGGGCAAGAGCGCGATGTTATCTTCATCAGCCTTGTCCGTGCCAACGAAGAAGGACAGATAGGATTCCTGAATGATTTAAGGAGAATGAATGTAGCCATCACCCGGGCACGTATGAAGCTGGTGATATTGGGAGAGGCAGAGACGCTGAAACATCACGGTTTTTACCGGAAGCTATTGGAGTTTATTCAAAATATAGGGAATCAATAATAAAGAAATACCCCCTCCGGTAACACCGAAGAGGGTATTTCACCTATTTATATAAAGCTGATTAATTGTTTTCCGGACGAAGTTTACGAACTGTAACAGCTGTCTGCCACATTTCGCTTTCACGCAAGGCTTTCAATTCTGCATTCAGCTTCTCACGATAATCGGGTTTGGAGTTACTGTCGATAGAAATCTGGGCTTCGTTGCCCGACTTCACACTTGCATACAATTTCTGTACAACCGGCTTGATGGCATCATGGAACGGGGTCATCCAATCCAGCGCACCACGCTGTGCCGTAGTAGAACAGTTGGCATACATCCAGTCCATACCGTTCTTGGCAAACAATGGCATCAAAGATTGAGTCAACTCTTCCACTGTTTCATTGAATGCTTCAGAAGGAGTATGGCCGTTTTCGCGCAATACTTCATACTGAGCCAACAGTAATCCCTGGATAGCACCCATCAATGAACCGCGTTCACCGGTCAAGTCGGAAGTGGCTTCGCGGATGAAAGTTGTCTCGAACAAATATCCCGAACCGATACCGATACCCAGTGCAATCGTCTTGTCAAAAGCCTTACCCGTAGCATCCTGATAGACGGCATATGATGAGTTCAAGCCACGACCCTCGAGGAACATGGTACGAAGTGAAGTACCGGAACCTTTGGGAGCAACCATAATAACATCAATATCTTTAGGAGGAACCACGCCGGTACGGTCGTTCCAGGTAATAGCAAAACCATGAGAGAAGTAAAGAGCCTTTCCGGGAGTCAAATAAGGTTTGATAGTCGGCCATACAGACATTACAGCTGCGTCAGACAACAGACACATGATGATAGTACCTTTCTGACAAGCCTCTTCGATGCCGAACAAAGTCTCACCCGGTACCCATCCGTCAGCCACAGCCTTTTCGTATGTCTTGCCCGGACGTTGTCCTACAATCACATTGAAACCGTTATCACGCAAGTTGCAAGCCTGGCCCGGGCCTTGTACGCCATAACCGATTACTGCAATTGTTTCATCTTTCAAAATCTCACGTGCTTTTTCCAAAGGAAATTCTTCGCGGGTCATTACATTCTCAATAACACCGCCAAAATTCAATTGTGCCATTTTTTGTTTTAATTTTTATTTGTGGCTTACGCCAACGTTGATAAATTTATTTATTTCTCTGTAAACATCACTTTAGAGCGACAGACCACTTCGCTGCCATTCTTTTTCACCTCCACATCGTAAACGCCCTCACCGGCATCATCCATGAACAAAGTCAACTCATCCCCATAATAGCTTTCGGCTACATATGCCATCTCAAAACGACGGATGCGCTTCTCCTTATACATCTCTATCGGGAACAAATCAAGGATATGCTCGATGTAACGGATGCTGTTCACATGCCCGTTAATGTCAATATCACTGTATTTGGCTACCAAAGCAGCAACCGGTTCCTTTGAGGCCACCTTTATCCGCGAAGGTTTTTCTATCGGACAAGGCTCATCACAAACATAATCTACAATGCTGCCACTATGAAGAGCCAGCAAATCTGCCGGCTTACGGGTATTCATGCTAATCATCGCCCAAACGGAACGTGCATACCCAATCTTCTTACCCTCCTTATCGATGATAGCGAAATTACGGTCTGTAAAAAGGCGATAGACATTCTCCACCCAAGTCTGAATGGAGAAATCTTCGTACTGATAAGGCATTTCATCCAGTTCGACAGCCAGACGGGACAATACCCAAGTATAATTGTCCTCGTTTAGAGTCGCGATGCCAAAACCGCGGTCGCTGGCATGGAAACCCGCACAATTCAACAAATGGTTGCCTAATACTCCCATTGTCAGCCGTCCGGTAAAGTCGACATGAAACGGTTCGGCAACAAACTTGTAGGTACCTATCTTATTGTTCTCGCTCATCATGATTCCTGGTGTTTACTTTGACGATATTTTGCTTCACGGTCCGCTAGATATTCATTGACACGCTCAAAGCAGCTGGTCGTAATGGCTACGCGACCCGAACGGACGAACTGAAGTACGCAATCCAACTGGCGCAACTCCTCATAAAGATTGGTTATTTCCTCACTCATGCCATTCTTCTCAACAATGGCAAATACAGCATTCACCTCCACAATACGGGCATTGTACTTACGGATTACTTTGGACACCTCCGGTTTTTCTTCCAGCGTAGGGGTCGTTATTTTATAAAGGGCAATCTCGTGCTGATAGATTTCATCATCCGTGAAATAATGGGCTTGCAGCACATCTATTTTCTTGGTAATCTGCTTGGTCACCTTTTCAATGGTATCCTTGTCCGTCCAAGCGGTAATGGTATATTTATGTACCCCCTTGATGGAGGAGGCCGATACATTTAAACTTTCGATGTTTATCTGCCGGCGGGTAAACACAGCCGTCACCTGATTCAGCAAACCGGCAAAGTTTTCCGAATGAACAATGATTGTATATAGTTTTTTATCCATAGATAGAGTAAATTCTTTAATTTCGCATGACTTCAGCATTCCAACAACATCTGATTGACCGAACCGCCCGGAGGTGTCATCGGCATTACATTTCCTTCTTCCTCCACACAAGCTTCGAGCAGGAACGGTCCGTCAGTCGCTATCATTTCGTCAATCGCTTTTGCCAGCTCCTCGCGAGTCATTACCCTGCGTGCAGGAATATCATATGCCGAAGCAATCTTCATATAATCCGGATTCATCATCGGAGTAAACGAATAACGACGATTGAAGAACATCGCCTGCCATTGACGAACATTGCCCAAGAAGTTATTGTTCAACAGAATCATCTTCACCGGAGCCTTTTGTTCCATGATGGTACCCAGTTCCTGCAGGTTCATCTGCAAGCCGCCGTCTCCCATGAATACGCATACCGTGCGGTCCGGACGTCCAAAAGTGGCACCGATAGCTGCCGGAAGGCCGAAGCCCATAGTACCCAGGCCACCGGAAGTAACAATGCTACGTTCCTTGGTGTATTTGAAATAACGGGCGGACATCATCTGATTCTGGCCGACATCAGTCACCAATATCGCCTCGTTATGGGTAGCCTCACTCACAGCACGCACCACCTCACCCATGCTTAGCGCTTTTCCTGCCGGATGTAATTCCGGACGGATTACCTTTTCCTCTTCCACTTCCTCGTATTGCCGGAAACTGTCAATCCATTCCTGATGGTTAGCGGGTTCCAGCAATTGGGTAACGGCAGCCAGTGTCTCTTTGCAATCTCCCAGGACAGCAACATCGGTCTTTACATTCTTATCTATTTCGGCAGGGTCAATATCAAAGTGGATAATCTTCGCCTGCTTGGCATATGTTTCCAATTTACCCGTCACACGGTCATCAAAGCGCATGCCTACGGCGATAAGGACATCACATTTATTGGTATTGATATTGGGCCCCAGTTACCGTGCATACCAAGCATTCCTTTGTTCAACGGATGGTTCGTAGGTAATGCGGAAAGTCCCAATAAAGTGCATCCGGCAGGCATTCCGGCTTTCTCAATGAAAGCACGAAGCTCTTGCTGGGCTTCTCCCAGCTCCACGCCTTGTCCTACCAGCACCAAAGGCCGTTCCGCACCATTTATTAATTCAGCAGCCTGCCGTATGGCCTCCGGCTCCATTTCGGGAACGGGAAGATAGCTACGGACATAGTCCACCTTAGTAGGCGCATATTCTGTTTTCTCCACTTGGGCGTTTTTAGCAAAATCCAGCACGACCGGTCCCGGACGTCCGCTCTTTGCCACATAGAAAGCACGTGCCACTGCCCAGGCCACATCTTCTGCACGACGAATCTGGTAACTCCATTTCGTGATAGGCTGAGTAATGCCTACCAAGTCCACTTCCTGAAATGCATCCGTACCCAAGAAGTTCGTCCCTACCTGGCCGGCAATGACAACGATAGGCGTACTGTCAATCATGGCATCTGCAATGCCCGTGATAGTATTGGTAGCACCCGGTCCACTGGTAACCAGACAAACGCCAACCTCGCCTGATACACGTGCAAAGCCTTGTGCCGCATGGGTTGCTCCTTGTTCATGGCGAACCAAGATGTGGTTCAATTCCTTCCGGTGGTCGTATAAGGCATCGAATACCGGCATGATGCTCCCTCCCGGATAGCCGAAAATGGTCTTTACTCCCTGATGCTCCAGAGAACGCATCAATGCTTCTGCGCCTGTTATTAGAGCCTCACCCCGACCCTCTCCTTGGGAGAGGGAGGAAAAGTTACTCTTTTTATTATTATCAGCCATACTTTATCTATTCATTATATTTAAAAGCTCAATAGTAGCTTGAAAAATTTGTTTCATTCTCTCCTCCCCTCGCTTTCGGAAAGGGATCGGGGGTGAGGGCTTTTAATCAATCAGCCTCACAGCCCCTTTGTCAGCGGAACTCACCATACTGGCATATGCTTTCAATGCTTTGGAGACTTCACGGTTGCGGGTTACCGGAGTCATAGGGCGTGCTGCAAGCTCTTCATCCGTCAACTTCACATTGATAGAACGGTTCGGTATATCAATTTCGATAATGTCCCCATCCTTAATCTTGCCGATATTACCACCGGCAGCCGCTTCGGGAGAAACATGTCCGATGCTTAGTCCGGAAGTACCACCACTGAAACGCCCGTCGGTAATCAATGCACACTCCTTACCCAGATGGCGGGATTTGATATAAGAAGTAGGATAAAGCATCTCTTGCATACCCGGTCCACCTTTCGGCCCTTCGTGAGTGATGACGACGACGTCTCCACTGACCACCTTTCCACCCAGAATACCGTCGCAAGCCGCATCTTGTGAGTCGAAGACTTTCGCCGGCCCCGTAAATTTCCAGATACTCTCGTCTACACCGGCAGTCTTGACAACGCAACCGTCCTGAGCTATATTTCCCTTCAAAACCGCCAGACCGCCATCCTTGCTGTATGCATGTTCCAAATCACGGATACAACCGATCGCACGGTCCGTATCGAGTTCCTTATAAGACGCATTTTGTGAGCCAAGTACCAGATTGAACTTTCCGGCTGCCGCACTGGAGTATTTCTTGATTGCCTCTTTACATACATCAGGGCTGGTAATACTATACCGGTCGATTGCCTCTGCCAACGTCATTCCATCCACACGGCGGACATTCGTATCGACCAATCCGCCCTTGGCTAGCTCATCCATGATGGCAATGATGCCACCGGCACGGTTAACGTCTTGTACATGATACTTTTGGGTATTGGGAGCCACCTTGCATAAGCAGGGGGTCTTGCGGGAGAGCATGTCAATGTCATCCATCTTAAAATCCGCTCCGGCTTCGTGAGCCACAGCCAACAAATGAAGTACTGTATTAGTAGAACCGCCCATCGCAATATCCAGCGTCATGGCATTCAAAAATGCCTCGCGGGTCGCAATACTGCGCGGGAGTACACTCATCCCCTTCTTCATAATATCTAAAGGCATTCTCTACAATCAACCTGGCTGCATCCTCAAACAGTTTCTTGCGATTTTCGTGAGTGGCTACAATCGTGCCGTTACCGGGCAGTGCCAATCCAATCGCTTCATTCAAGCAATTCATGGAATTAGCGGTAAACATGCCTGAGCAGCATCCGCAAGTGGGACAGGCATGTTGCTCCATCTGTGCCACCTCTTTATCGCCCACACTGTCATCAGCAGATTTAATCATGGCATCAATCAAATCCAAATGCTGTCCGTTCCATTCCCCGGCTTCCATCGGCCCGCCTGAAACAAACACAGTCGGTATATTCAGCCTCATAGCCGCCATCAGCATTCCCGGAGTAATCTTGTCACAGTTACTGATGCAAACCATAGCATCCGCCTTATGGGCATTTACCATATACTCCACACTATCGGCAATGATATCTCTTGAAGGCAGGGAATAAAGCATACCGTCGTGTCCCATAGCGATACCGTCGTCAATGGCAATCGTATTGAACTCCGCAGCAAAACACCCCAACTTTTCAATCTCTTCCTTTACAAACTGGCCTATTTCGTGCAGGTGTACATGCCCGGGGACGAATTGTGTAAATGAATTGACTATAGCGATAATGGGCTTACCCATCTGTTCCTTCTTCATACCATTCGCCGTCCACAATGCACGGGCTCCCGCCATGCGGCGACCTTGTGTGCTGAACGAGCTGCGTAACTGATGCTTCATTTTCAAATCTCCTTTTAATGAAAAAGCCTCTCCCACTATAGTGAGAAAGGCTTAATAAATTATCTTCTAACGTACGAATACATACATAACCTTTCTCACGCTCTTGATGCCACCACCACGACGCGAATAATATGCAGGACTGCCAGGTTAATAGATGTATGTAAATTCATAACTTAATTCTTCTTTTTTGTTTCAAACGTGCTGCAAAGGTAAGGGCTTTTTTATAATCTCCAAACA
>VOFG01003495.1_pt1 | contig 27431 bp, 55 predicted proteins | sample 5384171 | NCBI WGS metagenome assembly VOFG01 (sample SAMN12384726, study PRJNA508395) | human gut metagenome | isolation source: healthy gut F | host: Homo sapiens | reverse complement strand
GCCTCCTGAAAACTTCCTCCATAAATTTCACCCATCTTGGGCAAATCCATTCATCGCAGAACAGAAAAATCAACACACTCAATACAATCTTATTCATAATTCAATTTTTAATGCACTTTCCAACTGATTTATAACATCATCTACCGAATTCGTGGCACACATAACTTTGCCCTCCGGATTAAGTAAAACCAAATACGGATCGAGGAGAGTCGATAGCCCATGGCCACATCCCGCAACATCTCTCCCGCACACCGCAATTGCATCCATTCCATTTTTCCTCAGCCATAGCTTTTTCCACTCTTCCTGTTTTTCATCCAATGACACGCTAAACACCTGCAACTCTTTCGGGTATTCCCGATACAGCTCCCACACGTGCGGGATAGCCTTCCGACAAGGTCCGCACCACGAAGCCCAGAAATCGATTAAAATATATCCATTCTTGGCCATCAATTCTGACAAGCTCACCGTATCCCCCTTACATTCTGCACTTCAAAATTAGTATAATCACATAAACGAGCATACTTCAACATCCCGGCAACACACGTTTCATCCGGTTCACGCGAGCCGTGTCCGGATTATTCTCGACTAACCGTAATCTCGCTTGTTGTTCCCCTGCCGTGTATTGGAAAAAAGTATTAAGTTCCTTTTCGACCCAAATAAGCCGACACGAAATAATCCGGATGCCGCTTGATAAAACTCTCCGAAATACCTTGAAATTTAGCCTTAAGCATCTCAATTTCCTCGTTAGACTTCTTCACGGAATCCTCCGGCAAATTCTCCACCCAAGAAAAAGCTGAAGCCTTCAATTTATTATCTAGATTCCGCTCCGCGTCCCAGAGTTCACGCTCGTACTCGATCAACTCCTCCTGCCCCTTGGGGCCCTTCACGCTCACCATCTGTCGACGTTGAAAAACATCATCCGTTTTTCGCACCTCCTCCGGGAAACCATCTTCACTTGATAACTTGCATTCTCCAGCATAAGCTTTACTGTAACAAAATCAACCGTTCCCTTGCGAAAACGCAATTCTCCCATCACGTACCCTTCCACTTTCCCCTCCAACCGGAACGTACCATTCGACACAATGGTTGAGGCTATCTCACGCTCTTTCCCCTTCTCGATATCAACTACTGCAACTTTCATAAATGTATTACAATTCTCCACTTGCCCCTCAATCACAAACTTCTCCTCTTTCACCTCACGATTGACCACATTCCCAGTTCACCAAACACATGACAAATGCTACATACAATAACAAACTTTTCATCTTACAATATCTCATTATTTACACAAACACTCTACCTCTTGTTTGAATCTCCTTCACGTGTTTAGGATTCGAAATCACCCGCCCTTCCTTATCCAATATCAAGAAATAGGGAACACCACCAACCTGATACTTCTCAAAAAATCTTTGTACCCCTGTTTCGTGAACACGTACTGTGGCCACGTCGCTTGCTTCTTCTCGATAGCAGCTTTCCAGGCTTTCAAATCCGTATCACATGAAACTCCTATTACCACGAGCTCTTTCGGGAAACGTTCCGCCAACTCCTTGATACCGGGGATCGCCGCCATGCACGGGCCACACCACGTTGACCAAAAATCCACCAGCACGTATTTCCCCGTGGAATAATTTCCGACAACTCACGCACGCTTTCCCGTTAATATCATTCAACGCCAAGTTTACAATCGGGTACCCCTTTCACCGTCAACTTCGCCAGCGTACAATTCCGACGAAATGCGGCAAATCGTTCCGGGTCATCAGGAGCCCCACGATCGTCTTCTCCAGCTCCTCCACTTCTCCCCGAGTCAAATTATATCCCATTCGCAACATCTTATTCCCCAAATAAACCGAAATAGCCGAAGAGGATGCGCAAGAATAAAATCCTTATCCCCCTTTCCTTGCAATTTCCATAAATTGTACTCGTTAAAATCAGCCTGCACCCGTTCTCCGGTAATCTTAAAATCTGAAGTAATCGGAGCATCCAGAGGAATACTATCATAATGAGATGTCTGCACACGCATCTCCACGTTATCCACGAAAACGGGAGTGTACGTCCATCTAATCTCCTCGCCATCCGCAAGACTCTCGATGTTAGTTGTTATCAACATGCATAACATCGGCCCCTTCACCCGCCCCCTCAACTCGAAACAACCGTCTTTCACTACAGTTTCACAAATCGTGGTCGTAGGCAACTCTTCCGCCGTCAACAACGAAACCACAATGCTATCCCTCATGCCGGGAATCTGTCCCCGAATCACGAATTCTTTTTCTTGCGCGCTGATTCCAGCGCACAAGAAAATTAAAAACAACAAAATCAACCCGATCTTATTCATACACCTTCACTCCATGTTTAAGTAAAACCTTCACCATCTCCTCCATCTTATCTATAATAATGGGGTATTCCGCATAAGTTTCCCGAAACTCGGCTTCCGACAACTTAAAAATCTCCTCCACGTAAGCCTTCAAATCATACTCTTTCGAGTGAAAATCCGGACCTCCCCATCCGATATTAACATAAGTAGGTAAATACCCGCATGCCTCAATTGGAGCTGGTACTTCATACTTGGACGATAACTTATAATACTCATCGCTATAACTGTAAAAATCCGCCCAATCAGCCTCCGGGATAGCAGAGATATTACTACTGATCAAAATCTTCCCACTAGATTGGTCTTCAACACCTCTTTCTCCTCTGCCGTGAATGCAGACAAATTACTTACAGCAATGACGGTCGACTGCATTCCGGCATAGAAAGAATATTCCACCGGATCTTTATATTTTCCGTAATCAATTGGTAATAAACCAAACGATCCAGCAACATCATTGAATAAGGATAAAACATCTCAGGTACGCTTACCAACACCTCCCGTTCAACAAACTCCGTCACCACCTTCTTCTCCTCCAACGCTTTGTAGGGATAACAAATAAAAAGAATCTATACCTTGATTGGTTGAAACCATATTCCACTCCAAATGAACTTTGGTATATACCTCCTTCTTACCCCCATACCATTTTACACTCCCGTGCAGTCAATGTATCCGAAAACTAATAAATACATACCCGTCCGATCAAAAAGCCTCTCCGCAACTCCGCCTCCTCCCAGTGGCTCCTGCAGGCACGGCAAACAGATTCGCCTCAGATTGGCTATTATCCGGCCAATTCTCTTTACTACAAGCCCATAAACCGGCTATTATCAGCAATCCTATTATATATTTCATCTCTTTAATTTTAATTATTCAACATCTTCACCTCTCCTCTCGTTACGAGGGATTATCAATCATACCCGTATTCTTGTCCAATTCCACTTTAGGCAAGGGCAACACCCAAGCCGGATCCTCCGGGGCCAACGTAAACCGACGCCTCCAAATCGTCTCATATTTCCACGTTGATTCATTATACACTCTATTCTCAACAATATGATTAATTGTCGTCGCTTGCGGGAATTTTTCCGCCACCTTGTAACGTCTCAAGTCAAACCAACGATGTCCCTCCAAGCAAAGTTCTCGCTGACGTTCTTCCCGAATAAAGCGCACGAGCTCTTCTCCCGAAAGGGCGTTTACCTCTGCCTCGTCAAAAAGCTTCCCGCCTAATTCTTCTCTCCCGCAAGTCATTCAATGCCTTTCCGGGCTGTCACTTCATCCTCTCCACAAGCAGCCGCTTCTGCCAATTTAAATAAGCCTCAGACGTCCGTAACACGAATACATCCGACATATCAGGGAGTCACCCACGTACCGCCATGCATCTTTTATACAACACTCCTAAAGCATCAGAAGAAACAACAAAATGTTCCAAACGCAAGTCCTTTTGCCTCCTCTGGCTTATAAGCCAAATAAAGTTCATCGGAAATACGCATATTTTGATTCGAAACGTAAGTATTGATTGAAGTTTCCGACGTTGCATAGAAAGAAAGTGCCCCTGGTAAAGAAGTCGATCCGGTAGAAAATATCAACTCCAATAAACCGGGATACAAAAACTGTGAATTACTATACCCGTTCAAATCCGTCAAGCGCGGTCCTTCTTCCGTCACCAATTTTGCATATTTAGCCGCATTCTCGTAATCACACATATACAGGTACACACGACTCAACATCAATCTCGTTGCCACTATATCCGCCCGCCACACCGATTTCTTCGGACACATTCTTCAAATATTTTTCTGCCTCTAACAAATCCGCCAACCACCTGCTTATAGACTTCAGCAACTGAACTTGCTTTGATAATATTTATCTTCCACGTTATTCGACAATTTTATCGGCACTGCCGGATCATTCCCCGCCGTAGCTTTGGCATAAGGCTTCCCGTAAAGATTCACCAAGAAGAAATAGCAACTACCCCGCAAAAATAACTCTCCCCTTAATTCTATTTACGTTCTGCACCTCCTCCTCCTCAGTCACGTTCTCGTATACGCCTTAACCTCATCCAAAATAATATTACAAGCATTTATATGAGCAATACAGGTGACGGAAATCAGCCGCATCATCCCATGCGGCCTTCCCTCAAATTCTCGTACACCCGGTATTGCCAAGTATGATACCCGTAGATTGTACCGCACGCCCCTTCGTCCACCCAAGAGCTCCCTCTGGTCTGCTGCGCCAACTCATCCGACATTACATGTAGGCAAGCCAAATAAGCTTCTCCCGCTATACCCGAAAATTGCCAACCGTTAGACACGTAAAACCTTTCGAAATAAGCATTCCCTAGTAAAATCTCGTCCAAATCATCATAACCCTTAATATAAGACTTATCCTGTGAGTACTCCTCCAAGAAACCCGAACACCCACATAAAGCCAAGATACAAATGATCAAGTATAAATTTTTCATATTGCCTGCATTATCATGTTAATTAAAAAATGAAGCCACTTTTCGCTCAACTCCTCTCCCCACAAATCCATCGCGATAATCTCCCCTTTCGGGTTCAACAAATACATTTTCGGAACACTCGTCACACCGTAACGTTTCGCCACCGGACAATCCCATCCTTTCAAGGAAGACACGTGTACCCAAGGTAATTCCAATTCAGCAATGGCCTTCATCCAAGCATCACGCTTATCATCCAACGACACGCTATAAATCTCGAATCCCTTATCCCGGAATCGCTCGTAAATCGCCTTTCAAATTCGGGATCTTCCTTCCGACAAGGCCCGCACCACGATGCCCAAAAATCCAACAACACATACTTTCCCTCGCAACGAGTACAACGAAACATGTTTCTCCTCCGGTGTCGTCAAATCAATATCCGGGGCAATTCCTCCCACTCGTGTCGGTCTCATGTAATCAATATGGCCTTTCAACGATTTCCCCGCTGCAGAAGCTTTCTACCTCCGGAGCCAAACGCTCGTAATCCTTCGCAATCTCCTCAAACGGATATTTCGACAAAAGCAAATCCTCCATGAAATAAGCAATTGACACCCGGTTTAAATTAGAATCGATAAACGCTTCCAACGACACATCTTTCTGATCCATCGCGTAACCGAACATCACGGCAAAAGTACGAGTAAATTGCAAGTCTCCAGCCCGTTTCATCACCGCCTACTCGGGACTTCCCTTCACCGTGCAAGAATTCTGCACGTTTTCATCTCCCAAAAATCCGACAATATCAACCACGATCGGCTCCCGATCCAGTAAAATTGTTTCTGTTCCTGATCCCATGGAAAGCGTCAATCTTTTTTCCCCCGTGAATTCCTTACCCATGTGAAACTTACCATCTCGAACAACAGCGCTATCAACCACCCGGGCATCTTCACCCCAACCTTCCAGCAAACAAACGATCTGCCCGTCAGCCCCTTTCCAAGTTCCGTGAAATGGAATACTTCTCCACATGATTACACGCCCCAACAAAAAAAGCAATTAAAAGAATATATATATATTCATCATCTCCTTATAATTTAAAAAGTTACATTCAATCCAAAAGTAAATGTCGGTCGCTCCGAAAGTTGCACTTCCGTGAAACCACTCTGCACGGGCGTCTGTCCTTTCAGCTTACTATTTGTCACGATAAACGGATTGCTCACCGAAGCGGAAACCTCCAGTAACGAAATACCCCAACGTTCAGTATCAAACGAGTAAGTCAATCCCAGATTAGTACATTTCAAATAATCAGCACTCACCACCCGGATATTACTATAATTATACATCTCCCACTTTGTACCCGCAATCTCTGGAACTTGCCCGGAGGTAAAACAGGACCAGTGACTCAAGCTAGAAGACGAGCCGCCATCTATCATAAATGCAGGAATATTTGTATATTTTTCATCCCCCAGGATGTTGCCAACGTTTCAGAAAAGTTTTATTCAAATTACTCTCCGGACGCACCCTAGCTCCATTATCCGCATACAACAAACAAACGCGCGTCTTCGCCCCAAACTATAAGAGAACGCCGCATTCAAACGCCACCTCTTATAATTCACCGTCGTGTTCAATCCCCCGAATATAATCGGCTCCCTTCTACCCGATTCCTCCAACACTTGCGTAAACACCTCATATTTTGACTTTCCATAAAGATTCCTCCTTCTCATCTTCCATATCATCAAACATTGGCAATCCCTTTGAATCTAATCCCGTGAACTTGTAAGAGTAGAACGAACTCACAGACTTACCCTTTACCACGGCAGTCCCGTTCAAAAAATTCATACGTTCGAACTGATCTGCCCCGGGTAACGAATTCACCTCATTATTCGTGTGAGTAAATGACGTAGACACGTACCAACGCAGATTTTCCTTCCGAATCGGATTCAGCGTAAGTGCAAAATCATACCCGCTATTCACAATCTCTCCCCCGTTCACCACGTAAGAAGTCATACCATTCACTCCCGAAATCTCCTTGTTCAAATAAGCATCCTCTGTCTTTTCCGGTAATACGAGGCCACCACCATTAAACGACGCTGAAACATGGAAAACTCCACACCCACATTCAACGAACCCGTTTTTCCCACTTCAAATCCGGGTTCGGATAAGTAGTGATCGACGAAACATACTCCCCGTAATGATCATTATACGGCTTCTTCGAAATAATCGCTACGGGAGACTGTCCGTCTAGCATATTCCCTTGATACCCATAGGACATTTTCAACCGCAAATCATCAAACCAATCCTGCTCCCCCTTTAAAATGCTCCATCACGTTATAATTAAACGAAGCCGACCATATCGGTAAAAGCTTATCATTACTTCTCTCTCCAAACTGATTCGAGCCATCATACCGTACATTGGCATTCACGGTAAACCAATTCCCGTAACTATAGGAGATACTACCGTACCATGACAACATATTACTCAAATTATCCGTCACCACCGGTACATTCTCTGACATCCAATTCGCATAGGACGTGTACACCGTGGGATCAACCACGATAAACTGTTTCCCGCGCTCCGGATCATATCCCCGGGTAATATTCTTGTACGCATCATATTTCGTGGAATTCGTTTCCATACCCACCGATGCGTTGATATTATGCTGTTGCTCCACACCCCAATAGCGATTCAAGTCTGCCTGCAGCCGGAACATATATGACTTGTTACGAGATTTATCCACCGTCAACTCTCCCCCCTCTCGGCATCCCTGAACTTTCATCCGCTCCCGCCTCATCAGCACTTCTCCGAATTAGAGCTGCATGATAAGTCTTCGTTCCCCAGTATCCCCTCGATATCCGTATTCGCCACCGAATAAGACAAAATCGTCGAAATTTTCAACCATTCCCAAGGCTTCACATCCAGATTCGCCCGGAAAGTAACAGAAGAACCCTCCTGCCGCTTACTACTATTCTCCAACTCGTTAAGGATATTATAATCATAGTAAGAAAAACCACTCGGGATCAAGTAAAAACTATACTTTCCCTCTTCCGTGTAAGCCGGAATCGCCCGACTCGTATTATAAGCATAATTAATCGGAGAAATCTCCTCTTGATAATACTTTCGTTTTGACGTGTTCGCATTCACGTTAAACGAAGCTGCCAACCAAGGCGTGAAATTCATATCCAAATTCAACGTCCCCGTGTAACGCCTGTCAAGATTAGGCTTCACCACATCCTCCTCGATATTCACTCCCACGGAAGAATAATAACGGACTTTTTCCGTTCCTCCCGTCACGCTCACCGTGTGAGAAGAAGAAAACGCATCCCTCGTCAACAACTTAAACCAATCCGTGTTCTCCTCTCCCTAGATAAGCCACCTGTTTCTCGAACTCCTCGTATGTAATCGTATGCGGTTATACAGCTCCCGCAGTAACTTCTCGTATCCAACCCAAGTAACACTTGTCGCATATTGGTAACCAGCCTCCGCCAACTCACGGGAAACATTCAACCGCTCCTTGGCGTTCATCAAATCAATATTCCGGTCCGAATAACGAGGCCTTAGCTTCAACGTGGCTGTTCCCGATAAGAAATTTGCGGGTTCCCCGACGTGTCCCCGTTTCGTGGTGATCACGATTACTCCATTGGCTGCTTTCGTTCCGTAAAGAGCCGTCGCCGAAGCATCCTTCAACACGTCAATACGCTCTATATCCTGCGGGTTAATACCCGAAATCGCATTACCAATACGATTAATATAATCCGGATCGTTCAACTCGTCGGGAGCTAAATTGCACGGGATCCTGCACGATCACACCATCTATGACCCACAACGGTTCCCGATTCCCGATCAACGTCGAAGTTCCCCGAATCCTAATTTTCGGGGCAACACCCGATTCACCAGAATTCGTCATCACCATCAAATCAGGGATCTGCCCTTCCAGCATCTTGTCCAACGTCGATACTCCCGGAATCATGATATCCTCCATTTTTCACCGAAGACACAGCACTCGTTGACTTCCGACGATCAATTACCTGATAACCAGTAATCACGACCTCATCCATTTCGTTCACTTCTTCTTCCATCACCACGCTCAACATCTTCTCTCCCTTCCACATCACCTCCTTCGTCCTCATACCCACGAACGAAAATACGAGCACCATCGAATCCCGTTTAGGAAACGTGATCGTAAAATCACCGTTATTCGCAGTAGCCACGCCAATAGCCGTTCCTTCCCGACAACAGTTACCCCCGGTAATGGCTCTCCTTTTTATCTTTCACCACTCCTTTAATCACGACCATTTTATTTTCAGGATTCTCATCCTTCACCCGAATAATTACCAAACGACCATTGATCTCGTAAGTCAATTTTGTATTCGCCAAGCAACTGTCCAGCACCTCTTTCAAATCCGCTTGTTTCACATTCACGTTTACAGAAGAAATCTGGTCCACGTCTTCAATTGAATACAAGAAAAGTATATTCTCCTTTCTGTTCAATCAACTTGAATACATTTTCCAACTTCCCGCTTGTCATCGAAATATCATACTTCGTTGTCTGGGAATACGCTCCTGCCACACTTTGCAGGACACACACCAAAAGTAGTAATACTGTCACTTTCATTTTTAACAAACTAATTTGCAACTTTCCCCTCTTGAGAAAGTCAAATTCTCGTTTTTTCATAGTTTTGTTTAATTCTTTAAGGTTAAACTCTATTGGTTGTTTGTTGGAGCAAACTACCAATAATGAAACTTTTAAGCAGGGAAGTGTTGGAGCACTTTCCTTTTTTTTTTACTTGGCTCGTACTATAATTTTCTGTTCATCTACTATAAAATTCACTTTCCCAGTCTTTTCTAACATTTCCAACGTTTCGGATATATCTGCATCTCGCTCCACGATTCCGGAGAAAAGTATATCCTTCACCCGACTTTGTTCATAAAATACCGTCACGTTATACCAACGAGACACATCATCCAGTATCGTCTCTAAACGTTCCCGACGAAACACAAACCTTCCTTTCGTCCAAGCACTGCAAGCAACTGCATCAACTTCACGCACAGCAAGTTTGTTTTCCCCTACCAATAAATCCGCTTGTTGATTCGGTAAAAGTTCAATACGTTGCGTGGGAGTTTTCACCTCAATTTTACCACTCACCAAAGTTGCCGTCGAACGATTATCTGTAGTAAAGACCTCAAATTAAAGGAGGTTCCCAAAACTTTTACTTCCATACCATTTATCTCCACGATAAAAGCTTTGTTCTCATCTCGCTTTACCTCAAAATAACCTTCCCCCTCCAAACGGACCCGCCGTTCTTTTCCTACAAAAGCAATCGGGTAAGTCAATCTAGTCCCCGCATTCAACCACACTCTCGACCCATCAGCTAATGTTACTTGAAATTCACCCCATTCGGGATTTCCAACACGTTAAGTCGTTCTTCCTTCACGGTGGATTCCGTTTGATAAACTAACGATTTATCTACCTGTTCTATTCTTCCGGAAAGACTATCTTCTACAACCACCGTGTTATTGTCTGCCAAAACGACTTGTTCACCATTATCTAAATACAATATCGCCTTTGTGTCCCCGGTGTAATCCGGGCTACTTTTTACCTTCCTGTACCGAATCCTTGTTATCCGACATTTGAAAGGCAAACCATCCCGCCACCACCAATATCATTACGGATGCCGCATATCCGATCCATCGCAACGACAACCGAGGTCTTTGCGAGGCTATCTGTTTTTCAATTTTATTCCACACCTGTTCCCGATGTACATTCCGGTATTCAGCATAACTCCGACTTAATGAACTCCCTTTTGCTAATTCATCGAATATCTGCCGATTAAAATCAGATTCTTCCAACCAACCAAGCAGTTCTTGCTTCTCCTGCCCAGTAAGTTCCCCGATTTTATCATATAGATCAATTCCGCTATTCGAATATATTTTTTTAGTCATATATTTTCATTTATATTCCTAAAACAACTGAAAGAAAAAAGCGGGTAGTGAAAAACTGAAGAAAAAATCGATCTTTTTAGTATGATTGTTCTAAATAAGAAACAGAAGATAAAATTGATCTTTCAATTTATCCCGTAATAGTTTGTAAGCGTTCTTTTATGAAATTTCACCGTATTCAGAGAAACCTGCAACTCATCTGCAATTTCCTGATTATCCATCCCCTCCAGATTCAACAGACACACCTTTCTGCAATGCTCTGGTAAAGAATCAATAGCCGTAAAAATTAATCGGCGTGTTTCTTCTTCGATCACCGACCTCATATAATAAAGCTCCGCATCCTCGTCCTGCAGGATTTCATTCATATAATGCTGTTCAATCTTACGATGCTTCAACACATTCAAAGCTTTATTACGTACGGTAGAATACAAATAAGCCTTCACGGAGAGTTCATCCGGAAACTCTAATCCTGTTTTCCCACAGAGCAAGGAAAGCATCCTGCACAAGAGATTCACTCTCTTCTCGCTCTCCCAAATAACGATCAGCAAAAAGAACCAAGGAATTGAAATATTGATCAAACACTTGCTTGAAATCAAGCCGTGTCCCATTAGTTAATGTAAAACAATAATTCCTGTTCATACCTATCATCCATCTCTATGAGTGGCAAATATGCAAATAAATTTTGAATTATTTCAATATCAAGGGAACACGTTTCCGACAAATCACTCCTCTTGAAGTTATTCTTTCCACGATAACAGAATATTTTCCGTACGTATCTGCCGTGTAGAAAGACAATTTAGCCGAGGCATCTTTACTGATCTTGACAACCGGTTGCCAGTAAATTGTCGAGCGTTCGTCATAACGATTATCCCGACGCACGGAATCAATCTCGTATTTAGGCACGTAAAATTCGTCCGGGATCTGGTACCCCATGATTTTAAAAGGTAACACATTGGGACGTCCCAAATCCTTCGGTGTCCACCCGGCTCTGCGGAGATAATTAATACACCGTTAGCCCCCCGATCTCCAAAAAAGATTTTTCCTTGCATCTGATCCAACAAAGATATATTCCGCAAAGCACCCCGTCGGGATCAAACGAATCTGATCCATCGTTTCTTCAAAATCATTTACCAAAACGTACAATTTCCGTCCGAATTGCTTGAAACAATCTTCCCCTCATCATCTTTTTCAAAAGTCACACCCGGCAACTGTTGCACGATCAAGTTATATCCAAAGCTGCATTTTCTGCAATCTGGGCTGAATCCAATTGATGATTAGCTATATTATCGTAAAAAGAATAGCTCTTTTTCTGTTTCCGACGAGACACGAGTACTTCGTCTAGCACGTACACCTTTTCTCCCCGTTCTCGTAATAATAATCCTGCCCGAACTTTTTTATAAAAAATCGTCCTCTTTTTTCTTTGTCTCCAACGTGTTAGGCAACGTATAATGTGGAGGTAAAAATTCATCTTGATCTATATTCACGGTTACCCCCGACGTCCTTTGCGCTTAATGCCTTGCACCAAAATGAAGTACTGTCATGGAAAGCCAGACCGTCAATCAAAAATTCCCGGTCTCATCCGTTTCTGCCATCCGACACAATCCATAATTGGAAATCAATACGATATTAGCCCCCTTCGACTTCTTCCCCCAGAAATTATTCACTCTCACCGGAAATCACCTGCCCAACCTCCAACGGGTATTTTAAATTATCAAACTCCCCCTAGCCAACTTGGATACGTCAAAACGAGTCCACCCATGTGTCATCATCACTAAATCCAAATTATTCTCAATCTCCAGTGTCGTATCATTAAAATAATAAGCCGGGTTATCAATATATCCCTTCAAATCCGAAGTCAATAACAAATTGGATAAAATATTGTCCTCCAAAGAATCTGCACCACTTTCTGATCATCTGTCACAGATATTGAAAACGATCCGTCTAAGAGGCCTTTATATGCCTCTTCGAAATCAATCTCCATTTCCACTAATTCCCGAGCACATATGTCGGCTTATTTGTCGTAATCTTCAATTCCGGACGCTGATTGCGTTTCACGAAGAATAATCGTTGACTATACACCTTTCCCGCGGCATCAAGCAACACGATATGTGAAATCCCTTCCGGCAAAATATTCAAAATTCACACTTCCCTTTGCAAGCCATTTACCCGATTTATCCCGACAACGATACCCCGACAATGCTACCGTGTACAATTCCTCCGGCAATATAGCATTCTCCCCTTTGATCACCCGATAACTCAGAATTGAATCCTTCCGGCTAACCGAAAGTCCCCATCCGTCTCGAAACTTCGGGCAAATCAAATCGTTTTCTACCCCTTCCTCCGTTTTCATCACGGCATAAAACTTCTTTCCCGGATTCACGGGCAAACGAAATTTTCCCATCCCGTCATGTTGGGTACGAACCGTTGCAATCACGACCGAATCCTGATACACTTCTCCCGAGGCCTCCACGGCTCTCCCGTCAGCCCCGATAGCCTTAAAAGCCACTTGCTGAAAATTCCCCGATAATAAATTTCCTCCTTCCGGGAAAAACTGCACGTCAAAATCCTTTAATTGCGAAGGAATATAAATATAGCGTTTGAACGGGAAAGGTTGTCCATCCCGAAATTCCACTTCGATTGTTTTCATCGTGGTATCAATCTTCACTTCAAACTTCCGTCTTTATCCGTCCGGGCTGGTTTCACCGAATACTGATCCTTCTTCACCCCGGCAATATAAGTTACCGACGTCCGGCTATATGGTTCTCCCTGCCCGTCAGACAAACGAATCGTTGCCGTATAATTATTTTCCCGATTCTTCGTGTAAGTCACATCCGTCCATACCCTTGAATCTTTCGGGTTAATCACCCGGATCTTCTTTTTGTTGAAAAAAATAATCCTCCCTCCATTCTGCATATAATACGTAAAAGCCCGCAAAGCATAATCCCTTGTTGTAAATCCTTGGGGATCTCAATCTGCCCGAAGAAACAAGAATCCCGTTCAGCAACTTTCACCCGCTGAATCACGGAATCCCGTCGATCGATCAAATCGACATAGATATAGTGACTAAAAACCATCGGAAACGTCGCTGCTGCATGTACTTGATAAGCCCGGAACCACAGCTTATCCCCTACCGTGTATACGCTTTTATCCGTGTGCAGGTACACTTTTTCTTGTTGCAGTTCCCGAATCCGTGCCGTAAAATTAGTTATCAACTTCTTCTCAAAAGGAGAGAACTCGTTAAAAGCATATCCCAACAAAATTATACCCAGAAAAGAATAATTATTTTTTTCATACGGCAAACGAATTAAATCATTTATTTCTTTTGAACAATCCTCTCAATACGTCTGCCAATCATCCAAACTGTCATGAGAATCCGCATGAGGCATAGTCTTTAACGCACCTAATTCCTGTTCACCAATACCGATCTGCATCGGGTAAACCAAGATACAACTATTTTTACAAAAATACTTGTTCAAATAAGTCGGGATCATCGTCATATTTTTTCAAATAAGAGGGATAATTCCTTCTACTCATCACGATCATCAAAAGCATCATTCTCCTTTACATCACGGGATATGATCAAGAAATCATCCCAATTATTAAACTCATTAAATTCCCCCTCTATATGATGCTTTGGCCTGTATATCCTGCAAAACATTCAACACGGCAGTATCGGCATAAAACACGATCTTGCTGCTTGAATTTTTAGCCATATTCCATACGCGAATTACCCAGTAAGGGAAAACCAATTTCTCTCTCTGCCCGAAACGGCACCACCACAATGTAACGCTTTATCGTGGACAAGGGTTGTGCGGGACGGTAAACCAACGTGGTCGTGGCACATTTTGACAACACTCGATCTGTCAGATTCCCCAAAAAAAGTATCAGAAATAACCCCTTCCTTGCGAAGTCCCCAGTACAATATCAGTTATCTTATGCTCTTTCGTGGCATTTTTGATACCATTTACAATATCCTCATCATAACGCAGCGAAGTTACTAACTCGTTATCTGTTGCCGCCGCAGCTTTCGTCGCCTTCTCCAGCAACTGATTCGCCTTCTTTTCCGCCATACTATCCCCCTCATCCGCCTGTATCACGTTCAAAGCCGTCATCACGGCTTTCGCCTTCTTTGGATTTAATCGTTACAGCCAAACCGACTAATTCCTCTACATTCTCGATATTACTCAACGGGATCAAAATACGATCTTCTATTTCTTCATTATCCACGCTCTCATCTTCTGCAAACTCAGCCAAAGCCACCTCCTGCGCTCCTTTCTGCGTGGCAAAAGAAGCGATGATACAGGTCACCAAGATCATCACGACCGTACCGTTCAGCACGCTTTCATTCAGTAAACGAATCGGTTCTCCTTCCGGAGTTGTTCCCAAAATAACGTTATATCCGACAAAACAGCCGCCAAAGTCGCCGCCGCCTGTGCATTACTCAATCCAAAAATCAAAGTTCTTTCAGAAGTCGTAAATCGGAAATTCTTTTGTGCCAGCCAAGCTGGAATAAATTTCGACACGGTCGCCACCACACACATGATAACGGCCACCCATACCGTGGTCAGATCATACAAAAACACGTGAAAATTCACCAGCATTCCGACCCCGATCAGAAAAAACGGAATAAACAAAGCGTTTCCCCACGAATTCAATCCGGTTCATCAATGCCGAAGTATTCGGTATCAAGACGATTTAATGCTAATCCAGCCAAGAATGCCCCGATAATCGCCTCCAACCCCGCCGCCTCTGCCAAAAAAGAGGCAAAAAAAACAAGGCCCAAAACAAATATAAACTGTCCCACTCGGTCATCATATCGTTTGAAATACCAACGTCCGACAAAAGGAAATCCCCAAAGCACAATGAAAAGCAAACACGAGCGTTGACACTCCCAAGCGAATCCAGAATCCCTGGGTTAACTCTCCCGTGGACATTCCCACGATAACCGCCAACACAAGCAAGGCCAGCAAACAAGTTACCACGGTCCCGCCAATCGTCACGTTGACCGCCCGATTCTTCGTGATCCCGTACTTACTCACGATCGGGTAAGTCACCAGCGTGTGAGAGGCAAACATACTTGCCAGTAAAATGGATGTAGGATAAGAAAAAATCCAACAAATAAACTCCGGCAAACGTTCCCAGAATCATCGGGATAAAGAACGTGTAAAGACCGAATATCAAACTCCGTTTACTATTCTTTTTAAAATCCGCCATGTCAATTTCCAGCCCCGCCACGAACATGATGTACAATAAACCCACCGTCCCGAACAACACGATACTACTATCCCGATCCATGATATGCAAGCCGTAAGGCCCGATCAATGCTCCGGCAATAATCAAACCGACAATATCCGGAATCTTAAAACGATGTAGCACAAGTGGAGCAAACAGAATAATAAAAAGAATTACAGAAAAGATTAACACGGGATTCGTTAATGGCAACGTAACACTTAATATATTCAGATTCAACATAGAAGAAATATTTTAGCCGGTTTCTACTCTTTACATTACAAATTTATTCTTTTTAATGAATAAAGAAGTAAAAAAAGATAAATTTGTCAGCGAAATTACCTTAATCTAAAAATAAGATGCAAACTACAATCCGCCTCTTTAGCCTATGCTTATTAATTCTAGGTTTTTACACGTGTCAACCTACCCCGGAAAAGAAACAACCGGTAGACTGGGTTGATCCGCAAATCGGTTCGGTACACTGCCGCTGGTTCTTCTATACTCCGGCCGCTCTTCCTATGGGAATGGCCAAGCTGGCTCCGACCACCAATGCTTACGGAAGTTATGGTAGTTGGCTCCCCTGTGGATATGATGACCGTCATACCTCCATTGAAGGTTTCGCCCATTTTCATGAGTTCCAAATCGGGGGCGTTGTAACGATTCCCACCACCGGAGAGCTAAAAACCCTACCGGGCACATTAGAAGATCCGGATTCCGGTTATCGTTCACGCATTGACAAGACAACAGAAGTCTCCACCCCCGGCTATTACGCTGTAACACTCACGGATTACAATATCAAAGCAGAAATCACGGCAACCACCCGGACGGGTTTTCACCGCTATACCTTTCCCCAATCTACTACATCAAGAATACTATTTGACATCGGGCACAAACAAGGAGAAAGTGCCACCATCACGGATGCAGAAGTCACATATCACCCGGAAACCAACGAAGTCACCGGATGGGTGGAAAACTATCCGATTTATGCCACATTCTGCCAGCCGGACGGGAAAATAAAAATCTACTTTGCCGCCAAGCTGGACAAGAAACCACAAACAATCGGGACATTTATTGACGAAAAAATACAAGAAAATTCCAACTCGGTAAAAGGCCCCGGATGCGGACTATATCTCACCTTCCCGACAAAAGCGCATGAACAGGTACAAATGCAAGTCGGCCTATCCTATACCAGCATTGAAAACGCACGTAACAACCGGGATACAGAAATTGCCAACAAAAAGTTTCAATGACGTGAAAAATGCCGCCCGTCAAACTTGGAATGAACTGCTCGGTCGCATCCAAGTAGAAGGCGGAACCCCGGAAGATAAAAACCAAATTCTATACCGGACTCTACCATGCCCTACTCGGCAGGGGAATTGCCAACGACATAAACGGACAATACATTCGACATGATAAAACAATTGGGCAGATCCTCTGGACAAAAAACGGAATTCCCTCTCTATTCCCATCACAATACTGACGGGATGTGGGGCGGTTTCTGGAACCTCACCCAAATATGGACCTTAGCCTATCCTGAAATATTTTCCAGCTATATAAAATCAAATCTGGACTTCTTCAAGAATTCCGGTTGGTTACACGACGGGGAAGCTGCCGGAGTATACACGAACGGGGTACAAACCAATTTCAAGGATTAATCATATGTGCCGCCTTATCAAGCCGGGATTCGTGATTTCAACATCGAAACAGCATGGAGTGCCATCTGTAAAAACGAACTAGAATACAAAGGACGGGATATGGGGAACGGGAAATACGACAATGAATACTTTATTAAACAAGGTTTTGTTCCTTTGAAAAGATTATCTGTATCCCAATAACTGGGTCTGCAACTTCGGGGGCATCCCACACGCTGGAATACGCCTTCAGTTGTTACGCGGGCACAAATGGCCAAAGCTCTCGGAAAACAGCCGCCTACGATACCCTCATACAATACTCGTACGCTTACCAAATCTATTCGACCCGAAACAAAATATATGCGTCCCCGTGAAATGGATGGCAGTTTCATGAAAGACTTCGACCCTCTGAAAGGCTGGAAAGGATTCCAAGAAGGGAATGCCGCACAATACACATGGTATGTTCCCCATGACATCCAAGGTCTGACAGAACTCATGGGAATTGATCTTTTTCAACGAAAGACTGGAAAACACGTTTATCGAATCCCCGGAAAACACAATTTGGTGGGGAAAAGAGATTGATAGTTTTTCCGGTGTCGAGAAATTATACAATCAAGGAAATCAACCCTGCCTACACGATGCCTGGCTATTCAACTATTCCGGCAAACCGTGGCTGACACAACTATACACCCGGTTAATTTGTGATGAGTTCTACGGTATCACCCGGAACATGGTTACGGTTACGGACAAGACGAAGACCAAGGACAATTGGGAGCTTGGTATGTCATGGCGGCCATGGGTTTATTCGACGTGCAGGGAGGAACCAACATCACCCCTTCTTACCAAATTGGCAGTCCTAAATTCCGCAAAATCACGATTAAACTTGATCCCCGGTACTATTCCGGTAAAACACTCGTGATTGAAACAGAAAATAACGCTCCTAATCATTATTACGTGCAGTCCGCGACACTCAACGGGCAACCGTTAGAAGATTGCTGGTTCTATCGACGGGAAATTATAAACGGCGGACACTTGAAACTACAAATGGACTCTACCCCGAAATACCCGTTGGGGGATTGCATCCATGCCCCATTCCAAATAACAAAAAAAAAGTCCGAGCTTTAAACTCGGACTTTTCTACATATTAAAACCATTATTTTACTTCCCAAACGTCTCCGCTGTTCAATAAATCTTCAACACAACGGATAGAAGACTTCGCCTTCAACGTTCTCAATCTGGGCATCCAATGCATCATTATAAGTCGTACCTTCCACGTCACGGATCACACCCAAAGCCACAGGATACTCCGGAGCTTTCATGTACCAGCATCCAATGCATAGAAGGATTTTCGCTGTGAGCATCATGTACCATAATATCATCCAACGTGATACCATCCTTACCGATCTCAACAACTTTCTAACTTACCGGCCTTCATATCAAACATGATACCCTTGATCCTTGTTCTTTCCGGAAAACCATCGGTTCGCCATGTCTCAAGATCAATTGACGCTCTTCCTTCATCTCTTTATCCGTGATAGCAGAGTGAGCCCCGTCAGCAAAGATCACGCAGTTCTGAAGAATCTCCACAGCAGTACCTTTATGACGCACACCGGCCTCGATAACTTCTGCACTCAAGTTGATATTCATATCCAACGTACGAGCGAAGAAACTTCCCTTGCGCACCGATTACCAACTCTCCCGGATTAAACGGAGTTTCGATTGTTCCGTAGGGAGAAGTTTTAGTTTTCGTACCCAATTTCGTGGTTGGAGAATATTGTCCTTTCGTCAACCCGTAAATCTCATTATTGAACACCAAAGTGGTAATATCAATATTACGGCGAATAGCATGAATAAAGTGGTTACCACCAATAGCCAAAAGCATCTCCGTCACCGGAAACTTGAAGGATATTCAATTTCGGATTAGCACTCTTAGCTCCGGATGCAATAGCGGCAGCACGGCCATGAATCGTATGAAAACCATAAGTATTCATGTAATAGGGGAAACGGGAAGAACATCCGATTCCGGAAATTACTGCCCACGATTCTTTCGGGTACCCCAGTTCAGCCATGGCTTTCTGTACGGAGTTAATGATACCATGGTCACCGCAACCCGGACACCAACGAATCTCTTGGTTGCTCTTAAAATCTTTCGGTGTATATTGTTCTGCCATGATTATTTTCCCTAATAATTCGGTTATTTTTTCTTTCAGCTCAACTACCGTGAAAGGTAATCCGGCTACTTTATTATATTGATAATACGTGTAATGCGGGAATTTAGCTCTCAAATACTGTGCAAACTGTCCCAAGTTCAACTCGCAAACGACAATCTTCTTGAATTTACCAAGAACCTCATCCCGTGTTCTTCGGAAGCGGGTTGATAAAGTTGAAATGAGCCAAGCTCACGTCGTGACCTTCTTCTCTCAATTCTCGAACTACCGAGTACAAGTGACCGTAAGTTCCACCCCATCCAACAACGAGAAGATCCCCACCATCTTGGTTCCCGAAAATCTCCTGTTGAGGAATGCTGTCAGCAATCTTAGCCACCTTCGCATCACGCAAATCAGTCATAATTTGATGGTTTTCAGGAACGTAACTAATCTCTCCCGTTACATTTACCTTCTCCAATCCACCGATACGATGTTCCAAACCTTTCGTTCCCGGCAAAGCCCACATTCTAGCCAAAGTCTCCGGATCACGAGCATATGGTTTATAATCATCACCTTCTTTAGCCACTCTCGGGGTAATAGAAGGATAATCTTTCAATGAAGGAATCTTCCACGGTTGAGCGCCATTCCCCAAGAATCCGTCTGTCAACAGAACAACCGGGTCATGTGTTCTATTGCAATTTTAGCCGCCCAGAAAGCATAGTCGAAACAGTTACCGGGAGTACTTGCAGCTACAACAGGCATAGGGCTTTCACCGTTACGCCCGTAAAGAGCTTGCAACAAGTCGGATTGTTCCGTTTTCGTGGGCAAACCAGTTGAAGGACCACCACGTTGTACGTCAACGATTACCAAAGGTAACTCGGCCATTACTGCCAAACCGGCAGCCTCGCTCTTCAATGCCAAACCGGGCCCTGAAGTCGTCGTGATAGCCAGATTACCCACGTAACTTGCACCAATAGAAGTACAAATTCCGGCAATCTCGTCCTCTGCCTGATAGGTCTTCACACCCCAAATCACGTCTCAACGCCAATTCTTGTAAAATATCTGTTGCCGGGTGATAGGATAAGAACCGCAGAACAAAGGTAAATTCGCTTTTTCAGCAGCAGCCAAAATCCCCATGCCGTAGCCTTATTACCGGTAATCGTCCGGTAACGTCCTTTCTCGATTTGAGCGGGAGCCACGTTGAAGTGTACAGCCAAAGCATGAACATTAGCTGCATAATTGAAACCACTTTCCAACACTTTCACGTTAGCACTTGCAATTTCCGGCTTCTTGGCAAATTTCTGGTTAATAAAATCTCTCGTGTGATCCACCGTACGGTCGAACATCCAATAGATCATTCCCAAAGCAAACATATTTTTACATTTAACGATAGACTTCTGATCTAGACCACTGTCTTTCAAAGCCTCTTCCGTTAAAGTTGTGATCTTCACAGGGACCACGTTATAATCTTGCAAGACAGTATCTTCCAGCGGGTTTTCTTTATACCCGGCCTTTTCGATGTTCTTGTCGGTAAATGCATCCAAGTTCACGATAATCGTTGCACCTTTTTTGCCCAACGCAAGTTAGCCTTCAAAGCGGCAGGATTCATCGCCACAAGCACATCTGCAAAATCTCCCGGAGTTTTAATGGGATCATTCCCAATATGTACTTGAAACCCGGAAACACCACCAACCGTACCTTGCGGGCGCGTATTTCAGCAGGATAATCCGGAAACGTTGATACACCGTTTCCAAATAAAGCAGCAGCATCCGAGAATTGCTGGCCGGTCAATTGCATTCCATCTCCCGAATCTCCCGAGAAACGAATTACAATGTCTTTTTTGTCGATAACTTCTGTCTTTTCACTCATGACTTAGTTACTTGTTCTTAAATATTAAATTATAAATTATATTCTATAATATCACACGAATTTTATGTTGTAAAACATGCGTAAAGGTAGCCAATACAAATATCTAAACAAGTATGTATCAGTATTTTTTTCTTCCTCGATATCACCTTGACAATCAAGCCAAAGCATGTCAAAAAACATATTTTTCAGCACAAATAAAATAAAACAATTCTAAACAACGAATCTTTTCCGTCGTTTTTCGGTTACATTCTTGTTACGATTGAAAATTCTAGCGATAAAATCCCTTTCAATATGGAACAAAATCAGCCTTTAAATTGTATAGATAATAAGTTTTGTATAATTTTATCAAGTAAACACCTGCACGGCTATAAAGTTATTTAAAAACACGTTACCATGAAAAACTATTTAATTTTACTCTGTTTGATTCTTGGAACAATAAGTTGTGGAAAAAATCATCCATCCCGGAGCTAATGGGTATTTCGGACGATTCACAAAATCCCTACATCGTAAGTTCTACCCGTGTAGGTTCCATTGCTAGAGGTACAAATATTCATCAACTCTACTCCATATTCCCTCGCGAAACAAATCAAGCTCATCAAAAATAAAGAGGGGTTCTTCGATCAGGAATTTGATGATTACAATGTATATGACAATAACGGCAAACTCCTTTTTATAGCCACCCCGGAAGTTGCCGGAGACACTAGTTCATTCATTAATCGTATCATTATTCGGGACACCTCATTCAAAACTCTTGAAGGAATTGGGCCTTAATTCCAATTTAGGACAAATACGAGGACGCCTATCACAATATAAACTATCTCCCTTCCTCAGGAGAAATTGTCGTTTCTGTTCCGAAAGTCAGTACCAATTTCTTAATCAACAAGGCAACCTGGATGATTCCTGGTGGGATAACACCACAAACCAAATCATCGAAAAGAATATTCCGGACAGCGCCCAAATAGACGGGATTATCGTATTCTGGAACACGAAAGAAGCCCAACATATTCCTGCTGTCTTTACAGCTGCATTCTGGAATGAAATGCTGACAAAACTAATCACTTGGTGTGTCATTCAACTCCCGTCAATTGCCATTCTCATTATTTTATTCGTCTCTTATTAACTGAGCCTTACGCTTCACAATTCGAAAAATGAAAAAGCTCGCTATCAATAAAGCACACAAGGCTGAAAACATTGACAACAATGAAGCTGAAAAACGAATTAACACACTCACAGGAATCATATACGGTATCGGTAGAATCTTCCTGTGGGTAATCTTTTTACTAATCTTACTCGGAAAATTCAATATCAACATTGCCCCCATCCTCGCTAGTGCAGGAATTGTCGGATTGGCGGTTGGTTTCGGGGCTCAAGAATTAGTCCGGGATTTCATATCCGGTTTCTTCATTCTATTGGAAGATCAGCTACGCACCGGAGACTGGGCGGTAATCAACGGAACAGAAGGGCTAGTTGAAAAAATGAATTAAGAACCGTTACCCTACGGGATAGTTCAGGCGTCGTACACATTTTCCAAAAACGGGAAAATAGACACGCTCTCCAACATGACCAAAGAATGGTCTGCCATTGTTCTGCAAATCGGGATCGGTTACAAGGAAGACACGGATAATGCCGTCATGCTCATGCAACAAGTCGGAGACGAAATGTTCAATGACCCTGTTTACAAAGAAATGATGCTCGAACCCGTGGCCATCAGCGGGTAAACGACTTTGCCGATAGTGCCGTGATCATTCGCCTTGTCATCAAAACAAACCCATGCAACAATGGGCCGTTGGCCGAGAATATCGCCGTCGCCTGAAAAAAGTATTTGATGCCAAGAACGTGGAGTTCCCCTTCCCCTATCGCACGCTAACCTGGGGAGATAGCTCCAACCCGATAAAACTAAAAATAGAACCCTCTGACTCAGATCCGAAATAACTTTTACCTTTCAGTTATTAACTTTCAACTCCATACATATGGCCCGTTTTCTTAAAGACCGAACGAAATCAAAAGGAGCCGCACCCGGCTCCCTAATCTTCATCGGCAAACAAAAATGACAAAAACTCCATTCAGGTTATCCAATACACGTCAGAAGGACTCAAAGAGTTCTTTCCCGAAACGATGGAAAAACATTGTTGACATCGTGTCCAACGACCACATGACTTGGATCAACATATCCGGCCTGCAAAATACCAAACTGATTGCCGATATGGGCAAGGCTTTCGATGTATCTTCTCTATTTCTGAAGATATTCTAAACACGGACCAACGCCCGCGCGGTTCAGTGAAGAATCCGACCATTTATATATCATTGCCAAATCCTTCTATTTCGGCAAGGGACGACGGATCGTACACATGGAACAAATCTCTTTTATTGTCGGATCTCACTACCTGATTACCATTCAAGAAACAGATGCCGATTATTTTAAAGACGTGAAGAAACGCCTATACGACGGCAAAACCCGCATTCGTTCTTTCGGGACGGATTACCTCTGTTACGCCCTACTGGACACTCTCGTTGACAGCTATATCATTAATCTTGAAATATTAGGCGCAGCCATAGAAGAATGCGGTAGAACAATTTTAGAAGCTGATGCCAAAGTGATCGAGGACCTTTATCATTACAAGACAGAACTTTCATACATCCGAAAAACGTACGTCCATTCAAAGAAGTCACAACCCGTTTCATTAACTGTGATTCTCCCCAGTAAACCAAAACACGTACACCTATTTACACGACTTGGATGATCTGGTTGTACAGGCTCAAGAAGCCATCGAAATATACTACTCCATGGTCTCCGATCAAATAAATCTCTACCAAACTAACATTGGAAACCGACAAAATGATGTCATGAAAGTACTGAACTATCTTCTCAACCATCTTCATCCCTCTTACACCTTTATCGCCGGAATCTACGGAATGAACTTCGAATATATCCCAGAACTAAAACACCACTACGCCTACTTTCATCCTTTGGGCATCATGGTTGTCATCACCATTACCATGCCCTTTACTTCAAAAAGAAAAAAGTGGCTCTAATAATTTAGATTTCAAATTTTAGATTTTAGATTTTAGATTTTTATCACACAATCTAAAAATCTAACAAATCATCAAATCTAAAATTATCAAGCTTTTGTCCCTGCGGTTCCAAACATCGGGAACATGGGAGCTATAGGGCCGCCCTCTGGTAAATTAATCTTCCCGTACTACATCTCGAATCTCCGAACATTATCTTGTAAGGCCAGTAACAAGCGTTTTGCGTGTTCCGGGGTCAAAATAATACGGCTTTTCACTTCAGCCTTAGGCATCCCCGGCATAATACGGATAAAGTCAACAATAAAACTCGGAGGAAGAATGAGAAATAATTGACAAATTCGAATAAGTTCCTTGTGCAACCTCTCGATTTAATTCAATATCAAATTGTTGTTTTTTTCTTCCATAATAGTCCTTGGTTAATAGTTTAAACAATAAAAGCAGCCTTTGCGGCGCCTCTATCTATTTTTATTTTTCCATCCTTTCGAGATCCGCCTTAGAACCTACAATCAGACTTCTAAATTCTTTTCATACCTGTACCCCACCGGTATCAAGTGACCGCAAATCACGTTTTCTTTTAATCCTTCCAATGGATCGACTTTTACCAAAATTGCAGCTTCATTCAATACTTTCGTGGTTTCTTGAATGATGCGGCAGAAATAAAGCTTGCCGTCTGCAATGCAGCACGGTAATACCCTGTAATACCTGAGCTGAAGTTGCGGGTACAGCATCTCTAGCCTCTACCACCTTCAAGTCTCTACGTTTCAATTAATATCTCTCAATGAGTTAATATCTCTCAAGGCATGTCGGATCAATACCTTACGCATCATCTGCGTACAATGATCTCAGAAATGCTTATCATTGATCTTCACACCCCTGCATCCGGTATACATCCCTGTACCTCTGTTCACGATATACCTGAACCTTGATCGGTCCCTCGATGATTCATATCAGTCAGTAATTTGCACCGTCCGAATAACGCACCTGCACGTATTACACAATCGTCTCCTCCTGCGCAAAAATTTTGTTTCAGACAAAGAAACCAGATATTTTCTTTACCTCTCCGCTTTTTGATGTCACGATAATTTCACGATCACCGCGCTTTGATCTTACCGTGTCAGCTCACCGTCAATGCGATACCGGGCCGGATTCGACGGGTTTACGACCTCGAAACAACTCGGTAACACGCGGAAGACACTCCCGATGATATCGTCCTCGCTTTTACCAACAGCCTCTGGAATCATGCTTGGCAATGCAGCCACCGGCAACAACCTCATGCTCCTTCGCTTTCACGACAATGTGGTGCCTACCGGCAAGTTGGCAATCCCTTCTCACCGTGTTTCCTCTCTCGCATCATTGATACACCAAAAGCGAGGCGCTTTCATCTTGTCCACGGGAACTCACACGATGATCATCTCCCTCAAATCCGGTGGTTTTCATCAGATTCTTTCCTTATAGGTTTCACCCTCGATCAAGTTTTCCAACCCACAACCGTACCGGAGGAATTCGCAATGATCAAAAGACGATGGAACAGGGTCCCACATTCAGCAACAGTACTCACCCTTGCTGATCTCCGCAGCGCATCCTTCACGAGAACAATCCTAGCACCGTAAGGGATAGCGTGAGAAATCAATATAATATTCGTGTTCTTATCCAATATTATACGCAACTCCGTCAAACGTCCCTACAAGCCACGTCAGTTGCAGGTCGTTTCCGTTATCTTGCGTGTACTCAACAGAACGTAATTCTTCATACCTCAACGTAACCATCATACTTCGCCTTCAAAAGAGCTTTTCGCTGGAAATATTTCCCGCCTTGTTACCTCCCACGTGGAAGGTTCTCTCAATGTCAACTGAAGTGCCCGGCTCACCGATAGACTGTGCAGCGATAACGACAGCCTCTACCCTTTCTCAACCATGTCGGCAGTGCAGCCAAGCTGCGTCCGTAACATTTAGCACAAACGCCCTTCTTCGCCTCGCAAGTCAATACCAGAACGAACTTCAACTTACGCTCGATCGGGGAGTTCTCGATAATACTCGGCAACTACCTCCGTGATCATCATCTCCAGAGGCCACGATCAATCTCACCCGTATTCGGATGATAATATTGTACTGCAGAAACCTCTGGAATTCTGTAAAAGACACGTTCTCCTCGTTATTGTTGATTGCCGAAATGGTGTCTCTCGGCGTACCTGTATTTTTGCTCGGTAATCGTGATATCGTTGGCCCGTCAATAACGACGAGTCAAATATCCGGCGTCGGCGTGTTTAAGCGGTTGGTAAACGTTTACGAGCACCGTTGGTTGGTATATTTCCGAAAGTCCCTCTTTAAAGTTTGCCAAGATCGGGTTCTCGATAATCTGTCCCCAGTAAGCACCGAGATTTTCTGCGGTTTTGCCATATCAGTCCACGCATACGCCAACTGACGAATCTGCTCACGAGATCCACGGGCTCCGGAATCCAACATCATGTAGAGCAGAATTGAATCCTTGGTCGTCCGCTGCCAATGAGCTTCACTCGACGTGGCGGTCGTGGTTCGCGTATCTACGTGTGTCCAAATATCAATAATCTGGTTATATCTTTCATTATTGGTAATGAATCACATGTTATAGTTCGCCATTACCTCTTCAACCTGGTCGTGTATCCTTCTTGTAACAAATCTTGTTTGTTCTCCGGAACGATAACGTCTCCCAAGTTGAAGACAAACCACCCTCAAATGCTTTACGATACCCAAATCCTTAATATCATCCAAGAATTTAGCCGTCACGTCCACACGCAACGTTTGAACGTCACCGATAATGT
>VOFG01004413.1_pt1 | contig 27498 bp, 42 predicted proteins | sample 5384171 | NCBI WGS metagenome assembly VOFG01 (sample SAMN12384726, study PRJNA508395) | human gut metagenome | isolation source: healthy gut F | host: Homo sapiens | reverse complement strand
TGAATTGTATAGTACTTCTGAGAAAGTTTATCAAAAACAAACATATGTGGATAACCAGCCTGACTCCAAACCGGTCACTCCAATAATAGTCTTTGCCATGTTTCGCAGGACGATAGAGCAACCTTTATTATAACTGATAAACTTCCCCTGGCTTATAAAAAAATTGATTCCCTTGCCTATTCAAAGGGGCAAAATTCCGGAGCAAAAACATAACCAGACTCCTGATCAACAAAACAACTCGTGTTGACAATATTATTGGGAATAAAAGTCGCATTTTCAGTTATAATAACCGGATTCTCACCTCCTGATGTCACGGAAGTTATCGTCCAGAAATAATCCTTTAAAGCAGAAATATGTCCGAATTTTCCTGCTAACGAGCGAGGCATATCACCCAACTCAAACACCACTTATTGAGGTTGTTTGGATAAATTTATCATTTCCATCCATAACAGAAAATAGGAAATCACAGATGAATGATCCCTCGTTCTGTTAACAAGTAATACCCCAATTAAAAGGAGAAACGATATTTACCGCCAAAAATTTTTATAATATTTCATCCCGTTATCTTTATCAATCACAGTGTAACGACATGTTTTTATTTCCTGAAACTCATGTCTGAAGGGGTAAGAATACCCAAATCACGTGTATCCGCTATTTTCTTTCCATCCATCTCCCAAAGATATTCGTTTCTATTCTCCCCTGAACGGTATGCTCAAATGTAACGGGTATTTTCAGACTATCGCCCACTATCTTGGTATAAGTGCCATCGATTCCCGTAATTGTCAGCTCATCTACAGGCGTATAATCATAATTTCCTTTATCTTCAGCACAACGACAGAATAAAAACCCCTAGCATAATGCATAATAAATATATACTTTTCATAACGATCTTTTATTTATGGAAGTAAAACTCTAGGTTTAGAAGTATCCCCTGTCCGGATAAACTTCATTATCAATAAAATATTGTTTCATAATCCGAACAAACATAAACGTTGACGGATACCAGGAAGACATGGCATAGTAAGGCATATTATCCCAGTACAGAGGCTTTCTACACACCTGGCCGCCTATTGTTCCACGTTCGGATCGGCTCCTCAGATAATAGATTTCCTGCCATTTTACAAATTTCTCCCGACAGAAATCTCCAAAAACTCCTTGCCATTTATTCCACCAATCCGGGGGAGTCAAAATATCGGAAAAGATATCTTGGTTGTTAATAACTTTTCGTCTCCCAATTGGAAATTCTCGTTCGGGAGAAGCCGGAAGACAATATGACACCATTGTGAACGAATCTTCTCGGAACGAAACACTTTCACATAAAAGTGTCACGTAAACTATCACGTTTAACCGTCAAATTCTCAATACAGCTCTTTGTCCCAATCCGCATCCGTAACGTTACTACTGTCAGCTACGACTTCCACCCGGTAAGTCCTTTCTGCGAATGAGCAAGCCCCACAGTATTGATCGGAATTTTTAAACACGTACGAGGTAACAGAATATCATCCAGCGCAAAGAGTAAGATAAACTATCCTGTCTCACGGATGTCTCTTTCCCGTATTGATTTAATACGAACGGCATATTAAAATAAATATAATTGTCCGCATTGTCGAAACGATCGATATCTTGATTACACGAGTAAAACATTACGATCACGAAAATACTCGTGCATAGTTTCATTATTTTTATTCATATTCTGATTTTTAAATAGTTAGTCATTCTGCTTACTTCTCGTTAGGCGAGTACTCGTACTCGGGCATCTGGTATCGAAATACAAAATTTGCATCCAGCGGGAATAACAACCCCTTTGTTTCACGTAAATCGACGCAAATAATCGTTTATAGAACAAAAACATACATCCTTTCCCCGATAAACTCTTTTACGCTCGTCCCGCATTAAATATTCCACGCAATTCTTCTGCACTTAACGATCCTTCCAGTTTCACCCAGATTACGGGTTTCACACCGCATTCAAATAGGAAAGAGCTAAATCATTATCCTTCCCGATCTGTGCCTCACAAGCAATATAATAGTTTCAGGCAAACGCATAATAGGTACTTCTGGATCATAGGCTGCCGACAATCCTTGCCGCCTCAGGAGCTTTTTCAATTTTAATATCTCGTAATATTCCCCACCTTCTCGAAGTTTAAACCAATAACGCAAGCGATTGTCCGTACCTGCCCCATCGGGTGTACGTCCATATATCTCATTCAAAAATGTGGTGTACAAATTTGTGGTAATCCCGAATGAAGTTCTTGAGTCTCCACTCTCTCCATCCATATAGAACACAGCATTGGTCATTTCATATAAATTGTTCGTGTAAAGAGAGATAACATCTCGCAAGAATAATTCAAATCTTTCCAAGAATCTACGGTCGATTCTATGTTCGTTTTGTCAATAAGGGTAATTGCTTTTGTCTCTTCAACCTCATCTATCACCCGTTTTGCATAGATATAAGCCTGATCCTGATTTAATCTTAATTGTTCAATCGAGCTAATAACCCGAGAACACCATAATAATTCATCCGAGATCCCCGTCTATTAACCACCTCATTATAATCTAACCGGGACGTATTTAAATCCCCTTTTCTACCAATCGTTTTAATCGGATCATCTTTCATCAACTCCAAAGCTTTTGTCAAATCGGTATTTACTTTCGCCAAAATCTCCTCCTACCCGATTCAAATTTTGCGCCTCCGTATTTAATTCTGTACGATAAGCGATTGCAGGTTTATCAATCTGCCTCGCTTTTTTATCACCAGGCCGAACATCCTGAATAATTCCATGTGCAAATGCCCGAAGTCCATAAGCTTCACCCTCTATCAATTCCAGTATTTAATACTACTACGGTTTTTCTCAATAGATGAAATAATCAGGATTACATTGAGATATAGCAGAATAAAATCCTTTCCAAATAGCATTGAATTTCGATATCGCATTCGCATCCTTATAATCATACTGAGATAATTTGTAATAAGAGTGTGTGATGTATTATTAGAGATATCCCAATATTGTGCCAGTAAATCCATCATCCCATAAGACAACTCTTTACCATACATGGATGAACTTGACAATGTATAATACACTCCCCCAGTGCCGAGTTATATCCTTTTTCAGACGAAAGCATGTCAGTTGCTTCCATTTGCCCCCTGTGGAGTCACATCAAGCCAACTGTTACACGAAGTCAGCAAAGCAAAATGGACAGAATAATATAATATATTTTTGACTTCATAATATAATCATTTATCAATATTAAAATCCGACATTCAAACCTGAACACGAAACTACGTTGGAACGGGTAAGACAACCCTCTCTCTCTTTAATTGTCGATAAGCGGAAAAAGATCATTAGCAAAAAAAGCTCAAACGTAGCGTGTTCACGCGATATTTTTTTTCAACCATTCCCTCGGGAAATCATAGGAAAGGGAAAGGCTACTCAATTGAACCGTATTTTCTTTCTGTACAAAACGTGTGGAAATAAACGTAGTGGTGTACTCCTTGATATTTTTATAGAGAGCATGACTTCCTGGGGTCGTCCATCGATCATTTAACACCCGTCGGTCAGCGTTTTTCCGCAGGGTTAGCTCCTTCCACGCGCGAGGCAAGGGTTTGGGTTATAATAATCTGCCCCAAAACTATACTTGAATACCATATTCAGATTCCAGCCTTTCCAGAATAAATGAGTACCAATATTTCCAAACCACTTCGGCTCGAATCCCCGCACAGAATCTTGTCATTCGCATCCCATGTATAAGAAAGAGTCCCGTCTCTTTTACAAAAATCTCCCTGACCGGTTACCGGGTCCAATTCCCCAACGATTTCACAGCCTTGATCGCACTCATGGATTGCCCTTCCTCGTAAACGGCTCCCCGGCGTTGTTTTATTCGCATTATTTTGGTCATTAATACCTTTTCAATTGATTTGATATTTTTTTACCAATGTATTCTCGTTATTCTTTCCCTGAAAAAAATACCGCCCATTCAAGATCTTTCGAACGATCACGGATAAACACCATATTCAAGTTTAACTCGTAACCAACATTCTTAATTTCACCAAGATTAGCCGTGAAACTATCTGACGAAAATCCCAAAGGAAGGAGCAACCGTAATGGACGTCAACATTCCCTTCGTTCGTTTCCGATAATAGTTAAACGTCATCCTAAACCGATCCTGCATCATCCCGAAATCAAGACCGATATTGGACTGACGTTGTGTTTGCCATTTCAAATCGGATTACCATATCCCATCAATGTCGCAGGAATCAACGTACCATACAAACGATCTACTTGAAACTTGTACATTGTCTTTGCCTGATAAGCCGAAAATTCCTGATTACCCGTGATTCCATAAGAATACCTTTACTTTCAACATGTTTATCAGAGAAGTTTTCGGACCAAAGCTCTCGTTATGAATATTCCATCCCCTCCAAGAGACCAGAAAGAGGCATATTTATTATCCGCACCAAATTGAGAAGAACCATCATACCGTAAAGAACCATCAACGAAAAAGCGATTGTCATAAATGTAGTTCAGATTTCCGAAGAACCCGATCGCACGCGTCACACTCGCTACTGAAGCCCTCGTATCTTCTTTGTATTGAATCGCAAATGAGGGATCTGAATAACGATCATCAGGAAATCCGGTCAACCTATAACCATTAGAACGATTATTAGACGTATTAACTTCCATTCCCAAGCCTAAATAAAAAAGATGCTTTTCTGCAACCAGTTTATTGTAATTAAGCGTCACGTTAGAAGCGACTGAAATGACATTCCCGGTAGACAAACTTAATTCTCCCCGTTTTCGATCGGAACATATTCCTGAGTCCCTGTTTCTGGATTACGTTGTCCAATACGTACTGAGATGCAAAAGGTGAAGTATATTTCTCTGTTTCACTATTTGACTTACTGACAGATAATTGTCCTCGCAAGCGAAAACCGTCACCCATGATCCAATCCACACTTAATTGTTCATTAAACTCTTGAGTTTTCGTAAAATCACGACCCGGCAATTCTGCATCATATAATGGATTTGAGTCCCCATTCAACAAAAGAGGAATAAGTTCTCCTTTATCAGCACGCACACGCTCGTAAGGATTTAAACGTCCATAAATAGAAAAATCACCATAAGGAGAATTATAAGCTTTCGTGTAAGCGTAAGAAACATAATTTTTTATTGTCACTTTATCTTTTATCCGGTATATCAACGAAAACCTAAGCCCATTCGATCTCGTCCAGATTCCTTCATAACACCTTTTTGTTGATTATATGAAGCATCAATACCATAACGTACATTTTCTACACCACCTTCCACATACAATGAATGTGCATGAGAGAAAGAATTCTCAACGGGCTGAGAAAGCCAGTAAGTATCCACACCTTCAAGAATATTTTTATATCGACTGTAATAATCCACATCCTTTTCATAATTTTCATTCAAATCTCCAGTATGATCGTATAAACCAGCCAAAGCGCTCATACTCCAATTTCTCTTTGCATCCATCAAATCATATCCCGTTAAGTCAGCAAATGCAATTGTCGGTTTAAAATCGTAAGTCACCCGTAACTGTCCGGCTTTAGGAGCTACAGTTTCGATAACCACTACCCCGTTAGCAGCCCGGAACCATACAAAATTGTGGCGGAAGCATCTTTCAATAAGGTTATCGTCTCGATCCGGTTCACGTCCATATCGAATATTTTCTCGGCAGAAACTTCAAACCCATCCAGAATAAACAAGGGAGAAGTCGAACCATTCTGAAAGCTTCCCTTTCCTCGAATCGTGAAATCCGGTAATTTGTTTTTGGATTCGAACCATTGACATTGTCTTCATTGATTTTAAACCCGGCATCAATCATTGCTGATTGTGGTAAAAATGTTACCTGTAGAAAGTTTTTGCAAATCTTCTTTTTTTATTGTCGTTACAGTACCCGCATATCCCTCTTTTTCCGTTCGAAGAAACCCGTAACCACCACATCTTCCATAGCCACCACATCCTCCTCAAGAACAACCGTAACCGAATCTGCAACCCCAAGTTGCACTTCCTTTGATTTATACCCTACAAAGGAAACAAGCAATGTTTTTCATGTCTTCCGGAACTTTTTAGCGTAAATTTACCATCCGTATTTGTAACGGTTCCGATAGTAGTTCCTTTTAATGATCACTGTCGCCCCTGGTAAGGATCTTGTTTCTGATCCATCACAGTTCCTCGTATGTTACGAATCACTTTTTGCTGTGGTAAAACATCTTTTGCCCGACTCTGTTTACTGATAACAATCGTGTTTTCATTTTTATTTGATAAGAAAAACCCGTATTTCTTAAACAAAAGGAAAGCACTTCGTCCACAGTAGCGTCCTTAAAACTTACCGATTTCAATTTAATCTTGTTTAATTGATCAGAACGATATAAAACGGCATATTCCGTTTGAGTGTCAATATATTTTAATACATCAACCAATAATATATCATTCAGTACGATATCCAATCTTTTTTGCCCATAAATACTTGCACAAAGTATTGTGTGAGTACATACCAGACAACATGTTAATAGAAAAACAACCACTCTTTTCCGAGCGCTCGTCCTAAGTCGTTCGTAATTTTTTTCCATAAATTCAATATTAGATTAACTCATTAATAGAACGTTTATTGCGTTTTTAAAATGAGCCGATAAATCTAACTTGAATAAAAAAAAGTAAAAATGGATATTACAGTATGAAACTACTTATTTTCAAATGTTTAAATAAGAAAAATATGAAGATGTAAAATGAAAAATCAATTATGGTCTTTAGTTTTTCATATGAAAAACTAAATAATAAACGTTCGTTTATTGATTTTTACAATCACTTGATTCCTAGTCATTCACCTTATATATCATGATACTACGATCAGCTTGAAGCGAATAAGTTATTTCATTAGTTAATTTCAACATATCCAATACTTTAAGCACATTTTCGTATTTTCGTATTTCTCCAGAGAAACGATAATCATACAAATCAGGGTATTACAAACGATTGTAATATCATACCAACGAGATAATTTAGCAATGATAGACCTGAAAGATTCTTGTTCGAAAAAAATATCCCGTCTTTCCAAGCTATCGAAACTCGAAGATCAACCTCACACGTTTTATATTCCTGAGTTTTCAAATCTATACAGAATTGAATTCGGGGGTCAATTGACTTATCAAGAATTCGTTTTCTCAATATTCACGCCTCCTTCCACCAAAGTAACTTTACACTCCGGTTCGTTACCATAAGCCATGACATTGAAAGCCGTTCCCGTCGCCCGGATATCAATACCACATGCCTTCACGTAAAAAGGCCTAGTCGTATCATGGGCCACTTCGAAATACGCCTCCCCTTCTAAAATAACCTCCCGCTTGTTACCGGGAAATCGAACCGGAAATATCAATTTCGAATCAGAATTCATCCATACTTTTGTCCCATCAGCCAACGTGATTTGGTATTCCCCACCCCGGGAATAAACAATGTATTATATCGAATCACAGAATCCAAAGGTATACTCCCTCATCTTGATAAGAAACCTCCCCTATTTGAGTGTTCCGGATCACGATTCCATCCTCTTCTTTCAATAAAAGTTGTTTATCCAAAAATATCTCATTCCCATTATCTAGCTTCAAAAAGCTTTTTTCCTCCCCTTCTATCCCGGGATTGTACAACAACCGGGAATTCTACAGGCTTATCAACTAAAAAACCAAATTACCGGAACACTCGCCATAACGATCAACACTACCGCAGCATAACGTAACAATTGTAATCTCCTGTTTCTATCACGCTGTCGCCGCCAAACAATGAAATCTTCCCACGTGTGTCGTTTATTGATTTCTTCTTTTAAAACAGCTTTTTGGGCAAAGAAATGAGGATCATTTAGATCTTTCATTACTTTCTCGCTCGACTTATATGTTTCTCGCCAAATCTTAATCTCCGAATCCGTATCTATATCGGATGGCTCTAGTATATGTTTGCCAAGTCTTCGTGCGATTCTTATCCATGATTGAATATCCAATTTCATATCAAATATTTTAATCCTTTTAAGTATAAAACACTTCAGAAAGAAAACAGAATGACAGTCGCACGTATTTTAAAAAAAAAATATTTTATTACTTAAAAAACTATTTAAATTTCATCCAAATTTAGGGTTTTCATGAATAGCCTTTGAAATAAATTCTACTTCGGCTATCTTTACTCAATCGTTACTCTAAGACACCGTGGGAATACAGACACAACACGAACGGAACATGTACCCTCATCGCCGTTTATGTTCCGTTCGTGTTGTGTACCTGTTACGTTCTTGGTCAAGGGAAAGAATAGCCCACCTTCAGACTAGGGACAGCTTACTCTAGACGATATCAATTTCATATTGCAATATAATTAACCGGGAATCAAAATAATAAGAAAAATACCAAAGACCGCAAATGTCCCAAATTCTGGCGAAGTACAATATAACTTCTGGCCTTGTGGGTTTTAACCGTGTTCACAGAAACGCCTAATTCTTCTGCAATTTCCTCGTTTGAATAGCCATCTAAAGAGCGTAACAAGATTTTCCGACTTGTTTCAGAGTTTATTGATCTCCCTTAAGCACGATATCAGCCACTTCTTCCTTGATCACGTTCTCCATAAAATAATCCTCGGACTCCCAATCTTCCGGTAAAGATTCGTAATATTTCCTCCGGATATCTCTATGTCGCAACTGATTCAGACAACCATTACGAATACTTTTTGTACAGGTAAGCCTTTGAAGATACTTCATCTTTAAAATTATTTTCCTGTTTCCAATACTTAATAAATGCCTCTTGAACTATATCCTTACATACCTCCTCATCTGCTATATACTTTAAAGCAAATTGCAGATACAACGGAAAATTTTCTGTGAAGAAATCTTTCTGTTTTCTCTCCGTAGAGAACTTTCTTGTATAAATCGCCTTTTCGCTCACCCGGCAAAAATAACAACTATTAATTAACCTACAAAAATATTCAGAAACTAACAATCCCTCATAGTTGAAAACTACAAAGGGATTTCTGCTTTTGTTGCCCCACTAGGATTCGAACCCAGACAGACAGAACCAGAATCTGTAGTGCTACCATTACACAATAGGGCAATTGTTTTATTGCGGTGCAAAGATAGTAGTTTTTGGGATTTCAAAAACTACTATCTATTTTTTCATGCTACTTCAATATTTTTTGATACTCTTCATTGTTCGACAAAACCTCCAGCGCCTTAGCTATATCCTTGTCATTACGGATATGATACTCTATCACACCCTCTTGCATGTAATAACGTTCCATCAACTGGTCGGACAATATATCGGAAATCTCTTTCTTGAAAACATCCAAATCCCGATCAATAGAGTGTCCGAGACTCTTCTTCAATTGCTCTACCTGGCTGGACACCTGATCATAGTATTTCTCGTCTTGAGTTGCCTTTACCAATCTTTCCAGAACAAGCTGGGAGGCTGTCTCGTATTCAAATTCACGCTTTTTCAAGTATTCCTTGAACTCGTTGAACAATTCATCTGACAAAACAAATTCAGAAGGAGTCGCAATATTGGGATGAGTTGCCGCATATTCATTGACAAAATCAAAAATCATATCCTGCAACACCAGTTCTTGGGTTACTTTAGCGTATTTCTCCGGCTCAATCTTCACATCCGGAGTGATACCACCGCCGTCGTACACCGTTCTCCCGGCTTTCGTTTTAAAGGGTTTCATTAAAGAATCGGGAATCGTACCCACGCTACCATCCGGATTACGGTGGGAATAATCTACTGCTTGAATACAGCGTCCGCTAGGGATATAATATTTCGCCGTGGTTACCTTTAATTTCGTGTTATAGACCAGATCACGGGTTGTCTGCACCAACCCCTTACCGAATGAACGTTCGCCGATTACAACTGCCCGATCGTAATCCTGCAATGAACCGGAAAGAATCTCCGAGGCTGAGGCAGATGCCCGATCGATTAACACGGCCAGTTTCATATCCGGTAACAAAGGGATTTCTCGTCGTGCGATATTCTTTATCCCATTGTTTCATCTTTCCTTTCGTGCTTACAATCAAAGGAACCTTTCGGCAGGAAGAAATTGGCAATCTCCACTGCCTGATCCAGCAATCCTCCCCCGTTACCGCGAAGATCAAGAACAAGGGACTGCGCTCCGCGGATTTTTCAAATCCATGATCGCACTTCTCACGTCATCTGCAGCCTTATCAGTGAATCCGGTAAAATAGATATACCCAATCTCGTTATTCAGCATCCCGTAGTAAGGAACACTGGGGAACCTGTACGACTTCCCGAAGAACCCGCTTCTCCAAAGGCTTTTCTTCCCCGACACGTTGCAATTTAAGCACCACCTCTTTACCGGGTTGTCCTTTCAGACGGGAACTCACGTACTCGACATTCTTTCCCTTCATATTTTTTCCCCGTCAACTGCCAGAATCAAATCACCCGAAGTAATCCAGCCTTGTAAGAAGGAGATCCCTTATAGGGTTCGCGAATCACCACGTAATCATCCTTCATGCCGATCACGGAACCGATCCCGGCGTATTCTCCCGTTGTCATCATCTTGAACTCATCCAACTTAGTTTCCGGGTAATAAACCGTGTAGGGATCCAGTTTCTTCAACATGGCGTCAATCCCGTCCTGCACCATTTTCTCCGGTTGCACGTCATCCACGTAAAAAAAGATTCACGTCCCGAAAAAGCGTGGCAAAATATCCAATCCCTTACTAATTTGGAATCTTTTATCGTCTTCCTTCAAGCCAAGCATCCCGAAAGCCAGTAACAAGACTCCCGAAATGAAGATAATTACACGTGTATTTTTCTCATAATCTTATTTTAATAACAATCTAGCGAAAATAGTATATATCCAACAAAATAACAAATTTCACGGCACCGGATCGTAGCCCGAACCTCCCCATGGATGGCAAGAACATATCCGTTTTATCGCAAGGAATAATCCTTTTACCGGACCGTGTTTCCGTAACGCCTCCACCGCGTATTGTGAACAGGTCGGGGTATAGCGGCAACTCGGGGGGTGTCCAAGGGGAAATGCATAACTGATAAAATTTAATGGGTATCAGCAATATCCCCACTACCATCTTTTTCAATATAGCTCCTAATTTTTTTAATAGCACCGGTTATCGCTTTTCGATTTTACCATATTCAAAAATTTCGTCATGCAAATATATGAACAATATATCCATCGTTTTATCCTCCGGGATATAAGAGTACAATATATTTTTATTCAGACGATAGGTTTCCCGAATCAAACGTTTTTACCCGGTTACGTTTCACGGCTCGCTTGAAACGCCTTTTAGAAACGCTCACGGCTATCCGAGCCGGAAAATCTTTCTCTTCCCTCGGGTATAACCGGATGACCACTCGTAACGGATAAGACACGAAACTATACCCCGAGGATAGAAGTTCCTCGAATCCCCCCTTCCGGCATAGCCGTTCTTCCTTGCAAAACGTGTATTTTATCATTTCATCCATATACGAGTGCAAACATACAAAAAATGGACATCGTTTGATGTCCATTTTTCTATTTTGATTTATTTTCTTTGTTGTAAGCCTTAATGAACTGTTCCAGCGCCATGGTCATCGAAGGGGCTTTTTCCGTGGGGGCTTTTATATCAAGCCTCAACCCGGCCTCCTCAACCGCCTCGGCTGTCGCCTCCCCGAAGGCCGCGATAATTGTCGAACCCTGTTCAAAATTCGGGTAGTTGTGGAACAATGACTTGATACCAGGCCGGAGTGTAGAACGCCAAGATATCATACTCTTTCAAATCCGGAATTTCAGAGGCTACATCACTGGACACGGTTTTATAGAATACGGATTTCGTGTACTTCAGGTGTAGTTCATCCATCAAAGCGGGGATATTTTCTTTATGCACGTCGGAAACCGGAACTAGGAAGTTTTCGGTCTTGTGCTTTAACAGAATTTTCGTCATATCCTCGACTTTCTTGTCCCCATAGAAAATTTTTTCTCTTACGGTACACAATATATTTCTGAAGATAGAAAGCAATAGCCTCTGATATACAGAAATACTTCATCGTGTCGGGAACGGTTACCCTCATTTCGGTACAGATCCGGAAGAAATGGTCGATAGCCGTACGACTGGTGAAAACGATCCCGGTAAAATCAAGAATATTTATCCTTTCTTGACGAAATTCTTTTGCCGTGACACCTTCTACCTTTATAAATGATTTGAATTCTAATTTCAATCCAAATTCTTCTGCCAAATCAAAATACGGAGATTTCTCGGTTGTCGGCTTTGGCTGCGAAACTAGTATCTTCTTTATTTTCAACTTTTTCTGTTTTAAAATTACACTAACTTCTCTAACTTATTCCAATAGCTTGTACAAGACAAGAATCGGCAATATTTCAAGCCCACAAAGGTACAAAATCATATACAAAATTGAAACTCTATATCCATATAATATTTTAATCAATCTTATAAATCTGAAAACCAGAATAATGATACCAATTCCTAAAATGACATATAATAACATATTTATTGCCGAAGTTTGCACGTAAAACAAGGCCAGCACGAACGGGGATATGGATAATCCCAACACGATCGCGCTTTGTGCGCAAATTCAAGATGATCTCCGATGCACAATGCCTTCTATTAAACGTCCACCCGAAAAGCCGCACAAGTCCCAAGACTAAAAAGTAGTAACCGAAGATGATCAGAAAATAGATTAAGGCATTAAAGAATACAAAGGGAGGATCGATCAAAAGCCATCAACATGGACAAGATTGAGAAAGAAAGGCTAACCGACAAGAAAACAAAGAAATAGTTTGGCATCCCGCCTTCCGATTGCAAGCTAGCTCCTCTTTTCCGGTTGAAAAAATAGGTGTACACCGTTGTGAGGAAACCTCTTCCTCGCAGGCGCAACAAAGCGATAAAAACGAGATACACAACCGTATAAATCAGAATACTGGAAATAAATTCAATATTCATCTTCTCCCCGCTCAAAGGAATTCCTTCCACTAATTCCACCTGATTCGTCAGCGTGTCAAACGGTAAGAAAGGTTTCAAGAGACAGATTCTCTCAACAAAGAGATCGGAAACACTACAGAATCCGACTCCGACACGATACTATCCGTTATAACTGAATCTATTTGCTCGTCCAACATTCCCAACAACATCTTTATATTCTAACATTAATGTGCCTCGTACCAGCTTTTCCCGTAGCCCGTACCCACAGTTAAAGGTACCGCTAAGCTCACGACGTGCTCCATGCAATCCACCACAAGATTCTTCAATTCCTCGATTTCCTCGTGATGACATTTAAAGTTCAACTCGTCATGCACCTGCAAAATCATCTTGGAACGCAACCCCCGTTCTTTTAATTTCTGATGAATACATATCATCGCTTTCTTAATAATATCGGCTGCCGATCCCTGTATAGGAGCGTTCACCGCGTTTCGCTCGGCAACACCCCGTACAACCGCATTCCGGGAATTTATATCTCTCAGATAACGACGGCGGCCCATGATCGTCTCCACGTACCCTTTTTTCCGGGCTTTCTCCACGGATTCTTCCATGTAACGTTTAACTCCGGGATAAAGGGCAAAATAACCTTCAATCAGTTCCTTACCCTCTTTCCGGGAAATTTTCAGCCGTTCCGCCAATCCCCGCCGAAATGCCGTAAATAATCCCGAAATTAGCCGTTTTCGCCCGTCGTCTCATCTCTGGGGTCACCTCTTCTAAAGGCACATGATAAATTTTAGATGCCGTTGCTGCATGGACGTCTTCCCCTTCAGGAAAGCATTGATCAACTCCGGCGTACCGCTCAAATGTGCCATCAACCTCAACTCTACCTGCGAATAGTCGGCCGAGAAGAACTCGTAATCCGGATCACCCGTGATAAAAGCTTTCCGAATGTTCCGACCTTCGGCTGTCCGGATAGGTATATTTTGCAAGTTCGGATTCAAGCTACTCAATCTTCCGGTTGCCGCCTCCGCTTGGTTAAAATGCGTGTGAATCTTTCCGGTTGCCGGATCAATATACGTGGGTAAAGCCTCCGCATACGTGGTCAACAATTTCTTTAATCCCCGGTAATTAAGTATATGTCCTACAATCGGGTGAGCATCTTCTAATTTTGACAACACCTGTTCGGAAGTACTGTATTGGCCTGTTTTGGTTTTCTTGTTGCCGGGATCAATATTCATCTGGTCGAATAATATCTCGCCCAACTGCTTGGGAGAACTAATATTGAATTCTTTACCGGCCATTTCATATATAATTTTCTCTGTCTCAGCGACTCTTATTTTCAAATCCTCGGATAGCTCATCCAGTGCCACCTTATCAATGGACACACCCTCGTACTCCATATCGGCCAAAACAGATACCAAAGGGCATTTCAATTTCTTCATACAACTTATAAAGCCCGACTTCCTGTAAAGCCTCTTCCAACTTTCCTTTCAAGCGGAATAATATATCCGTACGTTCCGGCAAAATCCTTGTCTTTCTTGGCTCCTTCATCAGGAAATAGGGATAATTGAGGATTCTCGGTATTATCTCCTTTTTATCAAGCGATAATTCAGCATTTCCAAAGCAACACGTTCCAGTTCGTGAGAACTGTCCGGTTGTAGAACGTAGTGTGCAATCTTGACATCAAATATTTTATTTAGAATCTCTACCCCGGCTCTCCTTAACCAAATAATATCGTCCTTCACGTCATTCGAGATCAAAACTTTGTTCTGATCTTCAAGAATAGGTTTAAATAAACGAATCACGTCCTCGGCCTTATCCTTTACTGAAGGTAACCGCAGATAACAGGCAGTATTAACAGCTGTTGAAAAACAGAGATAGTCCGGATAAGAGTTGTAAATCGTGCCATCTCCAAAGATCACGTTCAGCACGTATTCCGGGGCCTCCTTCAACTTCTGAAGTAATTCATCCCGTTCCGCCACAGTAGTGATTTCCCGGTAATCAACTTCTTCCGGGTGAATGGTCTCTACCAAATTTTCCTCGTGTTCTATCATGAACACTCGCTTTGCCAGAGAGAAAAGGTTCAATTCATTGAAGATCGGCTTTAACACATCGTCTTGAATCTCACCCAATGCCAAATCTTCAGCATTCACTTCTGTGGGTACTTCCGTGTTGATAGTCACCAGTTCCTTTGATAAAAAAGACTGTATCTTGGCAACACAACAAGCGCTCTTTTGCTTACCTTTCAGTTCATCTATATGTTGATATACCCTTCTATACTTCCATATTTATAAATCAATGTGGCAGCACTTTTCGGTCCGACACCATCACATCCCGGCACGTTATCCGCCGTATCACCCATCAAACCAAGAATATCGATTACCTGTTCCACCCGCTCGATCCCGAAATGATCCAATACTTCCGGAATACCCCACACTTCAGACTTATTTCCGGCACGTCCCGGTTTATACATGAACACTCGTTCGCTAACCAACTGGGCGTAATCTTTATCCGGCGTGATCATATATACCTGAAACCCTTCTTTCTCTCCCCGTTTGGCCAGCGTTCCGATCACGTCGTCCGCCTCGAACCCGCTGACAACAATTGATTTAATGCCTAATCCTTCAATAATACTTTTTTAATATAAGGAACCGACTTTCTCAGGTCCTCCGGCATCGGGGGACGCTGGGCCTTGTAGGGCGGGTACATTTCATGACGGAAAGTAGGACCTTCTGGGTCAAAAAACTACTGCCAGATGAGTCGGTTTTCCAATTCAAGCAATTCCAGTAAAAAATAAAAAACCGAAAGTGGCCGATGTATTTATTCCCGTTGTCGTGATCCGGGGATTATTGATAAACGCGTAATATGAACGGTAAATCAACGCGTAAGCATCCAGCAAGTACAATTTTTTCTCCTCGTTAGTCATCATCTTTCCTTTTCAAATTAATCCACACAAAGTTAGACTTTTTCTCCTAACTTTTCCGCTTACTTATTTGTTTTTATATTTCAGAATACCTATATTTGTCCCGAACAATGAAAAGAAAATGAACATGATGTACACCTCATATTACTATTTCTATTATTACTTTCCGGAAAAAGTAAAGGGGAATATTGTGATCATATAAAATATACAGGCCCCGAATTTCGGGGCCTTTTTATTAAAACTATAGACATGAATACTATTTTTTCACATACAGGTCGTTATTATTACTACTATTATTATTACCTCAACAACAGCTGGGATGACCTTGTATTACCTGTAAAATGTAAGTAACACATATTATATTCATTCAACCCGGCTAATCCCAGCCGGGTTTTTAGTCTTACTTAAAATCTAAAATCATGAAAACACAGAAATCAAATCTTCAGAAAGGAAACAAGAACACGCAAAGTCATGTATCAGTTTCAAAACAAGCACGTAAAAAGACTTTCACTAAAAAAGTATCCAAATTCAATTTCAAACACGGAACATTTTGTTGAAATACATCATCCGCCGAGATCCAAAAGTAAAGGGATAGCTCCATTTTTAGCGGAAAAAAAGAATATCTTTGAATTCTAATTTTGTAGTTAAAATGACCAAGCCATTAGAAATACAATCCTATTCGAATGGAATCTGTTCACCCGTCAAGAACGTCCGTTAATGATAGCGGGTCCTTGCAGTGCTGAGAGTGAAGAGCAACTTTTAACACGGCAACTCAATTGAAAACCAATGGAATAGAAGTTTTTACGAGCCGAATATGGAAACCTAGGAACCCGTCCGAATTGTTTTGAAGGAGTCGGAGTAAAAGGATTGCCTTGGTTACAAAATATCCAAAAGGAATTGGGAATGAAAATTTCCACGGAAGTCGCCAATGCCCATCACGTGGAGGCTGCACTGAAATACGGGATGGATATGGTGTGGATTGGTGCCCGTTCTACGGCAAACCCGTTTGCTGTTCAGGAAATTGCGGAATCATTTAAAAGGAGTTGATATTCCGGTTCTCGTCAAGAATCCGGTAAATCCGGACATAGAACTATGGATCGGTGCTTTTGAACGTCTCTATTTATGCGGTATTACAAAATTAGGAGCTATTCATCGCGGATTTCTCATCCTACAATAGTACTCGCTATCGTAATATGCCTCAATGGCAAATACCGATTGAGTTAAAGCGACGCATCAAGAATCTACCGCTTTTCTGTGATCCCAGCCACATCAGCGGCCATCAGGGAATATATTCAGGAAATATCCCAAAAGCAATGGACCTAGGATTCGACGGGCTAATCATCGAGTCTCACGTGAATCCGGATTGTGCATTAAGTGATGCTTTACAACAACTTACTCCCGATCAATTAAATCAAATTCTAGCCCATCTGATAATCCGGGAAGAACATCCTAACAACTCAAATAGTACCCTAATCATCGAAGAACTCCGGGAAAAAATAGATACACTGGATAACACGATCATGGAAGTCCTTACCAACCGGATGAAAATTATTGAAGAGATCGGGACGTATAAAAACAAAACAATATTACCATTCTCAACCGGATCGCTGGGAAAAAATTCCCTAACCCGTGTTCTTGAAGAGGCCCGCAAGAATAATTTGAGTGAAGTGGAGCGCGTGTTCAAAGCCATCCACCAAGCCTCTATCGATAGACAAACAGATATTATGAATGAATAAACCCCTAAAAGTTTATACACTTTTAAGGGGTAATAGTTTATATTAATCTTAGATTACTTCAGTTTAATCATTTTCATACCACCGACCTTTTATTCGGTTTGGACAACTGTTCTTCATAAACGGAATCAGTTTACCGTTAGAAGGTCTCATCGAATTGATTGTGATAATTCTACCCTCACTATCAAACATCATAAAACGAGGTATTCCGGTTATTATGTATTCATTGTACAATTTATCCTTTAAAAGCTCCATCAACTATATATTGCGGCCATTGAGGTTTGTCTTCATCTAATTTTTCTCCCAAAGGTTCTTTTACTATCCACCGATACGCTCACTAACAGAATTCTTGGATCATCTTTATAATGTTGGTACAATTTTTCCATATTAGAATTTCTTCCACACTCGGCCCACACCATGTCGCCCAAATATCCATATAAACAAGTTTTCCCCTTAAAATCTGAAAGCTTCACCAAATTACCATTCAACCAATTTATGGTCGTACAAGAAAACCATTTTAACCTGTTTTCCCAATTCTGCAAAAACTTCTGAAAGTGGAGTTTCCGTGAAATTAACTGAGATTTTCGCTGTTTAGGAAAAAGCAACTGTATTTACTGACAACCTCAGAATCAAACACCATTCACTCGGCAAAATGATGTAACTGTTTGAAATAAGTCTCAAACAACTCTTGATAAGCCGCCTCATCATTAGCCTTTAATCTTTCTAGTAGAATATTATTTTCATCCATTACACTGAAATACACACAAAGATATAAAATTATTAAGAAACAGCAGAATGAAAATAATCATACACGATATTTCCTTTAGCCGGACCTATGGCTTTTGCTAACTCTTCACGAGATGCCTCTTTTTATAGCATTTACAGATTTAAAATATTGTAATAAAGATACTTCTGTTTTCTCACCTATACCTTTAATTTCACTTAATACACTAATTGTCTGTTTTTTCTCTCGCAATTTACGATGAAAAGTGATACCAAAACGGTGAGCCTCGTCCCGATGTGCATTAATGTCTTTAAAGCCACGGAAGTTTTCGCCAACAAATAAGGATCTTTATCTCCGGGATAATATATTTCTTCCATTTGCTTGGCCAAACCGATAATAGGCACTCTTTCCAACAAATCTAATTTACGCAATGTGGCCACGGCTGAACTTAATTGTCCTTTTCCACCATCCACCACAATCAAATCAGGCAACTCCCCACCCTCTTCAAGTACCCGGTGATAGCGACGGTACAATATCTCTTCCATCGAAGCGAAATCATTTGCCCCAATAACAGTTTTCACGTGGAAACGTCTGTATTCCCGCTTTGCCGGTTTACCGTCAATAAAAACGACACAAGAGGCTACAGGATTGGTTCCTTGTATATTAGAGTTATCGAAACATTCCATCCGATGAGGTAATCGAGGTAAGTTCAGATCATTTTTTATCGTATTTAGTAGATCTAATTTACTATCCTGCCGCCGTAATCCCCGCTGCCTCTTCCCCGATCCATTTTAAAGAATTTCACGTTCCGTTCAGATAACTCCAATAGTTGTTTTTTCTCCCCTCTTTGCGGGATAGCATAGTTCATTCCTTCCATCAATACATCCGGGTAGAAAGGTACTAGAACCTCCCTAGAGTGACTATTTACCAATTGGCGGATCTCAAAATGGCAAAAAAGAAAGTAAAGACTCTTTCGATTCATCCAATTTTTTCTCTAATTCAATAGTATGCACTTGATTCACAGCTCCATGAACAATTCTCAAGTAATTCACATAGGCATATTTTTCATCTTCCAAGTAAGAAAAATACATCTATATCGTTTATTGAGGTACTTACTATCGTGGATTTTGTTTGATGAGTTTTCAATGTTTCTATGGCCTCCTTCATTTCCTGTGCCTTTTCGAATTGAAGAGAAACAGTATATTCCTTCATTTTTCGAGTCATAAAATCAATCACGGAAGAAATATTTCCTTTCAAAATATTCCGGATCTGTGCAATATATTCCATGTATTCCTCTTCCTGCACGTATCCGACACAAGGCCCCATACAATTTCCGATATGATATTCCAGACATACTTTATACTTTCCACTATAAATAGCTGATTTATTGAGAGATAAATTACAAGTTCTCAATTTATACAGCGATTTTATCAAGGAAATCAAGGTGTTAGCATATTTAGCCGAAGTATAAGGCCCAAAATATTCTGAACCGTTCGGATAAATTTCCGAGTGGTAAAAACTCGTGGAAAAGCCTCTTTTGTAATACAAATCCAAGGGTACGTTTTATCATCTTTCAACAGAATATTATAGCGGGGTTTGTATTTTTTGATCAAATTATTCTCTAGTAATAATAGCGCATCTTCCTCTGTATTAACTACAATGTACTTCAAATCCCGTATTTTACGGACCAAGAACCATTGTTTTAGATGTCTGATTTGTCTTTACAAAATAAGATGAAACTCTGTTTTTCAGATTCTTAGCCTTACCTATATATATAATTACTCCATTTGCATCAAAAATTGATACACTCCCGGAGTCGTAGGTAATTTACTGACTTTCTCTTTCAATCCAAATTCATCTTCTGTCATATACTATTTCACAAAATCAAACTTCTCAAAATCAAATATACCTTTTTCTCTATCTTTTAAAGTAGGTATAACAATTAATGCCATAAATGAAAGTGTCATAAAGGAGATTTTAAAGGTGTTCCCATTTTTGAAAGTATTTCATTTAATTTCATATAGCGATCTGCCACTTCTCTCCCCACTTTTATCACTTATAATACCACCAATAGGAAGAGGTAAAGAGTGTAATTTGCTCTTCATTCACGGTTAAGCCACCTTTTTCTTTTTATCAATTCATTTATAGCAAGCATTAAATCTTGATCGGTACAACCCACCGCAATAATATTATGCAGTCATGTGATATAGAAGAAGCAAAAAGCTCCCCGCTTTAAATCGATACCCGAAATAAAACCGACCTGCGGTTTAGAATTAAAAGTAACGATTTAAATAAACTATTTTCAAAACATCTTTATCTAAATCCGATTGAAAATCTTTCTATCTTTTTCATCGAAATGAAGGGTTTTACGGTCTGTCAAAAAGACTATCAGATTTTACTTGAATACAGGTAACATCTCCAAAAACATTAGTATGGAGATCAGATAAACTTATTTCATCATGATGAAACTTATTTAATAAAGGTACATCACAAACCGGATTATTTTTTTAGAACAGTTTTCACCATAAACTACCTCCCCACGAATATAAGTAGAACGTATATTCAAAGATTCTATATCATCAAAAATAATGAAATCCGCACTATCCCGATATGCAAAGTTCCTATATTTAGATTATAAAAACGTACCGGATTAAGACACGCAATCTGCAAAATATCAAAAATACCAAAGCCATCAGCCAATGCTTTTTTGACAATTTTATTAATATGACCTTCATTTAATAAGTCGTCAGCATGTGAATCATCCGTGCAAAACATAACGCTATCCGTACGTGTAGCAATCAATGATTTTAATGCATTATAGTTTTTAGCAGCACTTCCTCCCTGATCATGATATGCATTCCTTTCGAAATTTTTTCTTCTGCCTCTTCTATGGTCGAAGATTCATGATCGGTTTCTATACCATGAGCAATATATAAACTCAATAGATCACCCACGAGTTCCGGTGCATGACCATCTATTTTAATCGGTATTTTTTGGCTATTTCTATTTTTCCAATGACATCCGGGTCATTATTTATAACCCCAAGTATTCATGACTTCAGAAAGCATCGTAAACTTTCCGGTTTTTGCTAATTTATCCGTGTCTTTTATGGATAAAATGGATCCCGGTTTATCGAATGGAGTTGCGGGAACACATGAAGGAATACCCCAAAAAGAATTTTAAAGGTGCCTTTTCTCCATTATTTACCATCAATTCCACCCCTTCTACCCCTAAAACATTGGCAATTTCATGCGGATCGGCAACCACTCCCACTGTTCCATTCGGAATTACTAATTTGGAAAACTCGACAGGCATTAACATGGAACTTTCCACATGGACATGCGCATCTATAAATCCCGGCGAAATATATTGATCATACGAATTAGAATTCCTTTCTATATTCATGATCTTTCCTTCAGATATAGATATAGCGCAAGGATAAAATTCCCTGTTTTCTACATCAATTAAATTCCCTTCAATAATTTCCATTTTATACCTCGGTTTTTGTTTGTAATATTTATCCTACAAATATACCTTTTTACCCGAATTTATTCAATAGTACCCTTCGCACTATTTTCAACGTTCCACGTGAAACATTTCTTTTATCTTCCCAATAAAATCAATAAAACATTGATGTCAGAAGGTGATACTCCTGTAATACGTGATGCCTGTCCAATAGTTTTCGGATTAATCTTTGTCAATTTTTGACGAGCTTCATAAGAGAGAGAAGTTATCTCCATATAATTAAATTTATTCGCAATAACTAAATTTTCTAACCGATTCAACTTATCAGCAATTAATTTTTTCTCTCGATATATCCCGAATATTTAATTAAAACTTCGGCAGCCTCTATGATTTCTTCCCGCAAATTATTGTCAAAAATAAATTCTTTTCAAAGAAGGAATTGAACCTACAATTTTAGGAATAGTTACCTGCGGTCTCGAAATAATATCAATCAATTTTATTTTCTGGCGGATAGGCGAAGATCCTAAAACTTTCTAAAGTCGGATTAATTTCTTCGGGTGAAATACTAAAATTAGTAACAAAATCTATCAATCTATCACGTTTCAAAATTTTATCTTCAAACACGGCAAAACGATCTTCTTTCACAAGACCTAGAGAATATCCTAAAGGAGTCAACCGGGCATCCGCATCATCCTGCCTCAATAAAATTCTATATTCCGCACGAGAAGTAAACATACGGTAAGGTTCATCTACCCCTTTTGTAACTAAATCATCAATCAGTACTCCAATATAAGCCTGATCTCTATTCAGTACAAAATCTCTATTATCATGAAGTGAAAGATGAGCATTTATTCCGGCCATCAATCCTGAGCCGCTGCCTCCTCATATCCGGTAGTCCCGTTTATTTGTCCGGCAAAATAAAGTCCCTTGATTAATTTTGTTTCTAAAGTCGGATACAATTGAGTAGGTTGGAAAAAATCATACTCGATAGCATAACCCGGTCTGAAAATTTTTACATTCTCAAAACCCTCCACATTTCTCAATGCCCGCAATTGGATATCCCAAGGTAAAGAAGAAGAAAATCCATTCAAATAATATTCGGTTGTCTTCTCCCTTCCGGCTCCAAAAACAAATGATGACTATCTCGATCTGAAAAAGTATCTAATTTAGTTTCTATACTCGGACAATAACGAGGACCTATACTTTTTATCGTACCATTAAATAAAGGACTATCATCAAATCCTTCCCGCAAAATATCATGTACGACTTTATTCGTGTAGGCAATATAACAAGGTCTCTTCTCAAGTGAATTCGTATACGCGAAACTCAGAAAAGAGAATTTATGGAAATCATTATCTCCATCCTGACGGGTTAATTTAGAAAAATCAATACTTCGACCATCTATACGAACCGGAGTACCCGTTTTCATCCGCCCGACTGCAAAACCATATTCTTTCAACTGATCGGATAAACCATAAGTAGCCGGTTCTGAAATTCGACCACCGGGAAAGCTAACCCGTCCGATATGCATCAGACCGTTTAAAAAGGTACCATTAGTCAAAATCACTCGACGGGAACTAAAAAGAAATCCCTAATCTAGTTTTGACCCCGGTAACTCGATCTTTATTCAAAAGAAGTTCTATCACATCATCCTGCCACAAATCCAGATTATCAGTATGCTCTACCCTATCTCTCCATTCGGCAGAAAAAATCATTCGATCACACTGAGCCCTTGGACTCCACATAGCAGGTCCCTTTAGACAGGTTCAGCATACGGAATTGGATTGTACTTTTATCTGTTACAATGCCAGATCCACCACCTAAAGCATCTATCTCTCTAACAATCTGACCTTTAGCAATACCACCCATAGCCGGATTACAAGACATTTGCGCTATCTTATTCATATCCAACGTAATAAGTAGTGTCTTTGATCCTAAATTAGCTGCAGCACAAGCTGCCTCACAACCAGCGTGTCCGGCCCCTACTACAATAACATCATATACGGGCAGTAATTGTGACATAATTATATCATTTTAAGCAATTCTAAGCAATGATTTTCATTTTGACGCATCTCTTTCGCGTCAGCATCTGATTTATCTTTAAAACCTATCAAATGAAGTACAGAGTGTACGACAACCCTATGTAATTCATCTTCATAAGTTGTATTGAATTCTAAAGCATTGGATTGAACTGTATCAAGACTGATAAAAACATCACCTGACAATATTTTTCTCTCGGAGTAGTCAAAAAGTAATAACGTCGGTGTAATAATCATGATTCAAATATTTCCTGTTTACATCTAGGATATAATCATCATTACAAAAAATAAAAGAGATCGTTCCTAATTGAAACGAATAATCATCAGCAACAGCTTGTAGCCATTGTTTCACTCTCTCTTCATTAAAAAAAGAAGGAATATCACATTCCTCACTAAAAAAAAAGTCCGCTCATCTATATATTATAAATTGAAAACCATGGTCACCTTTGATCCACCGTCTTCAAAAATCAAATCATCAGAAAGCGTTTTCATCAGGTAAAGACCACGTCCTGCATCTTTTCTATATTATCCGGTAAAGTAGGGTCCTATAAGAATAATCAAAACCTTCTCCCTCGTCTTTCACGGCCACGAATAAACGCTTTTCTTCTTCGTAAACCGAAAACTTAACATGCTTTGAAGAATCCAGTTTATTTCCATAAAGAATTGCATTATTAACAGCTTCAATAACACACAAACTTATCTTGCCGAACACATCCGGTTCGACATTATAAACATCCGAGAAATAATCGATAAAGTTCTCAACTTTAACGATATTACCAATTTCAGAGGCAATCGAAAACTCTAATTTGTCCATCGCTTTTTCAAATAATTAATAACGATCATCGCAATCATAACCAAGCCTTTTTACTCACCATTTTTTACTCATATTCCGCAGCTATAAAAAGCAGTATTCTCACTATTTACCGTTTAGCGAATGTAAGTAAAATATTTTTTAAATACCAACCACCAATAAAGTATATTATTAATCTTTCAAACATACTCCTACTCTACCAAGGCGTTAACCATAATTGTGGATCTAAATTGTCTTTATCTCTCCAAACTTGAAAATTTAACGTACTGTTATTACCACTACTCACAGCCAGCTTGCCAATTTTTTGTTTCACATTGACGGTATCCCCCTTCTTAATAAATATCTCCACCAAGTTCGAATACACCGTCAGATAATTTCCATGCCGCACAATCACAACGTTATTATCTCCTGGGATAAACATTATTTCCGTCACTACACCCTTAAATACCGCTCTAACATCAGCATTCCGGGATGTCGTAATAGTAATTCCTGCATTATTTAACTTCACCTGTTTAAAAACAGGGTGTACATTCACCCCGAATTTCTCCGACACAAATCCCTGTTCAACAGGCCAAGGTAACTTTCCTCTATTTTTAGCGAAATCGTCGGAAATAAGTTTCTCTTCTGGTGTTAATTTATATGTAGAATTTTTACTCCCCGACTTTTTAGCCTGAGCAGCAATGAGTTTCTCCAATTCTTTTTTAAAACGTTCTCTGTTTTTAATCTCAATATTCAACTTTCGTAGAAGTTCTTTTTCCTTTTTCTTCAAATCCGCTATATACGTGTTCGCCTCATTTTGTTCCCCTGATCAACTGATTATTTTGAAAAGTAATTTTAGACTGTGTTTCACTTTTCAGAATTATCAATTTACTCAATTCTCTATTAATAGCAGTCAATGAGTCATTTGTCTGCTCAATTAACTGAATCTGCCGCTTGGAATAATCCTGAACCTGTTCAAAATATTTATACCGGGCATAAGCCTGAGCAAAACTCGAAGAAGAAAATATGTAGATCAATTTATCCGATTCATTCCTCTTCTTCCAAGTCTCGTACACCATCTTAGAATAGAATTCCAGCATCCGTTGTTTATCGGATTCCAAAGCGGATTTAACAGACTCATTCTTTTTAATCTGACCATCAAGGTAATTCACCTCGTTCGTGAGAGATTGAATCATCTCTTTTCCCTTACTGATTTTTGGTTGATGATCGATACTTTCTGTATAGTGGAAGATTTATCTTTACGGGCATTTTCCAGTAACTTATTCAAATACGCAATTTCCTTCTCCGTCTTTTCATTTTTTCTTTTTAATCGCGTCAATCGACTGCGAGTAAGAAAAAGTGAAAGAAAACAAGAAAATTACGATTAATATGTTACGACAAATATCCATGCTAATACATTCTTTTATACTTACTAGGTATTTTAAAATTAGGTGAAACTTCCACGTCAAATTCTAACCGGTCAAAATTCAATATAACTTCCCAATTATCATTATCCGAAAATACATTAAAGTTATTTTCTCCGGGAAACAATTTCCCACTAAAATCCTTTATATACTTGTATTTCACGCTCATTCCGACACCCTCTTCCAAATCCTCGATAGAAACAGCATTAGGTCTGAAACAATCCGGATCAATATGTATTTTCTGTAACACTAAAGAAAATTCTTTATTCTTTCTCCTCTTCTTGTATAATTTCTTCAATTTTCTCCCCAATGCTTTTCTGCCAAACTATACAATACATAATCGTTACCCGACTTATCAAATTTATAACGCTTTCCCCACAGCCTCCGTGGTACAAGATTCAAAATCAAAGAATTGATTTGTCAGTATCCGTTGAAAACAATCAAATGTCAAACCCACGTCAAAACGTTCTGCGAAATAACTATAATCAGAAACAAAATATTTTTTTCTCTCTAGGGCTGATAAATTTCACGCTGTCCGGGGTTAATAGTAGTCTAGCCACATCAACTCCCAAAGAGGCACTAACTGAAACCCATATAAAACTATCTCTTTGTATTCTTAAAATAGCTTTAAGACTATGGGAATTCTTGTTATCCTTCAAAGATAAATCAACTTTCTTCGCATATATAGTATTATAATCTAACTCGTTAGAAATAATATTTTTAAACAATTTTCCTTCGGTAATATTCGGTAAATCTCTGCGACTTTTCCGTAATCTCCTTCACGGATCTACACGACACGAAACACAATAAAATCAATAATAAAACACAACTACTTCTCATGATCTACCGATAAACCATTCTCTATCTTATATTTTAAATCACCACATTCTTCATCTCTAAATTCCAATGCTTTCTGCCACATTTTCACAGCCTCCTCCTTTTCTCCGTTCATGAATAAAATATCTCCATAGTGTTCATATAAAACTCCACTTGGGTTCTTCTCGTTCTCAATAGCTGAACGCATATAAAATTTAGCCAAAGAATAATTTTTACTTTTAAACAAGACCCAAGCGTAAGTATCCAAAAAGTCGAATTATTCGGATCAGCACTCAATGCCGTTGAAATCATTTTTTCAGCTTTATCTAAATGCTCATTTCGCAATGAAAGATAATCGCTGTAATTATTTAATGTCATTATATCACCCGCATTTATCAACCAAGTACTGTCAAACATGGCAAAAGCCTGTTCAACACGATCCTGTTTATAATATACCTCACCAAGATAGGCAAAAACTGAGCCTTAATAGGAGAATTATCCGGAGACAAGTCAAGTCCTTGTTCCAAATATCCCTTTGCTCTCTCTAAATCTTTTTTCGAATCAGTAAAGGCAAACTGATCATCACGTAGGGTAACGGCTCATTCGGGAAATATTTCAAACATTCCAACCCACCACGATAC
>VOFG01003480.1_pt1 | contig 27512 bp, 28 predicted proteins | sample 5384171 | NCBI WGS metagenome assembly VOFG01 (sample SAMN12384726, study PRJNA508395) | human gut metagenome | isolation source: healthy gut F | host: Homo sapiens | reverse complement strand
CACGGTCTTGAGGTAGGTCAGCTCGTCCTGCAGCTCCTGCTGACGGGCAGCGCTCATTTTGTACTCTTTTTTCATGTCGTTTCCTTTCTATGCGCCGCCCTTCGGCGTCCTTCGGGACCGACGGCGGCGCATACCAACACATTATAAGTGAAAATATTATAGACGCTGCCCCACCGCTTGTCAAGGCTCGGCTTTACAAATCCCGCGCCGCGGTATACTATAAAGGCAGAACAATAATGACAGCACAGCAGGAGGAAACCATGATGACCACCGCAGAAAAGCTCACGGCGCTGCGCCGCGCGATGGCGCAGCGCGGACTTGCCGCCTACCTTGTCCCGACCGATGATTTTCACGCCTCGGAGTATGTCGGCGACTACTTCAAGGCGCGCGAATACCTCTCCGGCTTCACCGGCAGCGCGGGGACGCTGCTCATTCTACCGAGCCGCGCTCTCCTCTGGACGGACGGGCGCTACTTTTTGCAGGCGGAGAGCCAGCTGGCCGGCAGCGGCATCGAGCTGATGCGCTCCGGCGAGCCGGACGTCCCGACGCTCGAGCGCTTCCTGCTCGCGGAGCTGGAGGACGGGAGCCTGCTCGGCTTCGATGCCCGCACGGTCAACACCGCGCTTGCGCGGCGGCTCGGGAATAAGCTGTGCACAAAGCGTATCCGCTTTGCGGGGGACGAAGACCTTGCCGATGCGCTCTGGCCCGACCGCCCGCCGCTCTCCGCCGCGCCGGTGTGGGAGCTGGGGATCGAATACGCGGGCGAAGCGCGCGCGGACAAGCTCGCGCGCGTGCGCGCGGCGATGGCGGACGAGGGCGCGGACGCCTTTGCCGTCACGGCGCTCGACGAGCTTGCGTGGCTGCTGGATCTGCGCGGGAACGACGTGGCCTGCACGCCGGTGTTCCTCGGCTTTCTGCTGCTGACAAAGGAGGATGCCGTGCTCTGCGCCCGCGCGGGCGCGGTCGGCGAGGAAGTGAAAGCGTCGCTCGCCGCCGACGGCGTGCGCCTTGCGGACTATGAAGGCATCTACGGCCTTGTCCGCGCTCTGCCGCGCGGCACGCGCGTGCTGCTCGACGGCGCGACGGCGAACTATCGCCTGACGCAGAGCGTGCCGGACGGCGCGGAGACGCTCGACCGTCCCAGTCCCATTGTGCCTATGAAGGCGGTCAAGAATGCCGTGGAGCAGGAGAACCTCCGCCGCGCGCACCTTGCCGACGGCATCGCGCTCACGCGCTTTCTCCGCTGGCTCAAGTGTGACGCCGTGCGGGAGGGAGCCACGGAGCTTTCCGCCGCCGCGAAATTGGAGGAATACCGCCGCGAAAGCGCGGACTATCTTGAGCCGAGTTTCGACCCTATTCTCGCCTATGGCCCCCACGGCGCCATCGTCCATTACGAGGCGACGGAGGAGACCGACGTGCCGCTCGAAGCGCACGGCCTGCTCCTCGCCGACACCGGCGGTCACTACCGCACCGGCACGACCGACGTAACGCGCACCGTCGCACTTGGCCCGGTCGCCGGGGAGGAGAAGCGCGCCTGCACGCTCGTCCTGCGCGGACACCTCGCTCTCGCCGCCGCGCGCTTCCGCGCGGGCGTGACGGGGGGGGAAACCTTGACATTCTCGCCCGCGGCCCGCTCTGGGACGAGGGATTGGACTACAACCACGGCACCGGCCACGGCGTCGGCTATCTGCTCAGCGTCCACGAGGGACCGCAGCGCATCCATTGGAGCATCTCCTCCAACGCGCGGCACACCGCGCTGGAGCCGGGCATGATCTTCTCGGACGAGCCGGGGCTGTACCTTGCGGGAAAATTCGGCGTGCGGCTGGAAAACCTTCTGCTCGTGCGCGAGGCGGAAACCAACGCCTACGGACGATTCCTTTCGCTCGAGCCGCTGACGCTTGCGCCCTTTGACCACGATACCATCGACCCGTCGCTCCTGAACGACCGCGAGCTCGCGCAGCTCAACGCCTACCACGCGCGTGTTTACGAAGCGCTCGCGCCGCATCTCGACGCGGAGACCCGCGCGTGGCTGCGCGGCGTGACCGCGCCCCTCGGGAAGTGAGCTTGCAATCTGCGCCGTGTCTGCTATAATGGCACAGACTACCATTACCGAAAAGGAGAAAAACGGTATGGACATTTTTGATATTTTAGGCCCCGTGATGGTCGGGCCGTCCAGCTCGCACACGGCGGGCGCAGCCCGCATCGGCGCGATGGCGCGCACCCTGCTCGGTGAGGAGGTCGCGGACGCGAAGCTCCACCTTTACGGCTCGTTTGCCGAAACGGGAAAGGGCCACGGCACCGACCGTGCGCTCGTCGCGGGACTGCTCGGCATGAAGCCGGACGATCTGCGCATCCCCAACGCCTTTAAGGAGGCGAAGAAGGCGGGGCTGCGCTATACCATCGACGAGATCGACCTGCGCGACGCGCACCCGAACACCGCCGTGCTGGAGCTGACGGGCAAAGGCGGCCGCGCGCTGACCATGCAGGCAAGCTCGCTCGGCGGCGGACGCATCATGGTCAACAAACTCGACGGCATCGAGGTCAACTTCACCGGCGAGAGCAACACGCTCGTCGTGCGCAATCAGGACGAGTTCGGCTCCGTTGCCGCGGTGACGAGCATTTTGAACCAGCTGCGCGTGAACGTGGCAAATATGAGCGTCCACCGCCACAAGCGCGGCGGCGACGCGCTCATGGTCATCGAGACCGACCAGCACATCAAGCCAAAGCAGGTGGAGTTCATCTCCGAGCTGCCCGGTATTCTGGGCGTGACATACTACGATAAGGAGGACGACGAGGATGGCTCTGGCTTCGATGAGCGAAATCTTTGAGCGCATGGCGCGGAACGGGCAGGAGTTCTGGGAGGTCGTCCTTGCCGACGACATGGACGAGCGGCAGGTCAGCCGCGAGGCGAGCATGGCGAAGATGCTCACGACCTGGCAGGCCATGCAGGACGCGGCGGACAGCTACACGGGCCGCAAGCGCTCGGTGAGCGGACTGGTCGGCGGCGACGGCATGAAGATGCGGCAGTATACCTTCCGCGGCTGTGCCATGACCGGCGGCTACGTCAGCGAGGTCATCGCCGAGGCGCTTTCCATGGCGGAGTCCAACGCCTGTATGCGCCGCATCGTCGCGGCTCCCACGGCGGGCGCCTGCGGCGTGCTGCCGGCGGTGCTGCTGCCGCTGTGCAAGTACGAGGAGCTGACGCAGCACCAGCTGCTCGAGGCGCTCTACGTCGCCGCGGGCATCGGCTCGGTCATCGCCTACCGGGCGAGCATCGCGGGCGCGTCCGGCGGCTGTCAGGCGGAGATCGGCACGGCGTCCGCCATGGCGGCGGGCGCGCTGGTCGCCCTGCGCGGCGGCGAGGGCGAGCAGATCGGTCACGCGGTGGCGATGGCGCTCAAGAATCTCATGGGCCTTGTCTGTGACCCCGTCGCGGGACTGGTCGAGGTGCCCTGCGTCAAGCGCAATGTCATCGGCGCGGTCAACGCCGTGAGCGCGGCGGATATGGCGCTCGCGGGCATCGAGAGCCGCATCCCCGTCGATGAGGTCATCGACGCGATGGGCGAGGTCGGGCGGCGTATGCCGGTCGAGTTCCGCGAAACGGCGCTCGGCGGCCTTGCCGCCACGCCGACCGGCGAACGGCTCAAGCGCGAGCTGACGGCCAAACGCGAAAAGTAATGAACCGCAAAAAGGAGAACGCTGCCATGCAATATCTGCTCGTCGGCTTTACGGTCTGGGTCATCACATTTTTTGTCATTCGCCATACGCACAGGAAATAATCGGAAAAGAGAGCAGCGGACGGCGGCGCAAAGCATACGCATAGGGACTTCCTGCCCTGACATAGGGTGAGGGGAGGAGTTGATGTATATGCTTTCCGCTGCCGTTTGGCTTTTGTGCAACAGCCTGTTTTTCTCCCTGCGCCTTGCCGGCAATCCCGGCTCGTTCCCGCGCCCGCTCTCCGCCGCCGAGGAAAAGGCGTATTTGGAACGCTTCGCTGCGGGCGACCTTGAGGCGCGCAACGTGCTCATCGAGCACAACCTGCGTCTTGTGGCGCACATCGTGAAGAAGATGTGTTCCAAAATGCAAATCTCTCTCGTGAAAAAGTGACTGAAGCGGTCTGCCCCAGCCTTAAATAGAGTTCCAGATCAATTCGCTGTTTTGTGCTGCCCTCGCAAACAACCACATGGTCGAGGATCGCCGCAACAACCTCCGTCGAGATGATATCCTGAAAGGAAAGCTCCTGCCAAAGCGCCTTTTCGATTGCGGACAAGTCAACACCCGCAGCTGAGCCATTTTCCTCCAGCTTTTGCAAAGAGATCATTTGTTCCTGCATATCCGCGATCTGCTCATTGAACCGGTTGTTGCGCTTTTTGAATTCCTGAATTGTGATTGCATTGGCGATGCTGAGTTCCAGCAGCTTATCTTTCTTCCCCTCCAGTTGGCCGATCTGTGTGTTCAACTGGGCGATTTGTCCGGAGTAATCACGCTTCTGCTGAACACTGGAAACGCTGTCCAACACAAGTCGGACGATCTGCTTTTTGTTTTTTACCAGTTTCTGGAATTGGTCCGCCAAAATTGCATCCAGCTCCTTTGTTCGGAGCGCTGGCAAATCGCATCCGGCTTTCCCGTGCTCACGATACACCTTGCACTGCCAGTATTCTGTGTGTCCCTCCATGGTTTTGAAGCTCTGCCGATGAAAGGTGGTTCCATGCTTTCCGCAAATGATTTTCCCGCTGTATGGATACTTGCTCTGATAACCTACGCCGTAGGCTTTTGTTCTGGCACTGCGTTTCTTGAATATCTCATTTGCCTGATTCCAGAGTTCTTCCGATACAATCGCCGGGATATTAGGATCTGGGTATGTTACCCACTCACTTTCATCAAGAAATGCCGTTTTTTTCTTCCGATAATCCAAGGATTGTGTCTTATTACCACAGTACCACCCCTTGTACTTTGGGTTTTGCAGAATATGGCCGATGGTGACGGAATTGAACTCATTTCCCAAAAGGCTTGTGTATCCACGTCGAGTCAACTCCTGTGACAGCTTGCGCAGCCCATAGTTCCCAGTGGCATAAAGCTGAAAAATCAGCTTGACCGCTTCCGCCTGCTCCGGGATGATCGTCAGCTTGCAGTCCTTCTTATCGTAACCCCATAAGCGATTATTTCCCAAAACATGACCGTTCTTGATGGACTGGCGGAATCCAAACTTCAAGCGTTCAGAAAGCTTCCGGACTTCGTCCTGCGCCACACCAGCCATGACGATCAGCCGAAACTCACTATCGCTGTCCAGTGTGTTGATGTTATCATTTTGGAACAGCACGCCCACATTGTTGTCCAGCAGTTCCTGTGTATATTGGATGCTGTCCAGTGTGTTGCGGGAAAAACGGGATATTTCTTTTGTGATAATGAAGTCAAACATCCCACGTTTGGCATCCTCGATCATGCGCAGAAAACTGTCACGCTTATAAGTACTCGTTCCAGAATACCTTCATCAATGTAGCCGGGAACATACGTCCAATTCGGGTTCTTTTGAATGAACTCTGTGTAGTATTGAATCTGGTTTTCCAAACTACCCTGCTGCTCCACCTTTTCCGTAGAAACACGCGCATAGAACGTAACCCGGAGCGGCAGATCGTAAATGGTTTTTCCCTGCCGAATCTGCTCTCGAAGCCATCTAATTGTTACCATCCGTACTGACCTCCTCAGTTATTTTGTTGGCGGTTTCAGTATCAGATGTAAATTGCCGTTTGTCAAAAAAACGGGAGCTGCTGGCAGAAACATACGTTTCTTCCGAAATCAACTCCCGCTTACATAGTCGTTTTAATAAAGCCAAAGCAATCTCATCGCGATCAACCTCCGTCACTGTCTTAGCCCCCTTCCTTGATATGCTTTGAGGGGGATATGTTAGCGGAGGTCGGCCATCTGTGAAAAGATGAACTGGCTGAATCGCTCGCCAATGGATGGACGGTTTCTTTGGTGAGCCAAGCGCTCGAGCTGTAAACAGTCCTCCGCCGTTATAAAGATTCGATTGAGCAGGTTGCTCCGGCTATGCCGCGTGCGCGTCACGAACCAAATTGAATCGTAATAAGCCGGTGCGGAAGCATTGCAATATTTTATCAGGAAAGAAGGAATGCCCATGCTCAGTATCGGGATCGATGTGTCCAAAGGAAAAAGCACCGTGTGCGGAATGAAGCCGGGAGGAGAAATCGTGTACACTCCATTTGAAATTCAGCACACGAGGGAAGGGATGTCGGATCTGGTTTCGCTGCTGCGCAGCAGCGGCGAAGAGGTTCGTGCCGTTTTGGAAAGCACCGGCAGCTACCATTGCCCGGTGGTGACCGCTTTATTGGAGAACGGAATATTCGTCTCCGTCGTCAATTCGCTGCGGATGAAGCGGTTTTGCTCACAAAGTATCCGCAAGGTGAAGACCGATCGGATCGACGCTATGCAGATCGCTTTGTACGGTCTGGCCTATTGGCAAGAACTTCAACCGGCCAAACTGCCGGAGGATACATATCGGGAGCTTCAACTTCTGGCGCGGCAGTATTACCAGATGACCTCCCTTCTGATCAAAGCGAAGGTCGATTTTAACGCCATCTGTGACCAGGTTTTGCCCGGTATGCAGGAACTCATGAATGACCATGCCGGACGGCGCAAGCTTTCAGACTTTGTCCTGCGGTATCATCACACCACTCACATCCTCGAAATGGGAGAAACGCGCTTTCGGAAGGATTATTGCAAATGGGCGGAAAAAAAGGGATACCGCAATTGCGAACGTATGGCAGCACTCATCTTTGCCACAGCTCAAAACGGTATCCCTGTGCTTCCCAATGCACCATCCACGCAGATCGTCATTACGGAAGCGATACGAGTCCTCCACACAGTGGAGGCTTCCCGTGACGCTATTTTAACACAGATGCAAGCTCTCGCCAAGACTCTGCCGGAATATTCTCTCGTGCGCGAAATGCCCTGCATCGGGGACACGCTGGCTCCGCGCCTGATTGCGGAAATCGGAGATGTCCGACGCTTTCACAGCAAGCGGGCTCTCATCGCATACGCCGGCATCGATGCGCCGCCGTACCAGTCCGGCAAATTCTGCGCGAATAACCGGCATATCTCCAAGCGGGGAAATCGCTATCTGCGTAAGACCGGGTACGAAGTCATGCAGAGCTATGTGATGCACAAACCGGCAAACGACCCGATTTTTACGTTCATTGAGAAAAAACGCAGTGAAGGGAAATGCGGCAAACTCGCTATGGTGGCGGGCCTGAATAAGTTCCTCCGAGTCTATTATGGCAAGGTCACAGAGCTCTACCGCAGCTTGCCGGCAATAGAATGAGCTGAGATCTCCAATGCTTTATTTGAGGCGGCCAAGTGTTCCGTGTTGCCGCCTCTGCTTTGCTATACTCTTTTTCTGCCGATAACTTTTCTTTTAGAATTTTTAGGACTTGGAAGGGGACTCAGCCATAGCTCTCGCGTCAGATCAATGGAGTCCGTCCGGCATCCATCTCCTCGCCGGAGGGGGAGATGAGGATCGGGAAACTGCCGCTGAGGGAGCTGCCCACCCCGGCGGACATATCCAGCCGCAGGCAGTCATCCTCCATGAGCCATACGCCGGAAAAGACCCGTGTCAGCTCTGTATTGTCTTCAAAGCGGTGGTAGAGCTCGGCGATCCCGGCATAGTCAGGGTCGCAATCGCCGTAGTGCAGGCTCATCAGCCAGTCATCACAGACCCAGTCGGTGTCGGCCAGGCCCATATCCGTAGGCGGCAGCCACCAGTCGTCGCCCGCCGGCTCCCAATCCTCGGGATAGTCAAGGCCTGTGATAGCACCAAAGATTCCAAAATCCATCAGCATGGGGGCGTAGTTCACACCGGTGGGCACGACGGGGCAGCCGGACTCATCGGTCAGCGGATACCATTTCACCTCCAGGCCGTCGTTGGTCACAAGGTTGACCTCCGTGTCCGGCTCATCCGGCCACTCCTCATAATTCACGAATACCAGCACAGGCTGCGCGTATTCTTCCCGATAGAGGACCTCGTCCGCCACTGGCCACACGCCGTTGCCCTGTGACTCCCAGGTCACATGATTTACAGCGAGGCTGGTGCTCTCGTCCCGGGGGACGATGCAGTAGAGCTTGCCGCTCTCTCCGCCGAGTACGCGCTCCGCCGGGATCTCCAGCAGGAACGGCAGCTCGGAAACAAGATCGCCGCTGTTTTCGAGCAGCCACTCCGTCATCGACGATCTGTCGTTTGGCTCGCGCTGACCGAGGTAGGCCACCGCGCCGGCCAGCTGGTCATCCTCTGCCATACACGCCCGCAGCAGGACAAGTCCCGCCTCCGCTTTCTCTGGATCGTCTGGATCGTCCTTTGGTTCAGACACATTGCCCTTTGCCGCCGGAAAGCGCCCCTGTCACGCTGCTGTCGCCTTCTGTCTCGGGCGGCTCGGTCTCTCCGCCGCAGGCAGTCAGGCTCAGCGCCAGCACCAGACAGAGAAGCGCCGAAAGGGCTCGGCGCAGGATACACTGCTTCATCGTCCGCCTCCTTCTTAAAACGATCCGCTGCGGCCACTGCCGCCTCCACCGCTGCAGCTGCTGGTACTACCGCCGCTGTCAGAGTCATCGCGTATCTTGCGCCGTGTTTCGGTGGTGTGGGTGTAGCGGTCGTACTGCTTTGTCAGCGTCAGGCCACCCGCGGTGACATACTCGTTGGCCTCTACCTTCTTATGGACGGTCTGCATCTTCCACTTGAGCATGATGCAGATGAAGCCGGAGATCATGCAGGAGGCCGCCACAACAATGAGGTACATCGGAAGGGGATTCTTCCGCACGGGATCTCCCTCTTCCGCGAGAGTCAGATACTCATCGCAGGTGTCCAGGTAATGGGAAGCACCGCCATACCAGTCGTTATCTCCGAAGTAGCCGAGGAAGGCATCCTCCAGCTGCTCCTGACCGTACTTATTGAACGCATACTCCGCGTTTTTGCCGTAGACGAACATGGCGTAGTCGCGGTCGTCCATGCTCAGCAGGATGATAATGCCGTCCCGGTTCTCGCCCATGCCCAGCTCATTGGCGTGATAGAGCTGATAGGTGGTTTTATAGACGTCGTTTCCGCCGCCGTACTCTGTGAAGTCATCCACAAAAGCAACATAGACACCGCAGCCGTGGCGCTGGGAAATGTCCGAAGCCCGTGCTTCCAGTTCCGCCCACTCCTCGAAGGAAAGCTGGTCGCTGAGATCGAAGATATAGTTCATATCGGCGCCGGTCTGCTCCGGCGCCTGCGCCTCGGCATCACCGCCGGTGACGTCCGGCGAGGCGCCTGCCTGGAGGTAGTTCTCCACGCTCTCCGCCATGGCGTTTACCGCCTGCGAGAGCGCCGTGGCGCTCATGGTCATGTCCTCGCCATTCCATGCGCGCTGAACCATGTAGGGCGACACCGCGTCGCGTACAACGTCGGACAGTTCCTGTGCGCTGCCTCGCGCCGCATCAAGAAGGGTGTACACGCACCAATCCGTCTCCGAAAGCGTGTAAGCGCCGTCCTCCGTGCCGCGCAGCAGCAGCGTCAGCGAGACGCCGTCCCTTTTCTCGCCGCAGCCGTAGCCGGAATTCTCATAGACATACACCGCGATATCCGAGACACTGCTGTCCTCCACGCCCTCGTCGGTAAATACATCCACCCGCAGGTCAATGCCGAGCGCTTCCGTAAGCTGCGGGAGCGTCTGCTCCCCCTGATAGGTCAGTTCCACGGAGCCGAGCTCCTCGGTCTCATCGTAGATCGCACCGTACTCCACCGCTGCCATGGCGGGGACGCACAAAGCCAGCGCCAGCAAAAGCGTGGTCAGCAAAGCTGTCATTCTTTTTTTCATGTCCGTCCCCCCTTGTTACAGCATCAGCAGCGTGGCTCCGATGGAGCCGACGATTGAAAGGAGCGCCGCAATGCCGGCAAACATGCCCCAGAATTTTCCCCAGCTGACCGGCAGGTCTCCTACCAGCTTTCCGGTCTGGCCGTTCATGGCGAAGAGGAAATCCTTGCCCTGCCACTTGGTATTGAGCAGCCACACCGGCAGCAGCGCGTAGTGGACCTTGCCCCGCGCCAGATCCGTGCTGCCGGTCAGATGGGTGCAGGTATCGTAGCCCTTCACGCTGCCGCGCAGCGCGGCTTCCAGCGTGCCCTCGCAGCGCTGATCCGCACGCTCGCGGCTCTCCTCCACGCTCACATCGTACTTGTCGGCAAGAAAGCCGGGAAGGTAGGCTGTGGAAAAAGCTTTTCAAGCCCTTATAATCGTAGGGTTCGATGGAATCCATGTGATCGTCCGGCATTTTGCTGGAGGCATCCACCGGCACCTTCTCAAAGGTGACGGAGCCGGCGCGGTAGATGTCGAAGTGCTCCGTTTTCGTGATCTCGTAATCGCCGGAGGTATAGCTGTGGGAGCGGGTGGCCTCGTAGCGGGCGTCGCCCATCGCCTTGCCGTCAAACATCCAGAAGGGGACGTAAACGCCGCGGATCTCCTGCACGTGGTTTTCGTTGGTAAAGGTCTTAGGCAGAAGAATCTTCCCCTTGTAGTGCTCTCTGAGCGCCTTGATGGCATCTTCCCTGCTGAGCTTGAAGGGGATAATGAAATCCGGTTTCAGCTGACCGGAAAACTGCCCCGGCACCACCGTGGGGTTGCCGCAATAGGGGCAGGATGTTGCCGCCGTGCTCTCATCGCAGATCAGCTCCGCACCGCAGCTGGGGCAGCTGTACGCCTTCATGTGCGCGCCCTCCTCGCCCCAGTCGTCGCTGAAGCCGGAGGTATCCCAATCGCCGCCGTCGGCGGACGCTTCCTTCTTCTCCGCGGCCTTTTCTTCAGCCGCCTGCTGCGCTGCCGCGGCCCTCTCTTCTTTCTCCGCGTAGAGCGCCTCGATCTCCGCAACGTCGTAACTCGCGCCGCAGTATTCGCACTCCAGCTTACCGGAGGCGCCCACAAAGTGCAGCGGACCGGTACAGCCGGGGCATTGATAGTTGGTTACCTGTGCTGGCATAGATGGTTCCACCTCTTTCTTTTTCTCACAAGGAAGCGCCCGCCCGCGCTGCGGGCGGGCGCCGTTTGATACGCTGTGGTCAGGCAAAGTAAGCCTTGGCCGGGGATGACCTTACTTGATCGTCATGCCGCTGAGGATGACGTCGGGCATCGTGCCCGGAACGCAGTCCAATTTCGTCAGTCCGATGGACAGCGCGCGCCCATCGTCGATCTGCGCGACGTACTCGATCCAGTCGTAGCCGATGCGCTTGTAGGTGCGGCCCTTGAAGGTGATACCGCCGATCTCGCGGTCAGCGATCTCCTGATAGTTTTCAAAACTGTCCTTGTAGTAGTCGAAGTCCTCCACATTGGCTCTTACCTCGAATCTGATGGCACCCGCGCCGAAGGCTGTGGGATCGTCGTTTTCCACAAGGCATTTCTTTCCCTCGTCATACGACCAGCCGGACTCGGGGATCTTCGTCGTGATCTTGACCGCGACATCATCGTGCGCGAACTGCGTGACGGTTACGGTGAAGTCCTTCATCTTGGTGTTTGCGGTGGAGGCCTTATCCGCCTCAGCAGCCTCAGCCTTCACGGTATCAAGATACTTCTCGATGGCCTCTTCGCCGGAGAAACCGCTGGTGTTGAAGGCGCTGATCTTATAAACGCCCGGCGCCTCCTCGGCGAAGTTGACGTAGACGTAGTGGCTGGGATCGTCCTTCGAGACCCACTTGTAGTAGCGCTGGTTCCTCTTCATGTGGTCGCTGTACTCTTCCTTGACGAACTCGCCCTCCACGCCGAAGTAATCGACGAGGTCTTCGTAGGTGGTGTCAAAAACATTGTTATTGACCTCGTTCATCCACACGTAGCCCTTCTGCACCGCTTCCTCGCTCACAAGGCCGGTACCGCTGGGAGCATTTGAATTGCCGCTCGGCGCTGTGGACTTCGTATCGCCGCTGCTTGCCGGGGCGTCCGCGCCGATGGCGTCCGGCATGGACTTGCCCGCCTTGATGAGGGGCAGATACCAGTCGTCGTAGGACTTGGGGCGAGAATCCTCATCCGCGTCGTCCCAGTAGGTTCCCCACGGGCGCAGATAGATTTCGTAGTAGAACTCATCGTCGCCGTTTTCGTAGTAGCCGTCGATGCAGATGAGATCATCCCGATCCGCCAGGCCAGGGTCAACGATCCAGTCCGCGTGCCCGATAGCGATATCCGTGAACTGGCCGTCCTCGGAGGTCATCGTGCCGTGCTCGCCGGTACCGGCGGTGCTCAGGGTGACATTCACCTTCGCCATGAGGCTGTCTCTTGAGTAGTCCTCATCCCAGAGTCGGACGACGCCGGTCTTATCCGCGCCGATGTCAATATTGCCGCAGATATCCCACCAGTCGTCCTCCATGTCTTCGTAATAGCCAGAGCAGCCGGTCATCTTCCACCAGCCGTACCAGTCGCCGTTCCACCAGTCCAGCAGCGTATCACCGGTCTTTTCCGGCGAGGAGTCGGCATCTTCCTTCTCGTAGAGGGTGTAAACCTCGTTGCCCCAGAGATCGTCGAGCATGATGCAGCCGTCCTGCAAAAGGCCATTGCTTTCCAAACCGTCGCGCTTGAGCGTCAAAGCGCCGTCGCTTTCCAGCGACCACTTGATGTCGGTCGCCTCGCCGCCCAGACAGAACACGCCCTTGCCACCGCTCTTGAGCTCGATGTAGCTCTCACTGTCATAGAGGTCGGCTAAGGAATACCAACTGTCGCCGTCGCTGGAGAACTCTGTGCCGATGTATTTGCCGAGGTTGGGGTCGGCGGATTTCCCGCCATCCTTACCGCCGCAGGCGGTAAGGGAGAGCACCAGCACCAATGCCAGTGCAAGAGAAACGATTTTTTTCATAGCGAACTCCTTATCATCGATCCTGTGGTGCCGTGATCTGCGCTTCAGGAGGCGGCATTATGCCTTTTGAACGACATTGCCGTTCTTATCCGTGAATTTCCCGGTGGCGATCTTAACGAGGTCAATGAGCCAGCCGATCCCGAACAGGCCGCCGGTGAAGAGGTAGAGAATACCCGTGCCGATCTTGCCCGCATAGAAGCGGTGGATGCCCGCGCCGCCGACGAAGATGCACAGCAGCAGGAGCGTCAGCCAGTTTAGAGGCTTATCCGCGCCGGGCATTACCGCAGGCGCTACATAATCGGGAACCGTCTCGTCGGCAAGGATCTTCTTGATGGTGTCGGTCACACCGTCGATGTACTGGCCCTGCAGCAGCGGTCTGCTGGCAACGCCCTTGACGCCCTTGCGCATCACGCTGTTTTTGCCGACGTTGATGCCGTTGATCGTGGCGCTGCTATCCTGCGTGACAGGCGTGATCTTGATGTGCGTGCCGTTCTTGACATGGAGCCAGATGGTAACATCAAGGTTCGGTTCCTTTTCAAAGACGACGCGCTCGCCGGGAATACCGCCCTTGACGGAAAACGGCATCTGGAACGCCGCAGCGCGGGCGTTCAGCTTGTCATAGATCTCCTGGATCGTCATTGCGTTGGGGATATCAAATTCGCGGGGGAAGGTTGCGGTCATAGAGTCCTTCAAATTTCCGGTCAGGTTCGCCATAATCGTTTCCTCCTAAAACTTTTATATTTTATATATTGTTGATCCCTTGCAGGTTCCTCCCATGTGGTTGTGCCATTTCTGCCGCAGCAGTATTCATGCCGCGCGGGCAGCTGTCAGGGGCGGGGGGAACCGCAGTATTCGCAGAATCTGCCCGTGTTGGCGCCGCCGCAGGCGGGACAGGTCCAGGGGCCTGCCGCGGGAATGTCCTGCGCAGCTTCGCGCATGATGATGTTCTCTTCCGGTGCAGCGCCGGCAGGCTGCTTGCCGCCGCTGCGCGCCTGCTCAAGCGCTTGGCAGATCTCGTCGCCCATCTGACGATACTTGCGGTACTCCATGCAATTTTCCGGGTTGACTTCGTTGGCCATTCGGTTCATGCCCATGGGCTGACCCATCATGGGCCGCTGCATTTGACCCATCTGTCCCATCATGGGGCGCTGCTGCATGGCAGCCGGCTCATAGTACACAGAGCTGTCATTCAGCCGGAACCGCATTTCATCGAAATAGGGGTGCCGCACCGAGATAATCACGTCAAAATCGTAGGAGTACTCATAACGGGGCGGAACGTAGCTGACTTCCTTGCCGTTTGCGTCCTCGCGCGTCAGCTCTGTGCGGCTCTCATCGATGTCCATTCGGCAGCCGGTGATGGCGTCAAAGTCCAGAATATCCGGATTGGCCTCCGCCAAATCCCGGGCGCGGGTAACGGTAAACCACCGATGTTCCTCGTCTATCAGCACCTTCCAACTCTCGCCGTAGGTGCGGGTGATGCGGAACTGGGCGGCTCTGCCCCGGTTCTCTTCCCGGTAAGCAAGCTGCTCTTTGATGTCCTCCACCGTGGAGTTGCGGCGCTCGCTGAACCAAGGCGAGAGCTTTTTCGCGCAGTCCTTGCAGAGATTGCCGTCCTCTAACTTGCGGTTGCCGAGAAGGCCGATCTTCTCGCCGCAGATGTCGCAGTACTTCTTATCAAATAAGCCCATGATCTATTGCTCCTGTTCCTGTATTTTTTGGAATGTCACCGTTTCTTCGCTCTCGTCCGGCCGTTCCAGCGTCAGCTCCAGCGTTCCGCTGCCCTCGCCGTCCGCTGCCTCGTGGCCGAAATCCTTGATTCTGCCAAGTGAGGCACCGCCCGGCGTCACAAGCTCATGTTCCTCTACTTCAAGCTCCGTCCAGACGACCTTGCCCGGCCGGAGATAGGTAAAATCGAGGTGGGATGTCAGGACGGCTTCGCCGTCCGCGCGGAGAACGATGCCGCTCTCTTCGCCGATGCTCGCCTGCCAGCGGCCGTCTTCACTTTCCCATGTACCCTCCAGCACGGGCCAGAGGGCGGAATTGTCCACATAGGTGTGGTCGCCGTCCAGCAGGAACGCGGCATCCGGATTTTCCATGCCGTTGCCCCCGTCCATGATCTGATCTGTGACAAAGTGCTTATAGAGCCCGGAAAGGGCTAAACCCACGAGTATCCCCGCCAGAAGGATCCAGATCATCCGGCGCTTCATCCAACGATGTCCCCATCGTCAAAGGGATCGCCGCACTCGGGGCAGAACTTGGGGGGATGCTTGGGGTCGGCAGGCTCCCAACCGCACTTGTCACATTTATACTGGGGGACGCCGGCGGGCTTTTTCGCGCCGCACGCAGAGCAGAACTTGCCCTTGTTCACCGCGCCGCAGGCGCACGTCCAGCCATCGTCCGCGACAGCGGGCTTGGGGCTGCCGCACTCAGGGCAGAACTTGCCGGTGGCGGTGGCACCGCAGGCGCATTTCCAGCTGTCGCCCGCGGGCTTGGGCTCAGGCTTCTTGCTGCCGCAGTTCGCGCAGAACTTGCCCGTGTTGCCCGCCTGTCCGCACGCGCAGGTCCAGCCTGCCGCCGCGGGAGCCGCCTGCGCCTGCGCCGCCTGCTGCTGCGCGCCCTGCTGATAGAGATTGCCCATCTGCGCGCCTGCCATGCCGCCTGCCATGCCCATGCCCATGAATGCGCCGACCGCGCCGTTCGGGTTCGCCGCCGCCGTCTTCATCGCGTCGCCGGTCGCGCCCGCGAGATGCGCCGCCGCGCGGGTGGGATCCATAAACGCCGCGTTGCGCTGCATCTCCTTGATCATCTTCTCGTCTTCCTCGTTCGCCGTGACGGAGGAAACGCCGAAGGAGACGACCTCGATGCCGCGCAGGTCGCGCCACTCGGCGCTCAGCGCCTCGTTGAGCGCGTCCGCCAGCTCGACCGTGTGGCCGGGCAGCGCGGAGTAGCGGATGCCCATTTCGCTGATCTTCGCGAATGCGGGCTGGAGCGCGGTCAAAAGCTCGGTCTTGAGCTGACTGTCGAGATTGGAGCGGTCATAGTCCTCGCTCACGTTGCCGCAGACGTTCGTGTAGAACAGGAGCGGGTTGGCGATATGATAGCTGTACTCGCCGAAGCAGCGGATGCCCACGTCGATGTCGATCGCCGCGCGCTGATCCACGACGCGGAACGGAACGGGGGACGCCGTGCCGTACTTATTGCCGACGAGCTCCTTCGTGTTGAAGTAGTAGACGCGCTGGTCCTTCGGCGCTTCGCCGCCGAAGGTGAAACGCTTGCCGATGTTGCGGAAAACGTCGCCGATGCCGTCGCCGAGCTTGCCCGAGAAGATGCTCGGCTCGGTGGAGGTATCATAGAGGAACTCGCCCGGCTCGGCGCAGACCTCCACGACCTTGCCCTGCTCGACGATGAGCATACACTGACCGTCCGCTACGGCGATCATTGAGCCGTTGGTGATGATGTTCTCGTCGCCCTTGTAGTTGCTCGAACGGCCCGTGACCTTCTTATGGCCCTTGGTCGCCAGAATGTTTGCGGGCATCGCTTCACAGTAGAAGTATTCCTTCCACTGATCGGCCATCACGCCGCCCGCGGCCCCCGCGATCGCTTTGATGAGTCCCATAGTTCTTTTCTCCTTTTTTCAAATATTTCTATATTTTCAGGTCAATATCGGTACGCCTTATTTTAGGCGGCTTCCACATTCCGGACAGTGCACAGAAGGTCTTCCGTCCGTGGGCTGCCAGCCGCACTTCCCGCAGGCCGCAGGGCGCACTCCGCCGCATTCGGTGCAGAAATTCCCCTCGTTTTCCGTTTTGCAGTCGGGGCAGACCCACACCCTCGCGGATTGCTCCGGCTGCTCGGACCTCTCCGTGTAGATCACATCCTTCCCGCTGCATTCCGTGCCGTCCTTCGTCAGCCAGATCATCCCCGTGTTGCCGGTAAGATAGCCGTAAAGGCGTTTTCGCTCGTGCTGAAGCGCAAATTGCAAAACGTCCCGGAGATCGTAACCTTCTCCTTTCCGCGCAAGAGCTCCACATGGCCGGTGGAATACACCCACAGCTTAGCCTCAAACTCCGGTTCGCCGTTGACCGACAGGCTCATATCGGACTCGCTCTCAGCCCCTCCGCCGCGCTCGACCTTCATGACGATGGTGCCGTCGCGGCTCTGCCATGTCCCTGCATAGGGAGTCTGATCCTCCGGCGTGTACATCATGTCTGGGCCGTCCAGCATGTGCTCCGGCGGCGGCTCCTTCGGGCCTCCGCAGCCCGTCATTCCCGTAAAAATCATGAGCAGCAGCACACCTCCTATCCAAAATCGCCGCTTCATACGCACCTCCCTCGCTTTAGGTGTTTTCTACCGGGTGGTCATAGAAGGATCGACCGCAGCTTTACGCCCACGGGTCCTGCGAGGCCGGTATCCGGATACCGCTGAGCGGGCTGGAATACTCCCAAAGGAACCACTCGCCCGTCGACGGCTTCTGCCGCAGCTTCACCGGGCGCGGCGCGTCCGCGCCCGCCGTCTGCAAAAACACGCGCAGATAGCCCTCCTCCACATCCTGCGGCCGTTGGTCGGGCAGGACGGTGAGCGTGTAGGGGGCCGTGGGCCTGTAGCCGTTCTGCGGCGTCGCACCGTCGAAGTACGCAAGCGGCAGATATTCCTTGCCGCGCAGACGGTCGCGCAGGAACTGGCTGTCGTAGGGCGTCATGGGACGGGGACCACGCAGCAGATCCATCGCGGCCACGCCGTCGTTTGGGCTTTTGGTGTACAGGTTCAAGGCGCACAGGAACCCGGCGCAGACCTCCTCCGGCGTGCTGCGGGGGAGCGCCTGAAATTCCGCGAGCGTCGCGGGCAGAGTGTTGAGCTTGACTTGCATTGTGCTTTCCTCCTTATAATTTTTATGCTTCGACCACCAAGCGTCCCTCGACCTCGCGGCTGAGGTGCTGGTTGACCGTCAGATATTCCTCCACAACATCGCGCGCCGAGGTGGACAGCACACGGATCTTGCCGTTTTGCTCCGCCTCCTCGAGCGTAATATTCAAAAACGGCTTGAGGTTATTGTAATGGTACTTCTGCATCGCCACGGAATAGAGCCGATCGGCGTGCAGCACCTCGCCGTCCAGCGTCAGCTCGCGAAACACCTGCCCGCTCCTCGACCAGACGATGCGCATTCCGTGGGAAAACTGGTAGAACTCCGTGTGCTCCCCCTGGAATGCCTCGTCCCGCAGAATATGGCGGATCATCCGCTCGAGCTGGGTGCCGGTGACCTTGAGCATATACACCGCGTCGTCATAGGGCAGGCACTCCACAAGGTCGGCGTAGTGGACCACGGGCCCGAGGGAATAGCTGCGGATCGCACCCGAGCCCATCAGCATCAGGTCGATGCCGAAGCTGTCGCGCAGAATGTCGGCGATGAGGTCGCCGAGCGCTGTTTCTTGATTGCGCTTTGGATGGGTCAGCTCGCAGGAAAAGCGGGTGATGATGCGGTCGTACTTCTGAGAGGTGGCGCTCCTGTAGCTCTGAATGAAGTCCTCTACCTCCTCGTCCCGGGGACAGTGGGCATCATCGATGGGGACCATCTGCCAGGTAAAGTTGTCGATAGCGTTGAGGTCGGTGTCCACCATGATGTCGAACCGGCCGATCTCGTCGGTACCGGTGCCCGCCTGCACGATGTAGATGTCATTGACCTTGAAGGGCTCCTCCAACTTCGTGTGGCTGTGGCCGCCAATGATAACGTCCACGCCCCAGTCCGGGTCCAGCATCGCCGCCAGCTTCTTGTCCTCCTCAAAGCCGATGTGGGTCAGCAGCACGGTGAAATCAATGTCGATGGCGTTGTAGGCGTTGCAGATGTTGCCCACCTCCCGGGCCGCCTCCCCGATGTCCACAAAGGACCCGATCAGCTCGTCCGTCTTGGTGGCAGCCAGCACCTCCTCCGTGATGATGCCGATGAAGAGGATCTTCATGCCGTCGATGTGCGCGATCCAGAACGGCCGAAACATCCGCCTGCCGTTGGACTTGATGTGCAGGTTGGCATTGATGATGGGAAAGTCCGCGCACTTTTCAAGGAACAGCAGATGCGCGAGGCCGTAGTCGACCTCGTGGTTGCCGATGGTCGCCACATCGGGACCCATTAGGTTCATGATGCCGATGGTAGATGTGCCCTTATACTCCGAGTCGATGACGCTGCCGCGAAACATATCGCCCGCGATGGCGTAGATCACATTTTTCTCCTCACGCCGAACCTTGTTGACATAGCCCGAGAGCAGCGACACGCCGCCCACCAGCCTCTCGTCGATCTGCTCGGCGAGGAAGTCGCCATGCATATCGTTGGAGTGCAGGATCGTCAGCTTTTTCAAGTTCTTCATATACTCCCCCCTATTCCGCCGCATACCGTTTTCCTCTTTTCAAAAAGCTCCCTTGTTTTTTCTTCTCGGGCGGCGTCCTGCAAACACAGTCGGAATATGATAGAATTACAGAATAATTTGTTTGCCTCCCGCGCCCTCCCGACTCTTCCGTATCACTCTTTCTATACCATATTTTTCCACCCTTGTCTGTCCCCTAAATCCTTCAAATTGGGTACATGACGGCAAAAAATTTTAAGAAATTTCGAAAATAACCCTCTCTTTTGCAAACACAAGTTCTGTTTTGGAGGGCTCCTTATGAAAAAGCGCCTTCTCTCTCTTCTGCTGCTCTGCACCCTTGTTTTTGCTCTCTCCGGCTGCGGGGAAAAAACGCTGCTGAATAAAAAGAAGCCTGTCTCCCTGACCTTCTGGCACGTTTACGGCGAGCAGGCAGGCTCGCCCATGGACCTTCTGGTGCAGGAGTTCAACCGCACCGTGGGACAGGAGCGCGGCGTGCAGGTGAAGGTCACCGGCACCAGCAGCGCATCCAAGATCGGCGGCTACCTGAAGGAGGCGCAGAGCGGCGGGCAGGAGGTACAGGAGATGCCCGACCTCTTTACCTGCCATATTTCCGATGCAACCGCCTTGGGTGAGGAGAACCTTGTCGATTGGCACGACTGGTTTACGGAGGAGGAACTCGCCGACTTCGTCCCCGGCTTTCTGGACGATGGCACGGTGGAGGACGGCAGGCTGCTGGTGTTCCCTGTCTCCAAGTCCACGCAGCTTCTGATGTGCAACGGCAGCGGCTTCGCCCGCTTTTCTCAGGCCACCGGCGTCAGCTATGAAGACCTCGCCACATGGGAGGGCTTTTACGATGCCGCCGGAAAGTTCTATGACTGGTCGGGCAAGCCCTTCTGTGCGCTGGATTATCCCATCCGCGCCGTGGAGCTCTGCGCCATGGAGCGCGGCAGTGGGGATTTCTACACGGAAAACGGCTGGTACGATACCGACAACGCCGTATTCAAGGAGAGCTGGATGCAGTTCGCCCGATCCCTCGCGCAGGGCCATGTGGTGGTCTCTGACCTCTACTCCAACACCCAGGTGATGACCGGCGATGTGGTGTGCGGCCTCGGCTCCTCCGCGGCGATCCTTTATTACAATGATACCGTCACCTACCCGGACAACACGCAGGAGCCCATGAACCTCCATGTGCTGCCCATGCCGAAAACGGCAGGTGCAGACGCTCTGATGACGCAGGCAGGCGTGGGCCTTTGTGCCTACAAGACCACCGACCAGAAGGCGGAGGCTGCCGCGCTGTTCGTCCGCTGGCTGACGGAGGCGGATCGCAACCTCGACTTCGTGGCGCAGACCGGCTATATGCCGGTGCGCAGCGGCGCCTTCGATGCCATCGCGGATTACGACAATTTCCCTGCGCCGGAAGAGAGCTATCGGCAGCTCTATGCCGCGCTCAAGACCATGCGCGAGGACTATGTCCCCGTGTCCGAGCCGCGCTTTGAGGGCTACTACGGCAAGGTCAGCGTCCTCTATGACGGTCTGCGCCAGCTCCAGCAAGAGCTGCCCAAGCGTGCCGCAGCCGGCGAGGACATTGACGCGCTGGCGGAGGAAACTTGGGCGTTGTTCTGCTCCATTCGCTGAAAAAATCGACTACATCGGAAGGGGGGGGGTGAAGGCCCATGCCCAGCTTTTTGCTCTCAAAACTGAAGCAAGCGCAGCCCTCCATGCGCCGTCGGCTGTTTCTATACATGGGCGCATTGGCGGCTCTGCTGCTGGCGGTGCTGTTGGTCGCCCTGCTTCTGCTTGGGCAGCTCAAAAGCCCACGGGCTGAAACGGAGAAGGCTCTGACCTTCCAGATGGGAGCTTTTCGCTCGGATATGGCCTCCCTGTGGCGGAATGTCTCTGTCATGGGCATCCATCTCTCGCAGGATATGACCGCCATCATTGAGGAGCAGACCTCGGACTTTTCCTCCCTCAACGGAGATGTAGCCGCCGTGGGTGACTTGCAGGAGGCCATGCTGGAGCCCCTGTGCCAGTATGTGCGGCAGACAGATTGCTCCGGCGCGTTTATAATGCTGGGCGCCTCGCTCAGCTCCGATCCCGCCGTGGATTCCCACGCCGGACTTTATGTGCAGCGCAGCAACGCCGAGCATACCACCAGCGATCTGCTGCTCTACCGGGGCATGGCGGACATCGGTCGTCAGCATCGGGTGATGCCTCATCGGAAGTGGGCGCAGGAATTTTGTCCGGCCGATTTCCCCGGTCTTGCCGACCAGCTTGAAGCAGCGTCCGCGCCCATAGAGCGCGCCTGCCGCACCACAGAGCTTCTGACCCTGCCCGGCACCACGGAGCAGGCGATATTGCTGAGCGTCCCCATGGTCGGCGCGGATGGCACGGTATACGGTCTGTGCGGCTTTTCCGTCAATCAGACCTACTTCTTGGCGCACCACGCGCAGCCGACCGGCATTGGCAGCCTTGCCTGTGTTCTGTCGGATTCTGCGGAAGGGCTGGATGTTCAAAGAGGGCTTCTGACCTATCCCACAGGCGACTTCTGTTTTGTGCCGGATGAGCTGCTGGAGAAAAGGAGCCTGCGCGGTGGACTGAGTGCTTTCGTAGGGACGGAGCTTTCCTTTGTCGGCATTTCGGAGCCGTTCACGGTGGCTGCCGGGGATGAGGCATCTCCCGATCTGACGGTGCTGATCCCCAAGAGCGACTATGACCGCGCCCTGCTCAAAAGCAGGCTAGAGGCCGCCGGCGTGCTGATGCTGCTGTTGTTTTTCGCCGTGAGCTGCTGTCTCTTTTACACCCGCCGCTATCTGCGGCCCATCCTGCGGGACATTGAGCGTCTCAAGGACGAGAGCGGCGGCACGCAGATGACCTTCGACGAGCTGCAGCCCGTCTCCGCAAGGCTGCGCTCTCACGAGCAGACGATCACCGTGCTGGAAACGGAAAAGCTCGACCTGCAAGGGCAGGTGGAGCACATGCAGAGCCAAGTGGTGGACACGCAGGAGCAGCTGGACGATTCTCTGGCAGAGATCCGCCGGTTGGCCTATCTCGGCAAAAAAGGATCTCGATCCGGCCGACTATCAAAAATTCCTTGAGGGCTATGCCAAGCTGAGCTCCAAGGAGCTTGAGATATGCGCCGCCCTGGCCAAGGGGCTCAGCGCCCGCCAGTGCGCCGAGCAGACGGGCAACGCACTCAGCACCATAGCCCGCCAGTCCATCGCGCAGCGAGCAGACGGGCAACAGGATAAATAAGCACACCGGTGTCCTAGCACCATAGACACATACCGCAAAAGGGTCTACATCGGAAAGACGAACATCCATCGGGAATGATCGGCAGCTTTGCCGGCATACAGCCCGTAAAACCCTGCGCTCATGCGTAGCTGGTCCCGCGAGCAGGCGGAGCAGGATAAATAAGGCACCGACCGGTGTCCTAAGGTATCCATACCGTGGGGCGCGGTGCCGTCCATTCCCGATGGCATATGCTGGTCTGAACTAATTTACTTATCAACTGTTAGCTGACGGTTTCGTGGGAAGTGGTGCATATCAACTGGACAAAAATCCCGTCTGATTTCTAACAGGAAGTCAGACGGGATTTTCGCTTTATATTTCGAATTATGGAAGACATACCATGAAAACCTTAATATCTTGTGCTTACTATGGGTAATTGCTGTGTGGAACTGAAATTCAGGGACGGCAGAATGATTGCGATTGACACTATCGCTGTTGAGAACGAGATTGCAGATAATATGTATCAGCGGTCAGAGTTGGATTATTTGATCTACAATGACCCGATAGCATATGCTGACTTGATATTGAATGGCGATCCCGAAACCTATCTGAAAACTGTAACAGAATACAAGCCTTTGGATAGCTGACAACACGCTGCCCGCAGGAGAAAATCCTGCGGGCGTTTTTCTGTTTATATTATTTCCCTCCGTTGGATCTCAATTTAGGAAAGAAGATGACAATCTTGAAGCCCTTTCCCCACTGGGAAGTAGCTTCCAGATGAAGATTTAGATCGTCGGCCATCTTCTTAACCAGGTAAAGTCCCATACCGGTAGCCTTCTTTCTGCTGTCAGTAGAATCCCCGGTAAAGCCCTTTTTGAAAAATGTACGGCAGATCATATTTTTTACGCCAATGCCGTTATCTTCAACAGAAAGGATATCTGCGGTCTCCGAATGTATCATGGAAATCGTAAGCATGGGACTATCGCTGCTATATTTGATGGCATTGCTCACGATCTGTCCCAACATAAACTGAAGTCCTCTACGGTCTGTATAGACTGTTTCAGATTGCAGTTTGTTGAGAATGACAAACTGCTTCTCTTCAAGAAGTGGGGCATAGTCCTCCAGAACTTCACCCAAGCAGTCATTCAAATTGACATCCTCAAATCGGTAATCCTTTGTACTGCTCTTCAACCGGGCATAGTACAGCATCTGCGTGACATCCTCCTGAAGCTGACTGCGGACATAATCCAGCTTTGCTTGCAGGGAAGGAGAGATTTCATCGTTCCGGTTATCCAAGAGCATGGTCAGCAACGATAGGGGCGTTTTCGCTTCATGTGCCCAGCCCTCCACGTATTCTTCATAGTCCCGTAGGGCATCCGCCATATTGTTACTCTCGTTTTTGTATTCCCGTAAAACCGAAGCCAAAAATCGGACAGATTCTCCTTCTTTCTGACTAATGGCACTGAGCAGCCGTTCTTCATTGCAGATGGTAGGATCACTGAGGAAATCCCGGAACAGTTCCATGTGGGTGTTCTCCCTCTTGTTTAGTACAAACAGAATCGCTGAAAACAAAAGGATGCTCGTCAGAACTACTAACCCGATCAAGGTTTGAAATGCCTGAATGTCAGAAATCCAAAGAATGACAGCGCAAAAGCAATCCACGCCCAGCAGCAACAGAAGCCAGGGGTAGTACCGTTCTATCATGTAAACGGTAGCCCCTTCCTCGAACTGCAACGATTCGCTGCTTCATTTCAAGGGCGGACATCGTTTTTTCAACCGGGTCAGGTTAACCTGCAAGGCATTTTCATCTATGTATTCCGTAGTTCCCCACAGTGCCATGCAAAGCTGCTCCGTTGTAACCAGTGCATCACCACTTGCCAAAAGAGCAACCAACAGTTTTCCCTGATTTTTTGGAAGCACCACAGAGGTGTTATGAATATAAAGTGTGTAGGTCTGCTGGTCCAACAAGAAGTCCAATCCCTCTATGAGGTTGGTACGACCTTCATACCTTTTGAGAATATTGGATACCCTGGCGAGAAGTCGGTCTTTTCTGCACGGCTTCGTCAAATATTCATCGGCACCCAAGTGGAACGCTTGCAGTTCATCCTTTACCTGATCTCTGGAAGTTAGTACCAGGACGGGGATAGCGGTTTTATTCTTTAACTCCTGGCAGATTTGAAAGCCACTGATTTCTGGTAAATTCAGGTCTAAGATCACGAGGTCAGGACGGAGGGCTGCCAAGAGCCGAGCGGCATCTTCAAACTCGGTGATTGCCTCCGCAAGATACCCGTCCTTTTGAAGCATATTGCAGAGTTCTTCCCGCATATAGACTTCATCTTCCACAACAGCAATTCTTTTCACGACAGCACCTCCTTCCAAATTATTCTTCTCTCTGCGGCTGCATCAGTGTCAGCAAATACCGATCACTGGAGTGCTTGACCACTCTCATATAAATATATTCTATCACGCAAAGCAGCAAAATCATAGTAGCAGATACAAGCAGCATTTCAGGCACTGTCCCACGGGTTCGGGACGAGAGTATCCCTGTAAATAACGCCCTGACTCCAAACAGACTGCTGACAGCTGCAACCAATACAGGAAGTCCCATAAACCAGGTAATTTGCTTTCCAGCAGACTGGCAAAGGGTTTCGTAAGTAGCTCCCAGGCGGATCAGAGTCTGGTATCTGCGCCCGGTTTTCTGCTGACTCATCAGGAACTGAACACCCACGATGGTGTTGGCAACTACCAGGAAAACAATCGCAAGATAGAGGGTAATATAGATGGATGCTACGGTGTAGAAAAGCTGGCGGCCCATATTCTGAAGATAGCTTTCATATTCGATACCTATTTTGTCCAGCTTCTCGTTCAGATCGGAATAGGCAGTCATAAGGCTATTTCCTTCCATAGCCTGCTCACTGAGTACCGCATTCACATACGTATCATACATTCCTTGGGTATGATAGAGGAAGGCTTCATCTGGAAGAATCAATGCAAAGGACAAAGTAATAGAACGATCCGTAATCAAATTTACAGACTGAACCTCTCCAGTAAGATAAATCGGACTGCCAACCAGTTCCGTTTCAGGCTGTTCAGTAAGTATGTCGTTCAGCATTGCGGTACGATTTACAGTAGTAAAGTCGGAACCTATATAAACAGCGGCTTCATCCTCACTTAATTTAATGACAGGCTTGCCGGACAATTCCAACAAACGATTATAGTCCGATAAACAAATCAAATATGGGTATGTGGCATAACCAAGATTGTTCAGAAGGACATCCCGGTCTTCCGACTGGGGCAGGCTCCGAAGAGAGTCCATAACAGCGTCCATGCTGTAGGCATTATCATAATCTTCTGTGGTGCGAATACGCCCAACCCTCATTTCAAAAAGCTCTGAAAATTGATTTTCCAAACTGTTTTCTTTCAGGACTGCCTTTATATTCGGAAGAACCTGCGATGAGTCTTCTGCAGTATGATCTTCAAAAGTATAGTCGATTACATGGCCAGAAGACAGGTTATTCGTTCCTGCAATTCCTACGCCCGCACCAAAACAACACAGCGCCGCCAGAATCAGCAGGGAGCTGATGGCCATGGAGTTTGACTGATGAATGACATTCTCCTGAATCTGCCGGAAGGTAAATACATGAAGCTGCTTATTTCCTTTTCCTTTCTTAACAATCAAAGCAATCAGCGCACGCATCCCATAGAAAAGCAGCATCGTACCAACTATGCCCAACAGCAAAGTCAGTCCCATCATACTTACCTTTGTCCATGCAATTCCCTGAATCGCCATGTAGTAAGCCACTGCCAACATCACACTTCCGCATATAGCAGCCAGTCCATAGATAACAGATGGCATTTGCTTTTTGGGGCGGTTCGTTGGCTGGGATAGCAAAGTACCGATCTCCTGGCGGCTGATTCGTCCACTCAAAATCAGAAGTGCCGTCAGCTTAATTGCCAGAAATCCTGCCAGCGTCCATTCAATCGCAGACCAGGATAAAGAAAAACTGATGACCGATGATCCCCATGCCTACCAGCTTGGCGGTGACAAGACTGACAATTTCTGAAAGCACCACAGCCACAGGTAAGCCTATGAGCATGGCAAGAATACTGGTCAGGAAATCTTCCGCCAGAAGCATCCAGAACAGTTTGCTTCTGCGCATTCCCAACATCAGATAGACACCAAACTCGTGGCGTCTGCGCTCAAATTGATACTTGCAGGCGAAGTAAATCAAAAAAAAAGAATACCCAGGGTCATTCCGTAAAACACAGGAATCAGAAGCACATTGCGTCGCTCTCCATTTTCTGCAAAAAATCATTACATCCTGTGTGGAGATGGAAAGAATCATATAAAAGGCAATAATAGAAATCACCAGGGAGCTGAAAAACAGACCGTTTTCCTTTCGGCTGCGGCGACTGTTTCGAAAAATCAGATTAGAGAACATTTGCGCTACCCCCTCCCAGTTGAGCCATCACCTTCAGGATGCGCCCGTAGAACTCCTGCTGGCTTTCGTCTCCACGCCGAAGCTCATGAAAGATCACGCCATCCTGGATGAACAGGATGCGCTTACAGAAGCTGGCGGCATTGGAATCATGGGTTACCATCAGGATCGTAGCTTGTTCGTCACGATTCAGGCCGGACAGCTTCTCCATAAGACTTCTTGCGTTCTTAGAATCCAGCGCACCCGTCGGTTCATCGGCAAGGATCATTTGGGGATGTAAGATCAGAGCCCTTGCTGCCGCAACACGCTGACGCTGGCCGCCGGACATCTTGGACGGAAACTTATTCAGAACATCAGTGATTTCCAGATAGTCAGCCAACTGCTTCAGCCGCTGGCTGCTTTCTTTTCGGATACCCCATGCAGAGAAGTTGGAAGCAGTATATTTTCACGTCCGGTCAGATTATCCAGTAGCTCAAAATTCTGAAATAGATAACCAACTTTTTTTCCACGGTAATCTGCAAGAGTCCTTCCCTTGAGTGCTTGCAGATTAACGCCCTCCACCTGAATGCTTCCACCTGTGGGTTGAATCACAGTCGCAATACAATTGAGCAGTGTG
>VOFG01002166.1_pt1 | contig 27533 bp, 41 predicted proteins | sample 5384171 | NCBI WGS metagenome assembly VOFG01 (sample SAMN12384726, study PRJNA508395) | human gut metagenome | isolation source: healthy gut F | host: Homo sapiens | reverse complement strand
GATGGAACACATCGGTGATGCTCTCGGGCGCGACGATGTATGCGACGCGGAAGCCGCACAGACCCATGCCTTTGGAGATCGAGCCAATGGTGATAGTGCGCTCCCACATGCCGGGAAGCGCCATCATGCTGACATACTCGTGGCCGTCGAATACGCTGTCCTCAAAGCACTGGTCAACGACGCAGAGAAGGTCGTGCCGGATGCAGAAGTCCGCGAGTTTTTTTCCATCGTGCTGCGCGTGTACACCGTTCCCGTGGGGTTGTTGGGGTTGGTGAGCACGACCATTTTGGTTTTAGGCGTTACGCGCTTTTCAAATTCATCTATATCCAGATCGTAGCCGTCTTCTTGCCGCGTCGGCACCATAACGGAACGACCTCCGATCATCGGCGGCACGGCAAAGTTGTGCGCGTAGGACGGGACGGGCATCATGACCTCGTTGTCCTCGCCGGGGACGAGGAACGGACGCATGACGAATGCGAACGCAGAGTCTGAGCCGTTGGATATGGTGAGCTCGGTACGCGGGTTGATCTTTACGCCGTTTTTCTTTTCTACACGTTCGGCAATCGCGTCGCACAGAGCAAAATCGCCGGTGGGGAACGTATAGTGGGCGGCCATGGGTTAAGACTCTCGATCACGGCGGCCTTGACGTGCGGCGGCACGGTGTCGCTCGGGCGGTAGGGGTCGGCCCAGTTCATGGCGATTGGCTCGCGGGTGAGAGTTTTCTGGAAATCAAAGCCGCTCCCGTCGCCGTGCAGCACGGCGTATTCCTTTGCCATCAGTTTGCGAGGATCAAACATTAGTAGTTCTCCTTTCTTATCCGGCCATTGCGCCGAAGATCACATACAGCACGGTCGTTATCAGCGCAAGGATGACGCGCGGCAGCAGCTGCGCTTTGCCGAGGTCGATGGTGTCCACACCGGCGCCCATGGCCGATTCAATGACGATATCTGAGAGCGGGGAGGTGACGTCGCCGAACGTGGAGCCGCCGACGAGCGCCGCTACGACCAGCGGAATGTTGCCGCCGACACTGGCGACGAGCGCGAGCGCGATCGGCCCGAGCAGAAAGCATGCGCTGATGAGTGAGCCGGTGGCATAGGAGGCCACGGCGCAGATAAGGAACACCGCTGCCGGGAGAATGGCCGGCGTGAGGACGTTCTGCGAAACGCTCACAATGTAGTCGGCAAATCCAATGTCTGCCACGGCCTTGCCGAAGCCGAACGCCAGCGCGAGCAGCACAGCGACAGAGACCATGGATTTTGCGCCGTCGATGATGAGACCCGGCACTTCGCTGAACTTGAAATAGCCGCGGATTACGGGGTAGCCAATGGCGACAATGGTGCCGACGAGAATCGGGGTCATGAGGCTGAACATGCCGGTCTCGATGCGAATGACGATGATCGCGATGAAGAACACGACGAACGGAAGAACAAAGCTGAGAAAATCGGGCTTGACGGCACTTTCCGTATCATCAAGCTCCTTCGTTTCCATCGGGCTGGAGCCCGGACGGATGAAGCTCGCCGTTTTCTTTTTGCGGCCTTTTCACGCTTCTTCATGAAGCCAAAATCGGGAAGAAGCTCCGCCGCCGTGAGAAGACCGACGAGGACGGAGAGTATGCAGAAGAAGTTGTACGGAATCGATTCCACAAACACCTGCTGACCGTCCAGTTCGGGAAGAACAGAGGAAATCAGACCGCCAAATACCAGAATGTAGATCGTGATGGGGACGAGGGCGACGACCGGCTCAGCGGTGGAGGAGAGTATGTAGCCGAGCTTCTCGCGAGAGACCTTCTGCTTGTCCGTAATCGGCCGCATAATGGCGCCAACGCCGATCGTACCGAAGCCCTGATTGATAACGATGCCGGACAGAAGCCAGGTGATGAGCTTCGCCTTGCGCGGTGTGTCAAAGTGCTTGTCTCCGAAGGAGGAGAACGCGGCAAATCCACCGCCGCGCTTGACGGCCACCATGAATGCACCGAACACGATCATGTAAATGAAGATGTCAACATTGCTGGAAATGCCGTTATAGATGTACTTATCGAATACGAGCATCAGGAAGTGGAGGCCGCCGGTATATATGGAGCAGGATACGATGCCGAGGAAAAGCGCGAGCATGATATTCTTAGACCATAGGGCAATGACCAGCGTCAGCACCGGCGGGATCAGCGAAAAGAATACTGGGTTCCATAGTTCGATATTTCCTTTCCCTTTAATTATTTGTTCTCTTTCACATTTCTGTGGGGCTGTCAGAGCTCCGCGATGGCTTCGATTTCGCAGAGAACACCCTTCGGCAGCGCCTTGGCGGCAACGCAGGAGCGGGCCGGGCAGCTGACAAAGTACTTGGCATAGATCTCATTGAACTTGGCAAAATCAGCCATATCCGCGAGGAAGCAGGTGGTCTTGACGACTTTGGTCATGTCGCTTCCGGCAGCGGCGAGAATGGCGACAACGTTCTTGCAGCTCTGCTCGGCCTGAGTGTCGATGGTGTCACCGGCAGGAGCGCCGGTCGCAGGATCGACGGGGATCTGGCCGGAGGCAAATACAAGGCCGTTCGTGACGATCGCCTGAGAATACGGGCCGATCGCGGCGGGGGCGGTTTCGGTGGAAATTACTTTCATGACAACATTCCTCCTTAAGAATAACGTTTTCGGAAATTGGCAGCGGTACTGCCGTGCTTACGATGCCATTATAAGCGCGTTAAAAATGTTTAGTCAATATAAAAACGTTCATTCAACGCGCTTTAGGATGAGTGAACAATTTTTCATTGACGTTATTGTTGACTATCGATATTGACACGGCGCGGGGCATGAATTAAAATAATTAGTTGTGTATAAAATGGGGAATCTGGTGTGACTATGGAACAGAAAAACAGTAAAAAACCATGTCCTTCACGCGTATGGACCGCATGGTGCTGGAATCTTATAAGACACTGTGCGAGGGTCTTGCCAACTATCTGGGGGACGGGTACGAGATCGTTCTGCACAGTCTGGAAAACTACGATAATTCCGTTATCAAGATCATCAACGGCTACTATACCGGCCGCAAGGAAGGCGCGCCGATCACCGATCTTGCGCTGCATATGCTGGAGGATATCCGCCACAACAACGGCAAGGACTATATCGCCTATTATTCTAAAAACAAAAAGGGCGAGCCCATGCATTCCACGACGATCGCCATCCGCAGCGAGAACGCGAAGATCGTCGGGCTGCTGTGCATCAACTTTTATCTGAATACGCCGCTTGCCTCCGTTATAAACACGCTGATGAAGACGGATGATGGCGCAAGCGTCGGCCGGGAAGAGAACTTTGCCGACAGCCCGTCACAGCTCGTCGGCGATACGATCGCGGAGACAAAGCGTGTCGTAATGGCAGACGCCGATATCGCCGTGCACGACAAGAACAAGGAGATCATCGCGCGGCTCTACAGCAAAGGGTTTTTCAAACTGAAAAACAGCGTTGTGGAATGTGCCGAGGCGCTGGGCATCAGCAAAAATACCGTCTATCTCCACATCCGCAGCTGCAAGAACACTTAAATAAAAGAGACTGCTGCCAGCAAAGACGACAGTCTCTGTGCTGAAACCGCTCTTGAAGCGCGTTCTCCTTTTTTCAATCATTTTACGAAACTGCGGTAACGGATTTTACCGGGCGGCGGTATGCTTACGTCGTACCGAAGGGTTAATGATTTGAAAAAAGGAGAATCTATTATGAAAGCAAAGAAAATTTTCACGCTGGCTATGGCCGCCGTACTGACGCTCGCGCTGCTCGCGGGCTGCGGCGCTGCTGCCCCGGCTGCCGATCCTACCGCTGCCCCTGCTACGGACGCTCCGGCGACCGAGGCTTCCGCTTCCGAAGCGCCCGCCGCTCTTTCCGGCAGCGTTTCCACGAACGGCTCCACATCAATGGAGAAGGTCGTCAACATCCTCGCCGAGCAGTTCATGAACGACAACCCCGGCGTCAGCGTTACCTATGACCCCACCGGCTCCGGCACGGGCATTGAGTCCGCCCGCACCGGCAGCTGCGATATCGGCCTTGCCTCCCCGCACGCTCAAGACGAGCGAGACCGGTCTCATCGGCACGGTCGTCGCGCTAGACGGCATCGCGATCATCGTCAACAAGGACTGCCCCGTGGACGATCTGACCATTGAACAGATCGCCGCCATCTTCAAGGGCGAGATTAAGAACTGGAACGAGCTCGGCGGCGAAGACCTTGCAATCTCCTGCGTCGGCCGTGAGTCCGGCAGCGGCACGCGCGACGGCTTTGAGTCCGTCACCGGCACGAGCGAGGCGTGTGTCCTCGCCCAGGAGCTGACCTCCACCGGCGCTGTGATCTCCGCTGTGGCGGCGAACCCCAACGCCATCGGCTATGCCTCTCTCTCCGCGGTCGAAGGACAGAACGGCATCAAGGCGCTGAAAGGTGAACGGCGTTGACTGCTCCGAGGAGACCGTTCTGGACGGTACCTACGCCGTGCAGCGTCCCTTCGTTCTGGTGACCCGCGAGGGCGAGACGCTCTCCCCGGCGGCACAGGCGTTCTTTGATTACGCCACCGGCACCGCGGCGAACGACCTCATCCGTCAGGCCGGCGCCGTCCCCGTGGCAAAGTAAAAAATCGCATAGCCAAAGCTCCCCGCCTGTGCGGGGAGCTCAGCCTGTCGAAAAAGCCTCGCAGAGTTTGCGCCCGCAGGCGCAAAAAGAGTCTAAATCATTTTCTCCGGCGACATGTGCGTCGGAGAAAATACATTTCGGCTCGCAGACGTGCGAGTTGTGCGCCTTCGGCGCACAGCGAACGCGCTGCGGCGACCGCAGCCCCTTCAAACAGGCCCAACGCAGTGGGAGTCTCGTTTGAGCGTGTCAAAAATACTTTTTGACACGCTCAAGACTCCCCTATGCGGGGAGCGCTTTTGGCTTTTAAAAACGAAGGAAACGGTATGAACAAACGGGTCTTAACGGTGCAGGACATCTCCTGTGGGGCCAGTGCTCTCTCACGGTGGCGCTGCCGGTTTTTGTCGGCGTGCGGCGTGGAAGCGGCGGTGCTGCCCTCGGCAGTGCTCTCCACGCACACCGGCGGAGGCTTCGCGGGCTATACGTTCCGCGACCTGACGGCGGACATGCCAGCCATTGCGCAGCATTGGCAGAAAGAGGGTTCCGCTTCGACGCGGTGTACACCGGCTATCTCGGCAGCGGCGAGCAGATCGCCCATGTCCGGCACATCATGGACACGCTGCTCGTGCCGGGCGGCGCGCGCATCGTTGATCCCGCCATGGCCGATAACGGGAAGCTCTATGCGGGGTTTGATGCCGCGTTCGTGGAGAAAATGAAGACGCTGGCGTTTTCTGCGGACATACTGCTTCCCAACATCACGGAAGCGGCGCTGCTCACCGGCATGGAGTACCGCAAAGAGTATGACGAGGCGTATATTGAAGAGCTCACCGCCGCGCTGCATGAAAAGGGGCGTCGGCACGGTCGTGCTCACCGGCGTGAGCTACGAGCCGGAGACGACCGGCGTCGCAGTGAGCGGGAAGGGGTTTCGCGGTTACTACCGCCATGCGCGTCTTGCGCGGACTTGCCACGGCACGGGCGATCTTTTTGCCTCGGCGTTCACGGGACTTTTGTGCCGCGGGTATGAAAGCGTTCCCGGCGGCGGAGGCCGCGGCGGAGTTCGTCCTCGCGTGCATCCGGCGCACCGAGCCGGAGCACTGGTACGGCGTGCGGTTTGAGCCGGTGCTCTATACGCTCGCGGCGAAGGCTGCGGGGATCGATCTTCCGGCCGCGGGGATCAATCTTCCGGAATGACCTTGCCGCGCGGCAAAGCGCGTGATATACTGTACTTAATATTCCTCCGGCCTTCGCCGGAGAAAGGGAGTAACGCCATGATCCTTTATTTTACCGGTACGGGAAACAGCGAATACGCCGCAAAGAAGCTCGCCGCCGCGCTCGGCGAGAAGACAATGCCGCTCATGGAGCGCATCCGGCACAACGATACGTCGCCGCTCGAATCCGAAACGCCGTGGATCGTCTGCACGCCGACGCGTATGCCTGGCAGCTGCCGCACATCGTGCGCGACCATCTGCGCACAACGCTCCTGCGCGGCAGCAAGGAGATCTATTTTGTTATGACCTGCGGCGGCGAGATCGGCGAAGCGGGGAAGTATGCCGCCGAGCTCTGCGCGGAGAAGAATCTCACGTTCCGCGGCTGCGCCCGTGTCATCATGCCGGAAAACTATATTGTGATGTTTGACGTGCCGGATGAGGCCAAGGCGCGCGGGATCGTTGCCGCGGCGGATCCCGTGCTCGACCGTCTGGCGGAGCTCATCCGCGAGAGAAAGCCGTTCCCGCAGCCGAAGGTGAGCGCTGCCGACAAGCTCAAAAGCGGCGTCGTGAACAAAGCGTTCTATCCGCTCCTCGTCCACGCCAAGCAGTTCACCGTGAATGAAAAATGCACCGGCTGCGGCCTGTGCGCGAAGCTCTGCCCGACATGCGCCATCACGCTGCACGACGGCCATCCGGTTTGGGAGGATAACTGCACGCACTGCATGGCATGCATTACCCGCTGCCCGGCCGAGGCGATCGAATACGGCAAAAAGAGCCTCGGCAAGCCGCGCTACCGCTGCCCGAGTAAAGCTGTAAATACTTTGCAAAAAGCCCGCCGACCATGCCAATGCATGGACCGGCGGGCTTGAGCTTGTCAAAAAAGTATTTTTGACAAGCTCTCAAACAGACCCACTTCGTTGGGCTCTCGTTTGAAAAAGGCTGCGGCTCGCCGCAGCGCACTCGCTTACGCTCGCACGTTTGCGAGCCGAGTTTCATCGACAGGCAGGGAAAACATGCGGTTCTGCCGGGCGGAAATGCCCTCATACTGCGTCAAAGCCCTTGAGAATACACAAAGTATTCTCTGCGGCCTTTTCCTTGTCTGTGAGCATTTCTGCTCCGGCAGAACTGCTTCGCATCGGACAGCCTTGGATTTTCGAGGGATTTTTGTTCTTTTGGACGCAGGCGGGCTGTCGCCCGCCAAGGAGAAAAGGGCAAAAAGCACCGAAAGGACTGGCTGTCCGACGGGGTTTCCTGCCCGTCGATGGCTTATTTTCTCCGACGTACACGCCGCCGGAGAAAATGGTTAAAACTTTATTTGCGCCTGCGGGCGCAAACTCTGCGAGGCTTTTTCGACAGTCTGAAGCCCGCCGACCATGCCAATACATGGTCGGCGGGCGTTTCGTTCTATGTATCAGAGATTTTCAAACCGCTCCGCGCCCTTTGTGCGCAGCCAGCGGCGGAAAAAAACGCCGCAGCGAGCGCGAGCACAAGCGTGAGCAGCGCGATATATGCCTCGCCGGAAATTTTGCCGTGCAGCACGAGCATATACGGCAAGACAAGGATCACCGGCGCGGCCCACCCGGCGAGACAGGGCAAGGATGATCTGCGAACCCTGCTTGATGACGTTGATCTCATTCGTCCAGACAAGATTCACGTTGTGCAGACCGATGTACAGCGCGAAATACGTCGAGAAAAACACGAACGCCGCGCAGCAGAGCGCCATGAGAAGTCCGGCGGCAAATCCGGCGCGAAGAGCGATCGCCGAGCATACGGCGGCAAAGACCGCGCCCGGCGCGGTGAGGAGGAGCTGCACGCCGCATTTGGCGCGCAGCGCCGTCCATGCGTCGACGGGCAGCGACCGGGAGATCCAGAGCGTCTTGCCTTCGAGCGACACGCTCGGCACGGCCATATCGTTCATCGAGCAGACGAGACACACCGCCGCCGTGAGCAGCACCGGCATGGCGCCGTCCGTCTCGAACACGCTCTCGAGCGTTCCGGCGATAACGCCGCCGCGGAGAAGCAGCAAAACGCCCGAGATGAGCAGCAGAAGCGTACCCAGGCCGCAGTTCAGCATATAATTCGCGCTGCCGGTGAAGCGGCCGAACTCTTTTCCGAGCATGGCGGAAAAGGCGCTCTTTCTCTTCGCGCGCGTCTCGCGGTAGACCTTCCGGTCGGTCTTGCCGGTCGCGGTGGCGATCTTGAGAAAGCTGCGCGAGAGGATGTACCATGTGAGCGCAAAGAGCGCGGCTACGGCGAGCGTTACGAGAAGGAGGGAGAGAAGATCGCCCTCAAACGCCCGGCCAATGCCGAAAACGAGGCGCTGCGGCGTGCAGATCCTCGCCGTAGAGCGCTATATTCGCCACGATCTCGCCGATAAAGCTGCCCGCCTTGAAGTAGGCAAAATAGTAGATCGCAATGAAGAGCAGCGCGAAAATGACCGTCATAAAGCTCTTGTTTTTGAGCTTGAGCGAGAGACGGGCCACGCCGTAGCCGAGCAGACACGAGAGCACGAGCACGAATACGGCGATGAGGGCTACAAACAGCACCGCGCCGAGAAAACCGTTTACCGAGAATCCCGCCGTAGCGAGATATACGATCGCTGCCGGGATCGAAACGACGCCGGAATACATAAGCCCCATGAGAAACACGGTGAGCAGCCGGGACGCCATGATCGAATGCACCGGGATGGGCATGGAGAGCAGAAGATCGTTATCGCGGCTCAGATACAGCCCGGAGAACGTGTTGAACACGCTGCCGAACGCGCCGATGCATACGGCCGCGAGCGCGAAGATGAGATAGTAAAACCATCCGTAGCCGCTCACGATCGTGCTGCGCAGCGTGAATGCCAAAAAGTGAACATGCCGCCGAGCAGCCCGACCATAAGGAGCGCGAACAGGACAAAGTAAGCGATGACCGTGCCTTTGAGCGCGCCTTGTTCTTCTTCGCATCGTACAAATACGTGCGGAAGATCTCGGCGAGCTGCTTGCGGAGGAGAATTTTTGTCATTTCACGTCTTCCTCCAGCTCAAGGAACACCTCTTCGAGCGAATCGTCGCCGCGTACCTCATCCATCGTACCGGAGCGGACGAGCTTGCCGCGGCGGATGATGGCGACCTTGTCGCAGAGCTTTTCCGCAACTTCGAGCACATGCGTGGAGAAGAAGATCGCGCCGCCCGCGTCGCATAGCTCGCGCATCATACCCTTGAGCAGGTGTGAGGCCTTGGGGTCGAGGCCGACGAAAGGCTCATCCATTAAAATGAGCTTTGGCGGGTGCAGCCAGGCGGAGATGATGGCGAGCTTCTGCTTCATGCCGTGGGAATAGGCGGCGATGGGCTGCGCCAGATCGTCCGTCAGCGCAAACTCCGCGGCCCAGCGGCGGATGCGCTCGGCGCGCTCGTCGGCGCCGACGCCGAAAATGTCGGCGATAAAATTGAGGTACTTGATGCCGCTCATAAAGTCGTAAAGATCGGGATTGTCGGGGATATAGGCGAGAGCGCGCTTACACGCAAGCGGCTCGGTGCGCACGGAATGTCCGGCAATGAAAATTTCCCCCTTGTCGAACTGCTGGATGCCCGCAACGGAGCGCAGCGTCGTGGTTTTGCCCGCGCCGTTGTGACCGATGAAACCGTAAATTTCGCCCGGGGCGATGTGCAGCGAGAGATCGTCCACGGCGAGCTTATCGCCGAAGGCCTTGGTAAGGTGTTCGATTTTCAGCATGACAGTTCTCCTGTTCTCGTTTCTTTTTTATTTCTTATCCGGTTCGGCGATATACTTGCCGAGCGCCCCGGCGTCAACCTTCTTGCCCGGAACGATGGCGGTCCGCGCGTCGCGCGGCACGCGCTGCGCAATGAGCAGCGCCCGGCACACTCGCCGAGCAGACGGGCCGCCTCCGTGTCCGGTACGTCGTTCACGCCCGTGACGATCAGCGTGCAGAGTCCGTGAACATAGATCCAGAGATGCCGATGCAGCTCGTCGGCCTGCGCGTCGGTGAGCGAGAAGGTCTCCCGGATGGCGCGGCGGATATCGGCGCTGTGGTTTTCCGTCGGCGGGAACTCGGCGGTGTCTCTCCGGCGCAGGAAGAGCAGCCGGAAGAGGTTCGGCTCCTCGCGCGCAAAGCGGATGGTCTCCATGCCGTAGCCCTTGAACGGCGGGTTCATCGAAAGGCCGCGCTCCACGTATCGTCCGTAGATTTTCCCGGCTTCCTCCACTACGGCGGCACGGACTTCCTCCAGCGTGCGGAAATAGGTGAACACAGGGCGCGTGGAGGTGCCGAGAACGCTCGCAAGCTCCTGCGCGGTAACGGCTTCGAGCGGGGCGCGGCGGGCAATATCCACGGCGGCCTCCACGATCTCCTGACGGGTAAATTTGGCTTTCGGCGGCAAGGTCGGTCATTCTTTCTTTGTGTTATAATTATTGTGCAACGAATATTGCGCAACAATTATAACGCAATAACGCGAAGTCGTCAATAAAGCGCGGGCGAAAATGTTAATTGTACTGCGGACGATTTGTGGTATAATGCGCAGGAAAGAAGGGCTGATCATGATCCAACGGAAAAGGCGCTCTGCGCCGCGTCCGCTTTCGGCGCTTGCCGCGCTCGGCGGATTGTATGGGCTGTACCGCTATGTATTTTATTCGCCCCGCGGCGCGCAGAACGACGACCATCACATATCGACGAACCCGCAGATGCAGGTCTACCGGGAAGAGATATCCCGCGCCATCGACGCGCTCAACGCGCTGCCGTGCGAGCGCGTGTACATCACCTCGGCCGACGGGCTGCGGCTCACGGGGCGGTATTATCCGGCAAAGCCGGGCGCGCCGCTCGTGATCGCCTGCCACGGCTACCGCGGCACGCCCTCGCGCGATTTCAGCGTCGGGGCGGAGATCTACCGCTCTATGGGCTGCGCGCTGCTGCTCATTGAAGAACGCGGACAGTGCGGCAGCGCCGGGCACACGATCACCTTCGGCGCGATGGAGAAATATGATGTCCTTCTCTGGACGCGTTGGGCAGCCGAACGGTTCGGCGGTATCCCCATTTTGCTCGGCGGCATTTCCATGGGCGCGGCGACGGTGCTCATGGCGTCGGCGCTCGGCCTGCCGGAAAACGTCCGCGGTGTGATCGCCGACTGCCCGTATACGAGCGCGAAGGACATCATCTGCTCCGTCGGGCGCGATTCGGTCGTTCCCATGGAACTGCTGTATCCCTTCGTGCGCCTGAGCGCGAAGCTCTTCGGCCATGCCGATCTCACACAGGCGGACGCGCTCTCCGCCGTGAAGAGCGCAAGGGTGCCGATCCTGCTCATTCACGGCGAGGACGACCGGTTCGTGCCGTGCGATATGTCCCGCGCCATTGCCGCGGCAAATCCAGAGAAGATCGAATTTCACACGTTTCCCGGCGCGGGCCATGGGCTGAGCTGCCTTGTGGACATGCCGCGGTACGAAGCGCTGGTAAAGGCGTTCGCCGCGCGGACGATATTTGCAAAAGAGGAAAAGAGGGAAGAGCCGTGAACGAAAACTGAAATTCCGTCTCCCGACGGCGGAGGACGCCGCAGAATATATTTCCTACCGGCAGGCGTTTCTTGACGCCGGAAGCTCCATGGACGGCACCGGTCCCATGCGCCGTACGCCCGATCCGATGGAGTGGCTGGCCATCAACGCGCAGTACGCCGACCCCGCCACCGTCCCGGAGGGGAAGGTGCAGAGCACGCAGTTCGTCTGCGAGCGCGTGAGCGACGGGCGCATCGTCGGCATGCTGCAGGTGCGTCTCGCGCTCAACGACTATCTGCTGCACTACGGCGGGCACATCGGCTATTCGGTGCGCCCGGACGAGCGGCAGCGCGGCTATGCCTCGTGGATGCTCGCGCAGGGACTGGATTACTGCCGCTCGATGGGACTCCGAAAAGTTCTCATCACCTGCCTCGATACGAACGAGGCGAGCCGCCGGCCGATCCTGCACGCGGGCGGCGTATACGAGAGCACCGAGCACGAGCCGAACGAGAATGAAAAATCTGGAGCGTTACTGGATCACGCTGAAAGGGGAGTGAACGCATGGGTTCCTGGAGCGCAGGCGTCTGGGGAAACGACACGGCGGAGGACCTGAAATTCGAGTACCAATGCGCCTTTTACCGGTACGACCCGAGGAGGCTGTCCGCCGGCTCGACGAGTATGTGCGTACTTCCATCGGCGATGAGTCCGACACGATAGAGTGGTGCAATTATATCTATTCGCTGGCGGACTTCATGTGGAAAAAGGGGATACTCACCGAGGCGGTCAAAACCGCCGCTGTTTCCATGATCGATTCCGGCTTCGGGCTGGACGAATGGGAGAAGAGCGGCAAAAAGCGCGCTCGCCAAGCGGCGGAAGGCGCTGGAAGAGCTCCGCGCGCAGCTCCTGTCCCCGCTGCCGGAGCGAAAGCCGATCCGACTGAAGTTTCAAACGGAACGCGTTTTCTCGGACGGCGATTATATCGCCGTCCGGCTGATGACGAAGAATAAACCGTTCTGCTCCTGGGCGGCGCTTGTCTCCGACATAACACAGGAGCAATTTCCGGCGTTTGACGGAAAATACTTCATTCTGCAAGAGGCGTTCACCCAAACCGGCTTTCGGAGCGCGGTAGTTCCGGATATCTCGGACAACTGGGCGGCATTCCGGCTGTGCGACGGCGTGTATGACGATGTGCCTTCCGGGATCGATACCGCTTCGCTGAAAAGCGCGACGATCATTTCTCTCAATCGCATATCGCCTGTTTTCCTTTGCGAGAGCAAGATGAGCTATTTCCGGAAACGGAAAGCGCAGGTCATCGGCCACGGAACACCGCCGGAGATATCTGAGAAGCAGAAAAAGGATCCAAATTTCCTCCGAGCATCTTTCTGCGGTTCAGCAATGCTTCGTGGGATGCGGACAGTCTGTTTCTGGCGTCTATGGGAAGAGAAGCGGAACTCCGCAGGGAAAAACCGGAGACGGAAGTTTTGCTGGATATCGCATTTACTGCCAACGGGTACGCAGCTTTCGACTACAGCCTTTCCCGGGAAGAGAACGAGGATCGGCGCAGAAAAGAGGAAACAGCGATACGGGAACGTATCCGAAACGCGCTGGAAAGCGGCGCCGAAATATACACGCTCCGCTTCGGAAAGCTCTGCGGCTTTGCCACGGAAAGAAACAGCGTCGTTGAAAACCTGTATGTGCTGGGACAGTTTCAAAGGCTTGGTCTCGCCAAGTACCTGCTGCGGGAACTGCGCGGGCAGATACCGGAGCTGCGGGTGATGAGCCCCGATGTGCGGAAAAAGGACACCGTCCGGCACATATGCGAAAACGCTTGATATCCCGTTCACCATGGAATAAAACCAACGCCCCGCCCCGATGCATATCGGGGCGGGGTTTCCATTAACAAAAAAGCCCCCTCTGACGAGGGGGCGCTAAGCGGCAGCCGGGTTTCTCGACAGGCTGAGGCCGCCGGAACTTTTGTTCCGGCGGCCTTTGTATAAACTATTTCTTTGCGTTCAGACGCCCAACCACTTGCTGCTCTCTTCGTAGAGCTCGGCAACGCTTTCGGGCCGGTCTTCACCGGCCAGCTCGCCGTTGGGCGTGAGGCCGTAGCGCACCTGGCGCATCATCATGTTGGCATAGGATGGACGGTACTGATCCAGCTCTTCCTTGCTGGCGTGGAACGTGCCGTCCGTATACATGGAGTGCATGCTGTCCTTTTTCGTAAATGGGGGCCATGGAGAGAATTTTCCATACGCCGTCGCGCTTTTCGACGTGATAGTGCAGGCGCGTATGCGTGGACATATCCACAGTGTCATCGCCCATGGGACAGCGGATCTGGATGGCGGTGATGCATTCGGCGACGGCGCGGTTGCCGTTTTTCCAGATGACGGTATCAAAGACCTTGTGCTTGGCGGGCGCCTTGGAGGCATTCATGCGTTTGGAACCGGCCACGAACTCATCCGGCGTGCCGGTCATCAAGAGACGACGATCTTGGCGTCGTCATGGTAGAGGGGGCGCATCTCGTCCCACAGCTTGTAGTCGCGGCAATAACGCTCAAACTCAATAAGCTCACGAATGTTGAACTTATCCACTACATCCTCAAGAGTGTTCTGCCCCATTTTGCACTGGTAAAACATAGTTGTCCTCCTGTTTTCTGATTAAAAATAGGTGTTCCGGTCCGTATTGTGCAGAGGGATCCGTAACGGATGCCCACATCGAACGGACCGACGCAATGCTGTGATCGTGCATGATTTTCCCGGAACGCTCGCCTTATAATTCGACAAAATCGACAAAATGGCCTTTGTTCGATGGAATAATTATTATTAAATTATAGCATGAAAAATAGGGCGAAGGAATATAGCTTGAAAAGCTGAGGTCGAATGACATAAAATCTGTTCAAAAACTGCCTATAAATAGTCGAAGGACTAAAGGCGGCGGAACAAAAAACGTCGAATTGTATACCGTGCAAAAAGAGAGGCATGTATCCACTTGGAACGCTCAAATCCGAAAGAGATACAAATCTGTCTTACTATTTTAAAACGAGAAGGAGAGTACTTGAATATGAACCAGGCTAAGGCTGCCGCACAGGCCAAGTATCCGGTCTCAAAAGTGATCCATTCCGCAATTACGATTTTTCTGATGTTCCTGTTCGGCCGCGTGATCCCGCCCTTCGGCGGTATTACCGAGGTTGGCATGAACGTGCTGGGCGTATTCCTCGGTGTTATCTATGGCTATTGCACCTGTGAGATCGCATGGCCGTCCATCCTCGGCTTTGTCGCTTACGGCCTGTCCGGCGCCGTTCCCATGAAGGAAGGCATCCAGGCGATGATGGGCCAGAGCGTAATGTTTCAGAGCATCTGCGCGTTTCTGGCCGCCGGCGCTCTTTTTCCGAGTTTGGCTTCAGCAAATGGTTCGTCCGCTGGTCCCTTTCCCGGAAGGTGTTCAAGGGCAAGCCGATCATTTACATTTGGTGCTTCCTGGTCATCTTCGGCCTTTCCGCCGTCGTGATCTACACGGTCCCTCTGCAGGTCCTGCTGTATGCAGTCTGGGCGGATATCGCGGAAAGCTGCGGTTATGAAAAGAATTCCAAATTCGTTTACGCCGGCTTCACCGGCATCATGCTTGCTTGCACGGCCGGCGACAGCCTGATCCCCTATACGTCCTGGAAGCTCGGCCTGGCCGAGACATGGAGCGCGGCGGTCGGCGGCGAGATCAACCTCGTCCTCTTCGGTCTGATGACCACGCTGATCTTCCTCCTTGCGATCACGGCCTATGTGCTGCTGCTCGCCGATTTTGAAGGTGGATCTCCCCGTCTGCAGGCCTATGATACGAACCGCATGCCGGAAGAGACGAAGCACCTCCGCCCCAGAGCCAAGCGCGTGTTCGTCGTTTACATGATCACCGTTATTATCTGCATCGTCGCTACGGGCGCTGCCCGCCGGCAACCCGCTCAAGAAGCTTGTGAACAGCAACCTGACCAACGCTGGTATGTATGCCATCTGCGCGGTGATTTTGATGATCCTGCCCAGCGGCGAAGGCGACGGTAAAGCCTGCCTAGACTTCAAGGTCCACGCAAAGAACCTGATCAACTGGAACAGCGTCTTTATGTGCGCTACCTGCATCACGCTGGCCTCCGCGGTTACGAAGGCGGATTACGGCATCAGCGCCTGGCTGAGCGGAGTTTTCCAGCCCCTGTTCGGCAGCAGCAGCAAGTGGGTCACGCTCGTCGGGCGGCTCTTTGTCCCGCTGATCGCAACGCAGATCGGCTCCAACATCGCCTTCGGCAGCGCCATGATCCCCATCGTTGCTCCGTTCGTTATCGCCAGCGGCCTGAATCCGGTCGTTGCCTGCGTGGCCGTCGTGTTCATGGTGCAGCAGGGCTACTGCCTGCCGGGCTCCTCTTCTCCCGCTGCGATCTACCATTCGCACGATATGATCCCGGACATGAAGGAAAGAGTCAAATTCGCCGGCTTCGGCACGCTGCTTATTTTCCTCTCCGGCGTTCTGGTGCTGAGCATTTTCAACTTTATTTTGGGATAATGAGCGCAGGCTGATGGCCCGCACCGGATATGGATGGCCCCTTGGATCTATAGAAAGGATTTGGTATAATGAAAAAATCGCTGTGATCGGCGCAGGCGGCACCGGTGTCGCGCTGAGTGCGATCCTCGCGTCCAAAGGACATGAGGTTTATCTGACCGATAATTTGAATCAAACGGTAGTGGAAGCTGCGCAGGAAGCCGGAGTTTTGCGTACGAAGGGCACGAAGGTCTGCGAGGGGCGCCCTGCACTCGTCACTTCCAACATTGAGGAGGCGGTCCGGTGCGCGGAGCTCATCGTATGCTGCACGATCTCCAACCGCGATGAGGAGATCGCCCGGACACTTGCGCCAGTGGTGACAAAAAGATCAGGCCGTTCTGGTGGGCGCCGGCAACGGCGCGACGATCGTGTACCACAAGATTTTTGAAGAGGCCGGGAAAGGCGATGTGCTGACCGCCGAGACCGCGGGCAACTTCTTCCCCGCCCGCGTGACGGGCGCGGGGGAGTCCACGATCGGCCTTCCTCTGGCACCGAAGGGCGTGACGTCCTTCCCGCCGCAGCGTGCCGCGGAGGCCGCGGAGCTTCGCGGAGGTCTGGGAGCTCAATCCCTGCGGCAGCATGATGGACGCGCTCTTTAACGGCCCGAACCTTATCTGCCACAGCGCGGGCTGCATCCTGAACGCCTCGGCGATCAGCCGCAGCGGCGGAAAGTTCTGCCTCTTTACCGACGGCTTGTCGGAAGGGGTTTCTGAACGTTACGGACGCGCTCTGGGAGGAAAAGGCCCGTGTTTATGAGGCCATGGGCTGCAAGCCATCTCCGGCGCCCCGGGGAATGCTGGCGGGCGTTATGGACGTACAGAACGAGGACTACCGCTATTTCCGCCTCATGGACGGCCCCGGCAGTCTGGAGCACCGCTATATCACCGAGGATGTGCCGTATCTCACGTGCTTCTTCGTCTCCGTGGCGCATGCCGCGGGGGTGAAGGTGCCGCTCTTTGAAGGCGTTGTGGGCTGCTCTCCGCTGCGGCGGGACGCGATTTCACCGCCGAAGGCAGAACGCTCGAAAATCTGGGCTGGGGCGGTCTCAGCCGGGAGGAACTGATCCGGCGCTTCAAAGCCTGATAAGAAACTGCGGAAGACCCGGAGGAAATGCCATGATGACTTTGACAACGAAAATCGTACAGCCTTTTATCGCGACGCTGGAGGAGGCGCTCCACTATAAGGTCACGATCACCGACACCAACGGGTATATCGTCGGCAGCAGTGACCCGGCCCGCCTCAACCAGTTTCATCCTTCCGCCTACGAGATCCTCTGCGAGCGGCAGCCCATCGAGAGCTGGGACATTGCCACGGACTCCTATGTGAATGTTCCCGAGGGGTTCAGCTGGGCTACGGCGAACGGGTGATTTACGACGGGGAGTGCATTGGACTGATCGGTCTGGTGGGCGCGCCGGAGGAGATTAAGCAGAGCATCAAAACGGCGCAGCTCGTATTGCAGCTGATGCTGGACCGGAAAAAGGCAAGCGACGAACTGAAGCTGATCTCCAAGGACAAAAAGGCATTCCTTCTGCGGCTTCTGCAGGGACAGTACGGCAGCCCGGAATGGATCAAGGAACGAGCGGACACCTATAAGATCGATCTGTCCCGTCCGCGCTGTGCTGACGGTGCAGATCAATCTCGAGAAATTGATGAAAAGAGCCCGCTGGAGCTTTCCCAAATCAAGGGAAACGATGCACCGGGCGATCCGAAGCATTTTTTCGAGCAGGAGGATCTGCTCTATGAATATGATACCGGGGAGACCGTGCTGCTGACGGCCGGAAAGCATTTGGACGCTTCGCAGCGCCGGCGGCAGATCGAAAAGGCGGCGGCGCGGCTGTATGCCGAGCTGCGGGAGCAATGCAAGGTGTCGGCGCTGATTGGCGTCAGCGAGGAATGCGGCGATTATACCGGCATCCTCTGGCGTTGCGTCAGGGCCGGATGGCTGCAGAGATCGGAGCCAAGATCGAGAACGGAGAGGGATTGTATTTTTACAGCCAGATGCGGCTTGGCCGAATTGTAGCGAGCTTTTCTCCGGAGATCCGCCCGATTCTCCAGCGCGATATTCTAAGCAAGCTGCTCGAAAATCACGCAGACAGCCTGCTGGAAACACTGTTCACTTATTTTGAAATGAACGGGAACGTATCCCAGACGGCGGAGAAGCTCTTTATTCACCGGAACACTTTGCAGTACCGCTTTCGCAAGATCAAGGAGATCACCGGCTTTGATATTTATCATATCGACGATCTCGTCCAGCTGCGGCTGGCCGTACTTCAGTACCGGTATTTCGGAATTTGAAATCTAAGTTTTTTGTACTTAAAAAAAAGGAGACTATTATGGGATATCGTGTAAACGCAAACGATATTACGACCAATTATACACAGACACTGGCCGAGTTCACGGCAAATCTGAAATATGAAGACATCCCCGAGGACGTGCGGGAGCGCGCCAAAGCATCTTGCTATGCAGACGATCGGCGTGGCGCTGGGCACCAAGGGAATGAAGCTTTCCAATGACGCGATCGCCATCGGAAAGTCCTGCGGCGTCGGCGAGCCGGAAGCGACGCTCTGGGTAGACGGCGGCAAGGTCAGCATGAGCAGTGCAGTGTTTACCAACAGCACGCTGGCCGACGCTTCTCGACTGGGAGGATTGCGCCTGGACGGGCCATCCTTCCGCCGGCGTCATCCCTGTGTCGTGGGCTGCCGCCGAGGGCTTCCACCGCTCCGGTAAGGAGCTGATCACCGCGATCGTCGCGGCGTATGAGGTGTATACCCGCATCGCCATGGTCGTGCAGCCTCCGGAGGATGAGGACGTGTTCAGGGCTGGGGCCTGACGTCTTGGCAGGTGTTTGCCGGTGTGGCGCCCGCGGCCGGCTCATGGGGCTGACGCCGGATCAGATCAACCAGGCCTTCGGCTTCGGCGTGCTGTGCTGCCGGTGCAGAGCAATCTGCATCATATCACCATGTCCGATGCGTACCACTATGAGCACGGCTTCCGCGCCAAGGACGGCATTCTGGCGGCCCTGACGGCCAAGGCCGGCGTGGAAAACTACATGGACTGCTTCGATGATACCTATTCCTTCGACTATCACATGACCCGCGAGCCCAAGCGCGACTGGTACACCAAGGAGCCGGCAGCCGCTGGCTGACCAAGGAAGTTCTGGTAAAGCACTGGCCGGCTAACATGTGGCTCCAGACGCCCATTGAGCTGGTCCACAATATCACCACGAAGAACGGCATCAAGCCCGAAGACATTGAAGAGATCGTTCTCGACCCGCCGACGCTGGGCCGCATGTTCTTCGATCCGGCCGGCTTCAATTCCCTGACGCAGGCGCAGTTCAGCGGTCCTTACATGATCGCCATGTATCTTCTCAACCCCGTGCCCGGTCCCAACTGGTTCGATCTCTCCATGCTGCGCGACCCGAAAGTCCTCGAGCTGGCCGCAAAGGTCAAACCCGGCAAGAGCAGCCCGGATATCATCAACCTCTGCTTCAAGGGCTTCCAGCGCGGCGAATTCCCGATGAAGACCGTGACCATCACCACGAAGGACGGAAAGACCTATTCCGAGAGCATGGACTGTCATCCCGGCCATCCCAAGAATATGATGAGCCGTGAGGAGTTCTGCGACCGCTTCCGCATCGAGGCTGCGCCCACGCTGGATGCGGACAAGATCGAAAAGACAATCGAGGCCCTGTCTCATCTGGAGGACTGCGAGGATGTAGCCGAGCTCGGCTGGATATTCTCCGAATAAAACAGAAACAGAGAAAGGATAACGTATGTACTACGGATGGCGAGCAAAACTCGGCGTGATCACGCCGGCCAACGGCACCTCTATGGAAATGGAATTTCATGAATATGTGCCGGACGGCGTGGCGGTCATGACCCAGCGGATCCTGTTTGAAAAGGTCGATAAAGAAGGCCTGTCCGCTCTTGCGGGACGGAGCGTTGAAGCGGCACAGATCCTCTCTTCCGCGAAGCCGGACATTCTGCTGTTCGGCTGCACGACCGGCAGCCTGATCCAGGGGCTCGGCTATGACGCAAAGCTGCTCGCTCAGCTGGAGAAAGCGGCGCATATCCCGGCGGTAACGACGTCCACGGCGCTTGTGGCAGCCCTGAAAGCCATGAGCATCCGCAAGCTGGTCATCGCAACGCCGTACTCCGACAGCGTCAACCAGGCGGAAAAAGCAGTTTTTGGAAGACAGCTGATATGAAGTGCTGGATATCCGCGGACTGGGCTATACGGACCCAAACTGCATGCCGCGCACAACAACGGCGGAGATGTACCGCCTGGCAAAGAAGTTGCCAGTGGCGAATGCGGACGCCGTGTTCGTAAGCTGTACCGGGATCCAAGTCATGGATGGGATCTCGGCGATGGAAGCTGATTTCAAAAGCCGGTCCTGACGAGCAACCAGGTCTCGCTCTGGTACACGCTTCAGAAGCTCGGCATCCATGAAAGCAATGCGCCGGGCAGCCTTTTCCGGCTGCTGTAACGGCGTGAACGACGTTTTTCTTCCTGCAAACAGAACCTAAAGCAACATGGACGGTATAAAGTCATGAACGATTTTGTGCCGTCCATTTTTTTCTGCAAAAGGCATAATTGACGTTTATTCCGGGAAAGAGGATGCTGCCGCCAGCCGGCCGTGGAGAACGGTAAATTGACGAATCGGGCAGAATATGCGATAATAAACGAACATCGGGTTTTCAAATGATTTTACTTATGAGAAGGCGGGGTGGCGTTTTGGACCGTTATGCGCCGATGTCGGATGAAGAGCTTGTAGCGCTGGCCGCCGCGGGGAGACCGTCTTGCGGAAGAACACCTGATCCGCCGTTTTGAAGGTCTGGTATACGAGCGAACCCGGCCTATTTTCTGCCGGGCGCCGAGAAGGATGACCTTTTGCAGGAGGGAATGCTGGGCTTCTGCGAGGCTATTTACGCATACGATGCGGAAAAAGTGCGATTCGTTTTCCGCCTTTGCCTCGATCTGCATCACCCGGGAGGTACTTTCCGCCGTAAAGAAATACAACCGGCAGAAGCATCTGATGCTCAATTCCTCCATTTCTCTCGACGCGCCCGTGGACGATACGGAGGACGCCTCGCTCATGGGGCTTATCGAAGACGAAGCGGCGCCCGACATGGAAGAACATATCATTGCCAAAGAGGAAATACGAAACTGGGAGCGGACGATCCATCTTGTGTTGACGCCGTCGGAAAAAGAGGTCCTTCGGTATTATATGGAGGGAAAGCACTATCAGGACATTGCCGATGCGATGAATAAGACCGTCAAGTCGGTAAACAACACCATGCAGCGGATCCGAAAAAGCTGCAGAAATACTGTGAATGAGGCCAATCAAAAAGTGTGGGATCCCCGTAGGGGGAGCCCACACTTTTTCAAGAAAGAAACCACCGGCTATGCCGGTGGACGCGAAGAGTTCTACTTATGGATGGAAAAAGAAAACCTCCGATGATAGAGTGAAGTCAGGTTCGCCAACCGGCAACGGACAGAATCAACGGAGGTTATCCCAAAGGATAAGGTAATTATAGCACGAACTGCATTCGTAAGGCGAAAAGCTATTTTAATAGCAGCGGAGCATTTCGTGCAAAAGGAAGAACCTCAATGCACCTTAAGGTGCGGCCGGTAACATGCCCGTATAGGGCTTGTGCAAGCCACCTGCTATGCCGGTGGTCTTGAGTGTATGAAAAATCCCTTCTGACGAGGGGGCTGGGTTCAAACTTTACACAAGAGCGTCCGTCACATAAACCGGCAAAGCAGGATCGGAAGAAAAACGGCGGGGATAAAGTTCGTTACCTTGATCTTCGTAAGCCCCAGCATGTTGAGCGCGAGACCGATGATCATCAGTGAGCCGACGCAGGTCATTTCGGCGATCACGGCGTCGCTGAGCAGGGGAGCGAGGACGCTGGCACCGAGTGTGATGAGCGCCTCATACACAAACACGGCAATGGCCGAGAGAGGCACGCCGATGCCGAAGGACACGCTGAATACAACGGAGGAAACGCCGTCGAGAAGCGATTTGGCAAAGAGCATAGTGTGGTCGCCCAGCAGCCCGCTGTTGAGCGAGCCGACGATCGACATCGCGCCGACGCCGAAGAGAAGCGATGTGGTAACGAAACCCTCTGCCACGGTCGAGGCCGCGCCCTCCTCGCCGGGGTGCGTCACTTTTTCTGCACCCAGTTCCCGGCGCGGTTCATTGACCCATCCAGGTCAAGAAGCTCTCCGATCACGGCGCCGATCACGAGAGAAAGGATCGCGATGAGCGTGCTCTGACCCTTGAGCGAGCCGCCGCTGATGCCGATATACATCGTGCAAAGCGCAAGTCCCTGCATCACGATCTTCTGCAAACGATCTCCAATCCCGTTTTCGCTCTCGCTTCGGCGGGAGGAACGGCGGAGAATAAAGCGGAGAAACAGTCCTACGGCAGAACCGGCGAGAATGGCGGCGCCATTGACAAGAGAACCGAGCAGCATGGAGATGACCTCACTTTCCGCCTGCCATTATAAAGCACGATCCGCCGTTTGCAAAATACGTTTTCCGCGAAAAAGAGCCTTTCCCCGTCATGGAAGCGCGATTACCATAACAGAGCTCGACTGAAAAGATTTACTCGGCAGTTCTCTGGATATGCAGCGTTCCCGCTGCCTGCCGGCCATCGACAGAGATGATGTAGACGCCGTCCGCCGGGATGTTCACCGTGAAATCTTCCGCCTCCGTGCCGTTGCCCGCGTACAGCTCCGTGCTGTCCGGCGCGGTGATCGTCAGTTTGAGCGAGCCTTTTTCCACGGCAAAATGGATCTGCAGCACATCACCCTTTTGCAGCGCAAGTGTATGGGTGTCTGTGCCGGTCATGCGCTCCGCATTTAGCAAATAGGAATCGGAATTCTTCACGAACGAGCCGCGAAAGGCGCCGGAGCCCTGGCTGCTGCGCACAAGGAGGAATACGGAAAGCCCGGCGGCGAGCACTGCCAGCAGACAAAAGAGAACGGATTTCTTTTTTCATTTCCGTCCGTCCTTTCATAAAAAATATCGCCCCGGAGTATACTTGCCGACCGGCAGACTGTAAAGCAATGCCCGAAAACGGTTTATCCCCGCGTACGGCGGTTCGCCCGACGTGCGCGGGGAATATGTTTATTTTTCGGCGCGGGGTCAAGCCGCCACACATGAGCCGAGGCCTCGTCGAACAGCTCATCGCAGCCCCATCCGTATTTATCCAGCCCGCGCATTTCCACCAGAAAGACCTCTCCGCTGGAGATGAAAGAAAAGCAGAGCCTTCCGGGAACGGAGCAGCGGGAGACCATGGTGCCGTTTTGGTCGAACACGGTGAGCCGATCCTGCTTTCCGTTCACGCCGAGTATACGCCCGTCCGGCAGAACGTTGGTCGGAAAATCCGGTATCTCCAGCGGCGTGCTGTGTACGGAACCGTCGGAAAGATCGAGAAAACGTATCGACGGGGGACTATAGTAGAGATTCCAAAGGCAATTCCCGTGAAATTCGGAAACACAGGAAAAGCCGCTGTCCGGCATGCGCCGCACTTCTTCGAGCGATTCGTCCAGAACGACAAGCTCTCCGGAGGCGTCGCTGCGGCAGACCAGAGCGCCGATGGGCTCGGCATAGATCATTTCGCGCATACGCTCCTCGGGGAGGAAAATGCCTTGTGCGAAGCAGCTCTCCGGTCTCGCCGTCGATCTGTATTATCGCCGCACTGTCGTCGTCGGCCCTTCCGAAAAGCGTGATGACCCCGTCAGGGGCGGCATGGAAGGAACCGATACTGACCTCCGTGCTGAAGCTCCACCGCACCGTGCCATCTTCCCCAAACAAGTGACTGCGGGCAGAACGGGAAGCCCAAGCTCACGGCTTCTCACCCGATACACTTTCGGCAGACCGTCGGAAAGCATCACGGGATCGCCGCTTTTTGTTCGCCGGATAATGCGCCGGACATGATTGGCAAACGGCCCCAGTGTCTGCTGCGCCCGGTTTCTGCGTTGTACAAAAAAAAGAAATTCCGGAAACGGCTCGCATGACTGATCTACGTTATAGGGCGGATGAAAATCTATATAGGGGTAGGCAAAGAGCCCCGTGTCGCCCGGCACCATGTATGGCCGCGGGTCGGGGTGATACAGCAGCGTGCTGAGCTCACAGTGCCTCCATTGCGGCCGCAGCAGCCGGAAGACTGTCTGCATGATCTTCATTTCCTCCGGCCAGCTTTCTTCCGCGAGCTCCGTGAGAACGAACTGCTTGGGGCGTTTCCGCAGCATCGACTCCCGCGCCTTTACCGCGCGCAGCGTGGCATCGCAGCGCGGAACGACGCGCGGCGCGTCCTCTTCCGGCACATCGTACAGCGCCGCGCCGACGGTCTCCTCCAGCAGCGCAAGCTTCTCTTCCAGAGAGCTGCAGCGCGAAGCATAGCGGAACGCTTTGGAGGCGGATGTGTCGCCGAACAGCTCGTCGAGCTGTTTTCCCAGCTTTGCCCAGGATTCGTCGCTGTGACAGGAGGCGGCCCGCCGACCGTTTCGATACAGTCGGCAGACAAAAGCGTCATCGTCGTAATAAAAAAAAGAGCAGTGCCGCCGCGTCAGAGCCCTTCGTCAGACGGCGGGCGGCCTTTTTCCAGCCGCAGCAGGAGATCGCCCTCTTCCTCCTGCGCCGGCACAAGGGTCAGCCACGGCAGATTCCGGTCGCGGAGCAGATCGCCCGGCGCAAAGCGCCGCTTCGAGAGCGGAGCGCTCCGCACCGTACAGACTCAGTGTTGCAAACGACATTCCCATAGCGTCATCCTCCAAATGAATCGAATATTCATTGATGCAGCGCTATTGTAAATTATAAAGATTTCTTTCCGATCTGTCAAAGAAAACGGAGTTATACTGCCGGGATCAAAACGTTGTTCCCGGCGGAAAAAAGCGGACGGAAAGAACGGTACAAAGCGCCGTGCGGCCGGGCATCACGCACACCGGCAGCAGGACGCTTCCCGCGTTGATGCCGAGAAAGGCGTTCTTCATCATGGCAATACCCTGTGTCAGCGGGAGGAAGCGGACGATCTCCCGTCTCGACAGTTCTTGCTGTTTTGCGTTTTGATTTGAAAAGAGCGCAGGGCGATACCGTGCGGTATATCCCTGCGCTGCTGCGTCTTTTCGGTTACTTTAAACTCCCGTCGCCGCCCATGAGCGTGGTCATCTCCTCGATGCGCTCAAGCGGGAATGGCGGCTCGCAAAGCGGGCGCATGGCGATGCTCATCAGCTTCATGGGATTGTCATCGGCAGCCACCCTGTTGGAGCTGAGCGCCCCGCAGCGGCGGCAGCGGTGGATGATGGCCCACTCACCGCCCTTACGCACCCAGACCGCGATCGGCTCCATGATGCCGCCGCAGTCGGCCTCCCGGTCCCCCGGCTCGATATCCACATGCAGGCTGGAAAGACAGTTGGGGCAGTGGTTGCGGTGGTCGCTGCCGGCGTTCTCCGGCGTGCAGAGCCTGCCGCATACCTTGCAGGTGAAAGCGTCGGTGCAGGCATGGGTCTTATAGTAACCTTTTTCAAAGGTCTTGCGTTTATTCTCGCGGTTCATAATAACTCCTCCGGAAGATGTGTTTCAGTCTCTTCGGGAGGAATGGCGTGTGTGGATTTGCCAGACCTCCCGGTCAGGCCGCACACTCCGGTGATAAGGTGATAAGTTTCAAAAAATACTCCTTAATTGATTATTAGATTATATTTGCGATATTATCCTGTAAACGCTGTAAAAAATGTCCCATGTTCGGAAAGAACGCACGGCGTTTGTCAATCGATGGCTTTGAGCCCGTCGTACAGCTCGTTGAAGGACTTCGTGTCCTTGCACCGGCCGAAGGAGAACTCTCGATCGTCGCCAAATTCCAGAAGGAAGCACTTTGTGAGCTCCTCCACCGTTTGCTCCAGCGTGCTGAAAAACTGGCGGTAAGCAAAATTGCTCGCCGGAGTACCCTCTTCAAAAAGTGCTTGTGATAAGAGATTCCGTCACCTGATCGAGCGGGTACATTTTGAGATGCATCAGCTCGTGCACGATGATCTCTTCCAGATTCTCCTGCTTCGGATTGACCGCGTTCAGCAGGAAAACGGCCTTTTATCCTCGCAGTCCACTTTGAAATCGCCGGTCTTGCGCCAGGACGGGTCCTCCACAAATTCCAGCTTCACGTCCCACGCCGGAACGATCCGCAGCTTTTTGCAGTATTTATCAAAAATCTCTGTCAGCTCGGCTTTGTCCATCGTATGATCCTCCTTATTACAATAAACCGGAATGATTGTGTTATACTTCTACGACCAATACCCTTCTTTATCAAGACCGAGGCTCTGTTTGACTTTACCGTTCTCAAAGAAAAAGGCTCCCCCGCGGCTGATGGGCTCCTTGGACAGCGGGTTAACCAACAGCGCTTTCCCGCATGCCATAGCCGCCTGCTTTGCGTATTCGCCGGATTCGCTTTCGTCCAGATCAAAATTCACATAGACCGGCCAGATCAGCAGGCCGCTGCACCGGAAGGATTCCGGATAAATCCACAGATCGCCGCACAGCGCAACGGTCATCTCTACGCCGTGAAACAGAAAGGGGGAGGTGTCCGTTCCTTCCCGGTAGTTTCCGTTCGTGATGTTATAGTCTTTCCAGTTCTTGCTGATCCTGCGGTAATTATGAATCACGCTGCCGCCTTCAATCAGCGCGTAGGAGGAATAGATGTCTGGCCCATCCTTTTCAATATACCCGACCATAACGGCTTTGCGGTATTGCAACGACAGCTCCCGGATCTTTGCCACGGGCAGGGAATCCTGTTCCACGGCCATTTTATATCCATTTCATAATCCGATGTAACGGCGGCAAAGCCCTGAAGAAAGGCTTCGCCGAAGCATACCAGATCCGCATCCTTTGATTCAACGATCGCCTTCTCGATCTGCTTCAGGTTAAAAACCAATGTCATTCATCCGGCATTCATAGGAAGCTAATCCGATTTTCATGGCATTTTCCTTTCTTCTTCGCCGCGGGGCACAGAGCGGGAAAACGGCAGAAAAAAGCCCGCCGCATTTTAAGCAAAACTATTATTATGAAAACCCAAAGAGTGCTGCGAAGCTCATCCAAATAGGGTATATGCCCCGGGCAACGCGAGCGCCTTTTGCAGCGCGCTTTCATAGTATTCGTCAAACAGTTCTCTCGCCTTTGCCAGATCGCCCAAATGCCCATAGATCATGCATTCTTCCAGCTTGATCAGATGATGGTTCAGTTTGTCAAACCATGGATACTCCCTTCGATGTTCCAGAATCGCCTGGCGGCTTGACAGAATATCAAATACGGGAAGGACATCGTTTTCAATTTCACTTATAATCTCCCCGCATATCGTTTCGATGTCATCGTAAAGGCAGAAGGTCTTTACAGCTTCAAGGTCTCTTGACGCAATAATACCCAAACGGGAACGCATAGTGCAATGATACTCGTGGTAATACTTTCTGCTGTTCACGGCGTCAAACCGTCTTTCCGTGCATTCCGGGATCCGGATCCCGATATTGACCCACATCAGGTGCGTAGCATCCAGATATGCCTGACCGCATTGAAAACTGATGACTTGAGAAATGTCGCCGGAAACAAACCGGTGCAGAGTACGTCCGTGCTTCCGGAAGCCCAGGGGCTTGATCCTCTTATAAACCTCGGATTCGATATAA